>ENA-OQDD01000020-OQDD01000020.1-human-gut-metagenome-genome-assembly--contig:-NODE-20-length-52858-cov-2.665775_pt1 | contig 52858 bp, 50 predicted proteins | sample MGYA00242507_ERZ504598 | MGnify/ENA primary metagenome ERZ504598 (study PRJEB26092, sample SAMD00036318) | human gut metagenome | host: Homo sapiens | study: EMG produced TPA metagenomics assembly of...
TCTTAAACCTTTTATGGCTCGTTTTTTGAAACTGCTGAACAGGGATCCGTCGGCCGAGACAGTACCATAGCCGGTAAGGACACGGGCTTTGCGGGCGGTGACGAATCTTAATTTTCCGTATTTTTCAATGCCAGTGCCAGGGAGCCGTCTTCTCCGCGGAGTATGTCTGTCCGGAATCCTTCTTTCCGGGCTGTTTCCGTGTGGAAGCAAAAGCCATTCCACGTACATTGAGCTCCGGTCTGTTCAGATTTTGTATTTTCAAATAGAGATCACGTAGTGTCTCATAGAAGAAAAGTCCTAAATGATGTTCATTAGGAAGAAAACTCCACAGGGCGTATGCACCTGCCACTTCTTTGTCCTGTAAGACTTTATCATGGTACTGATGTACTGGGGCGGATAAAGTGTGTCGGCGTCTATGCAGAGATGATACTTCCCCCGGGCATGGTTCAGTCCGCATTGCCGGGCAAAACCGGGACCTTTCCGGTATTCATTGAAGTAGGTGACTCCTAATTCTTTTAGTACCTCTTCGGTGTGGTCGGTAGAATGATTATTGATGACTAGTATTTCTACAGGATAGTTATGTTGGTTTTCACATAAAGACCACAGGCAGCTCAATATCCTCTTTTCTTCATTATGGGCGATGGCGACCACCGAAACCAGCGGAGCATGAGTTGCAAGCTGCCGGACCTTGTCTTTCACTTGGTTGATAACCGCTTGTGGGGCTTGGGTGAAAGGCTTGTCATAGATGGATAAATAGTCAGCGTACCACTTCATGCGTTTTTATATATTCGGACAGTGTGACCGGATTCCGGTGATTACTGAATCGTGATTTGAATTTGTTTTTGAGGATATAGAACAGGGCTTGAATCATCTTCTTCATTTCCGTCAGGGCGGAACGGCGGGGATATAGTTTCTCCACCATTTCCCGGTTCCATTTGTTGAGGAAGAAAGAGGAGTAGTATTCATCTTCGGGATTGACTAGTATCTCCACTTCATCTTTCCACTCATAACGGTTCAAGGTTATATCTCCTTCCGTCAGCCACAGCAGTTTGTAGGGGAGGGATTGGAAAGGCAGATAATTCAGGAATAATTCTCCATAGTCGTTTTCATAGTTTCCCGGCATCTTGTTCTTTTCATAGAAGACCAGTTTGTTGTCTATATCCAATATAACCCATTTATGTGATTTTTTGGGAAACAAGTATTCGCCCAGCAGACTGGGAGTTTCTATGTATCCCCGTCGGGCTACCCTGCATAATTCCTTGACAAAAGCTTCGGGATGTTCCACGTGTTCCAATACCTGATTGCATATTACGTAGTCAAACTCCTTGTCTTTGAAGGGCAGTTTTTCTCCATCGGCATGTACAAAGGTCTGATGCGGGTATATTTTCACGTCACCGCAGCGGTGGTAATTGGTGTCAATAAATTTTTCGGCTATCACGTTGGAGCGATATGTCGGATTATGGCCCGGACCTATCTCCAGCACTTTGTCGTTTTTATTTATATGGATGTCTCCTCTGTCGTAGGGGGAATCTGTTTTCATTGTTTTGTTCCGTTTAATAAGTTGTTGAATAGCTGAATCCATTGTTGCATTATTACATCTTCAGCAAAACGTTGTACATTGATGCGGGCTTTTTTCCCCATTTCTTTTCTTATTTGTTCGTTCTCAATCAGATAATTTATTTTTTCGGCCAGTTCTTCTGTTTTTCCATTTTCGACCAATAGTCCGTCTTCCCCGTCCCGGATGATGTCTTTAGGTCCGCACGGACAGGCGAATGACACGGCAGGTACTCCGCACGCCATTGCTTCCGCTATGACCATTCCGAATCCCTCAAATCTGGAACTTGATACAAAAATAGAACTTTCATGGTATTTACAGAGCATATCCGGGGTTGCATTTTCAAGAAAAAGGTTCTTTAATTTCCATTTTCCGGCCAGTACTTGATATGTAGTCTTGTCTCCTTTGCCATATATATGTAATTCCCAGTCCGGATGCCGGTTACAGACTTTGCTCCATGCTTCCAGTAACAAATCGAATCCTTTTTGATAAGTATATCTTCCGGCTGCGGTTATCCGTTTATTGTTCAAGTCGCTGAATGTTCCGGATTGAAAGGGTAGAGGGTTGCTGATAACTTTTACATTTTGCAGTTCGGGCCAGTTGGCTCTGTCTTCCTCACTCAGTACAACGAACTTGTCCAGCTTTTTTAAATGCCTCACCAGACTTTTCATCCATAATTTGGCAAAAAGTTCCTTGATGAAGTTGCTTTCGTTCTTTTCAAAGTTACGATAGTTTTTCCGGTTTACATGTAGCTCCCCTATCTTTTTGCTTCCATCTTTGAGGGAAGTGATAAAGTTTATTTCCCGTCGTAACAAAGAAACTGTGATGTCCGGTTTGAGGTGAGACAAGGCGGCAGAGAGCTTGCGTCGGTATATTCTTTGTTTTTCAGATAAACCGGCACTTTTTTCCAAAGAGGGAGTTCCCATAATTCTTCAAAATCTATATCCAGTTGGATGATTTTTACTTTAGGCGATAAAGTATAGCAGGGAGGCTTGCCTTTTCCGTCAGTCAGCAAAATATATATGTCATAATTACCATTCTCTGCCAGATAATTGGCTTTGGTGGTCAGTACCTTTCCACTCCTCCGGGGATATGGAGAGAGGGGGTACAATAGGCGATTCGGATCATAGGCGGGAGTATTACAGGTTGTTTATTACTTTCATCATCTGTTCTTTCCATGACAGGTTTTTAATGGAATCCCTTATTTTACGAGGAGACAGATCCAGTTCCATATAGAACCGGATAAGCCGGTGGATATCTATGGGACTTTCGTCGGCCGGAACTTTCAGTATATAAGGCATCTTGTCAAAGTCTCCATCTGTTTCTGAATATGCAAAAGGTATTCCCCGTGCTGCATATTCTCTGTTTTTTAATGTTTTGATTTTGTCGATGCCGCTGCGGTGGCGTGCCAGACTGCCGATGGCAAAGTCTGCTTCGTTGAATAATTCGTCTAGTTCCTCGTTCATTTTTTGTCCGTGGAAGATGACATATTTTTCTATATGATATTTGTTGATAAGTTCATAAAATCCGGGAGCGTGTTGTGAATCATGCATTTCGGATTTCCATATACCTCCTGCGATGTGGAAAAATACGGTTGTGTTTGCCGGGTTTTGGTAATATTTACCCAAACCCTCTATCAGGCGGTCGTAACCGTGCCAATAATGTACTTCGGCCACTCCTAGTAGATGAATGACGGAGGTATTTTTAGAAACCGTCTTTTTCAGCGGAATGGAATCAAAGTCAACTCCATTGGATATCTGAATGGTACGTTGGCCGAATATACAGTGATAGTCTGAGAAAGTGACGATGGCGTTCACGTGTTTTGCCAATGTCTTTCGGAATACTTTATCCACTTGTATCCCCAGGCGTGTGACCAGTGGGAAACCGGCGTATTCGCTGTCGTAAGGATAGGTAGGTATTTCCATCGCTATTTTAATTCCGGCTTTCCTCAGTTTGCTGAACAGCCGGATGGTGAACGGATTTGCATTATGGAAAGAGCGTACATAGATTAATTCCACTTGATGTGTTATAGCATAGCGGTATATGCATTGGTAGGAAACTCTTCTTTTCGCCGCAACCGGTTTGCCTGTTCCGTAGTCTTCTATTATTTCATTGTTTATCATCCTTACCCGGTGGCCGTTGTCCGCTATGCTGTATGTGCATAAACTTACCCGGTGTCCACATGCTTCAAAGCCTTTAACCTGATGCAAGATCTTTTTACTGATGCCGCTGTAAGGGGATAGTCCGTGGAAAAGGAGGTAGATGATATTCATGGTCGGGCAGTTGTTAAGGTGTTGAATAGTTCATCCCACAGTTTCATCACTTCTTCGCGTGAATAACGTTGGATATTCTTTTGGGCCTGCTTTCCCATCCGTATGCGTTTGTCCGTATCCTCTATCAGCCGGCATATCGCGTCAGCCAGTTCGTCCGTGTTTCCGTTCTTCACCAGTATTCCGTCTTCTTCCGGAGTGATAATCTCGGCAGGTCCGTACGGGCAGTCGAATGAAATGCAGGGAACACCACATGCCATCGCTTCCAGAAGTGCCATCGGTAATCCTTCAAATCGTGAACTCATGACGTATATGGAACTTTCCAGATATTTTTCTTGAATGCTTTTTGTCGGAGGGCATAGTGAAAAACTGTTTTCTATATGATGCTTTTCAATAAGCTCTTGCAGGCTGTTCCTATCCTGTCCTTCTCCGTAAATGCGGATATGCCAGTCGGGATGCTTCCGATTGACTTTGATCCAAGCTTCAATCAGGCGGTCATACCCCTTCTGTTCGCTGTATCTTCCTATGCTGATGATTCTTTTCTCCAGGCAAGAACTCCCTTTTTCGGGTGAGAAAGGTAAGAAGTTCGGTATGACACAAGCCTTCTTCACTTCTTTCCAATTATCCGCATCATGTTGTGTCAGAACAACCAGCGCATCCAGTTTTTTTACAGCCTCCTCCTGTTTCTTTCTCCAATGCCGTGCGATTTGCTTGTATGGGAATCCCCGTTGTTCCATCAGATGCAGGTTACGAGTGTATGGTTTGGCTATATGGGATTCTCCTATTTTTACGCTTCCATCATCCAGTTGTGTCAGAAAATCCAATTCTCGGCCCAATGTGCTGATGACAATATCCGGTTTCAAGGTTTTCAGCCAATACTCCAGCTTCTTTCTGTACAGGTGCATCAGGGTAAAATAATAATATCCTCTTACTAACAGGTTGTGATGATATTGTCTGTCAAAATCAATTCCTATGTCAATGTGCCTGATTCTGGGAGATATCGGGAAAACGGGCGGGCGTTCTTTTTGTGAATCTGTGATAATAAATACATCCTGATGCATTTCGTCAGCCAGATAGTTCGCTTTTTGGATGATGCTCCGGTCTGCGCCTCCCACGGTGCATAGTGCTGTGTATAGATAAACGATGGTCATTTTTCAGTCAGTTTATGAAACAACATTTCCCATTGCGGCATGATGTTTCGGAGTGAGTAGCGTGTTATATTTTGTTTAGCTCTTTTGCCAAAAGCTTTTCTTTCTGCTTCATGTTCTATCAAGTGGCAAAGAGCGTTGGCAAATCCTTGTATATCTCCGTTTTTGACGAGGAGTCCGTCTTCCTGGTTTCTGATGATTTCCGATGGACCGAAAGGACAGTCGAAAGAAACACAAGGAACACCCAGACTCATGGCTTCGATCAAGACCAGTCCAAAACCTTCGTAATTGGAGCTTAGGGCAGAATGGAACTGTTCAGGTATTCTTGCGTTATGTTTTGTGTAAAAGGATGAATTGTGATGGAGTGTTCCAGCTTTCTGTCTTTAATCTGCCGGGTTAAGCTATCCTTGTAAAATCCTTCACCAAATATATCCAGTATCCAGTCGGGGTGGCGTTTCTGCACGATATTCCATGCGTCAACCAGTCTGTCGAATCCTTTTTGCCAGGTCAGTCTGCCTGCCGCTATTACACGGGGAGCCTCACAGGAGCTGATTGTTTGTATATCAATAGAGGTGGTGTTCGGAATGATATGTATATTCGGATGTTGTCCCCACATGGCGGCATCTCCTTGTGTCAGTGTGACTATAGCATCGCTGTATCGTTTTACATCACGGAAACATTGGTAGCTGACGTATCTGTCTTTTATATCTTTAAAAAAACTCTTTTTGCGGTTTGCAGGTATCCGGGTGTATATTTTGGCGCAATGCGATTCTATGATTTTCTTTGCCTTGCAGTCTAATTTACAGATCAAATCCGCTTTGAAACTGGTATTTCCTGATATGATATCGGGATTGATGAGCCTAATCTCTTTTTTAAATTTTTGTTCGAATTTATGGTTCAAAGTCCATCCCACTCTCAATTGTTCCAGAAGCGGATGCTGGTATTGCAAATGAAACTTTGTATCCAGATCGATATGTTCCACTTTGTGGGATAACGGGAAAGAAAAAGGATGATTGCCTTGGGAAGAAGTGATAAGATAGACCTCGTGCCCATAAATTTCGGCCAAGTAATTCATCTTATCCGTTAAAATCCGTTCCATGCCTCCTATACGGGCTATGGAGTCGTATACATATACTATTTTCATTCCCCTGGTTTGTTTTTCCGTAAAAATAGTGTATTCTTTTTATATATCCAATAAGAAGTTGTTGAAATTCCTGTCCATATCCGTTTTTTTATGGAATGTCGGCTGTATTCGGAGTAAAAAGTGGGTTTCAATGGATGAAGATGGGGCTATTTAGTAATTAAAGTCTTTGGAATGTTGTGAGTATCATTTGTTTTTGCGAATATTGCATTTTATAATGATTAGCAGATAATGATGAAAGAGATAACGGTGGTGATGCCGGTTTACAAGGTGGAAAAATACGTATCAGAATGTCTTGATTCCATAATCAACCAAACTTTTGATTGTTTTGAGTGTATCATCATTGATGATTGCTCTCCGGATAACAGTATGCGCCTGATAGAGGAAAAGCTGGCCGGATATAAAGGGAACATCAGTTTTAGGATCGTGAGAAATGAGAGGAATGAAGGAGTCTCTGCGGCAAGAACAAGGGAATAGAACTATCCCGGGGTGGTTATCTTTTTTTTATAGATTCGGATGATATGCTTTATGAGAATTGTCTGGAGAAATTATGGGAGGAAACGAAAAGACATCCGGGGATTGACTTGGTGCAGGGGGATTCTTATTCAGAAGGGATGGAAAACAAAAACAGTGATTTGCAAAGATATACGGAAGGACGGATACGTATCAACAAGCTGTTTCTGGATTCGAAAATAACATCCACTCCGGTCAACAGATTGATCAGAAAGGAGGTGCTGACAGAGAATGCCATTTATTTCAGGACGGGCATTTTGTTTGAGGACTTTTTGTGGTGCTATTTTCTGTATAAAAAGGTGGAAACGTTTGCTTCCGTCAATTCTTTTACTTATTTCTACAGGCGTTCAAATCCTTTCTCAACCATGAATAAGGCGAAAACGGACTTTGACAAGCCGGCAAAGGATTTTATTTTTATCTTGACTGTTTTTAATGAGCACATGGAACAGGAATTGTATGCTGAAAATATCTGTTTCATTTTGAACAAGTTGATGCCGGTGGTGTATAATGCTGCTGTAATAGGGGTTACAAGGGAAAGTAATGATGCGATAGATAAGTTTAAAAGAAATCTGATAAGGAAGCATTGCAGAGAGTTCCGGCCTATGGAGGTTTTGTACGAATTGAATTTGTTCTATCCTTTTTCTCTGCTTTTGAATTGGGGGATTTACAGACATCACATATTGTATAAATACGCTAATCTGATCAAATTGTATTATAAGATATGGGGAAGGTTGTACCGTTGAATCTTCTTGTGTAATGAATATTATTCCCTTAGGTTGGTAGTCTTCTTGTTACATTGGTTGTCGGTTTCTTTTGTGGCCGGCTCATTCATATGTGACAGGATAGCGGAAAAAGCATAATATAATTCTTTGAATGCTTGCAGGCGGAAGAAAAACAGGTATTCAAAAAAGTATTTGGCGGGGAGCCATTCTTTTGTTTTTGCCGAAGGGATACACCACGGAAGTGGTGACAGGTAATAGTGGATTTTTTCTTGTCGCAACAGTCTGTTGCATTTCATGCTTGCGTTAAACCGTATGATTAAACTCTCGCGGTCTTGTTTGGACATAGCAAGGGACTGGCCGGATTCGGTACAATAATAAATGATTCTTCTGTCTGTGGTTGCTTTGGGGGCATATATACCGACAAGGCATGAAAAATACACATCGTTGGCTATTCTTGTTTCATCGAATTGAATGTGGAATGTTGACAGGAAGCTGCGCCTTATCATTTTGCCCCAAGGAACTTGAGATTGGTATCGCAGTTTGTTTTCCGGGTTTACATCATTGAAGAAGTTGGTATAGTAAGTTCCGCGTCGGCTTTCTTGGGACGGATTGTCGGACATGACAAAACGTACATTGAAATAGATGACTTCATGGGGGCTGTCCATGTATTCGTTTAAGATAGTAAAACAATCGGCTGTAAAGAAATCGTCTGCATCTGCAAAGATAATCCATTTGCCACGGGCGTGGGAGAGCCCTATGTTCCGTGCGTATCCTGCCCCTTTTCCCTCCTTAGTGAACAGGACTTCCGTATTTTTCTGCCGTTTCCCGGAAATGAGAAAAATCGACAGATTCGGAATTGCTGTTGTCATCAATGATAATGATTTGAATTTCATCCCAAGTGGGAATTGAGCACAGACAGCGTTCCAGAAGACGGGGGGTATTCTTGTGCGGAATAATGATGCTGTAATGGTAACTTGTGTTCTTTGTCATTCTTCTTCTTTTTGCAAAGATATTGATTTATATTCAGCATCATGCATTATCTTGATAATATCTCGATGAGTATGAGAATCTTTCACTGGAAATTCGGGGTGATAATGCCCTCATGCCCTCATTGTGTGCACAACTGGTTGTTTATGAACTATTTGTATAGTGATGGTAAAAATTGTAGCTCTCACTTATGCTCTCATGCCCTCACTGTTTTTTGGAGCAGAATTTCATATAATCTATTTGTTATCAGTAATATATCCTTTTTTATAAGTTGTTCCGATTTAATATGAAGTAGGATGTTCTCAGGCTTTTTCTTTGCAAAAAGTGTGTCTGAAGGGGGGATACCTCTATGGAATATGGCAAATTTCCGATGGCAGTAAAAAGATCAGGAGGTTTTTAAAAAAGCTCGCCATCTTTTTAAAAAAGAACAAGGTCTTTTTTTATTTGACCTGTTGTTTTTGGGGGAGCAGGATTTCACATATGTACGTGCCGCTCTATACGTATGTACGTGCCGCAGATACCTGCTTTGTATTATATGATATTCTTTCTTCATTCCGCATTTATTTTCATTTCTTTATTGTATCTTTGCGAAGAAAGAGTGTAATCTAAATTCCATGAGAATATTATTTTATTGTGATACTGTCTTCAGTTTCGGCGGAGTACAGCGTGTGTTGGCTGAAATAGCCAAGGCTTTGTCCGGAAAACATGAAGTCACGATACTGACCACGGATACTTGTACGGACTTGTCGATGTACGGATATGCCGAAAGTACCGTGCGGTTTGATTCTTTCTCTTATTCCGCCTCCTCTTTCATCGAGCGTTTGTTATGTAAAGGCTATAGTTTTTTATATAAACATGGGTTGCCTCATACCCGGCTGACTTCAGAATGGTATGCTGCCAGTTTTTTCCCTTCTTCTTATAAACGGACATTGGCAAGGAAAATAAATGCCCGGCAATGTGATGTAGTCATCGGGGTACATGCTTTTATGGCTCTGCACCTCTCTGCAGTAAAGAGTCGGATCCGGACAAAGACTGTTGGGTGGCTGCATAATTCTTATGAAGCATTCTTTGAGAAAGAAACTCCCTATTTGCCGGGATTGGATTGCTTTTTTCAAGTCCAGATGGGGAAATTGGACGAGAGGGTGGTTTTAAGTCATGCAGATGCCGGTTGTTTCTTTCGGAAAATGAACCTGTGCTGCGAGGTGATATACAATCCTCTGACTGTACTGCCTAAAGGTCGGGGAAAGAAGGAATATAGAAGGATTTTGGCGGTCGGTCGTTTTTCATTCGGACATAAAGGATTTGATATTTTAATAAAAGCTTTTTCTGTTTTTGTGAAAACTCATCCGGACTGGACACTGGAAATTGTGGGGGAGGGTCCTGAGGAAGCGCTTTACCGTTCATTGATCAATGAATATGAATTGGAAAAGAGCATCGCGCTGCATCCTTTCACGAAAGAGGTGCAGGAGTATTATGCACATTCCAGTATGTATGTGCTGAGTTCCCGTTGGGAGGGATTCGGCCTGGTGATGATAGAGGCTATGGCGCACGGGTTACCTGTTATTGCATCTGATTTACCGATAACGCGCGAGTTGTTGAAAGACAAAGATATGGCCGTTCTTTTTGAAACAGGGAATATAGCTCAGCTGGCCGGTTGTATGTCGTATATGGCTGATCGGACGGATTGGGAATGGATGGGAAATAAGGCGGTGGAGTATGCTGATACATTTCATATAGAGAAGGTATGTGACAGTTGGAATAATTTACTAAAAAAAAGTAGTGTATGGTACAAGATGAACAGGAAAAATGGGATATTGTGATCAAGCCTCGGTCCGGTTTGTTCCGGTTGGATCTGGAAGAGGTATGGCTGTATAGGGATTTGCTGGTAATGTATATCAGACGGGATATCGTCACTTTTTATAAACAGACTGTTTTAGGACCGTTATGGTTTGTTATCCAGCCACTGCTTACTACCGTCATGTTCATGTTTGTTTTTGGCGGTATTGCCGGTATTCCTACCGACGGACTTCCCCAACCGCTGTTTTATATGGCGGGCTTACTTTGCTGGAATTATTTCTCGGAGTGTTTAAGCCGCTGTTCGGATACGTTCAACGCCAATCAGAATGTATTTGGAAAAGTATATTTCCCTCGTCTGGTGGTACCCTTGTCCATCGTTATATCTTGCATGATAAAGATGGGCATTCAGTTCGGATTGTTCGTTTTAATTTATATTTACTATTTGTGCAACGGATATTCGTTGATGGTCAACGGATATGCTTGGTTGGCTCCCTTGCTGCTGCTCATGTTGGCAGGACTTGGTTTGGGGTTCGGATTATTGATATCCTCCTTGACGACCAAGTACCGTGACTTGCGTTTCTTGATTACTTTCGGGGTACAGTTGTGGATGTATGCCACTCCGGTTATTTACCCTTTGTCCGTGATGAGGCAGAGTCATGAGCAGTATATGTGGATCATTGTGGCGAACCCGCTGACTTCCCTTATCGAAACATTTAAATTCGGATTCTTGGGGGTGGGGACTTCAGTTGGTTCCACTTAGGCTACACGTTGGCGTTTACAGTGGTGATAATGCTTTGGGGGATGGTGACTTTTAATAGAGTGCAACGTAGTTTCATGGATGTGATTTAAAAGAAGGGACAGAATGGGAAAAATAGCGATAGAGTTTCAGAATATCAGCAAGCAATATGCATTGGGAAGCATCGGAACCGGCACGCTGAGCCGTGATTTGAATCGTTGGTGGGCGCGGATCCGTGGAAAGGAGGACCCGTATCTCAGAATCGGGGAAGAGAATGACCGTTCCAAGAAAGCGACGGGAGATTTTGTATGGGCGTTGAAAGATATTAATTTCCATGTGGAGGAAGGTGAAGTGCTGGGTATTATAGGTAAGAACGGTGCGGGAAAGTCCACTTTGTTGAAAATCCTTTCGCGGGTGACTTCTCCTACTGCCGGTTGTATCCGTGCACGGGGGCGTATTGCCTCTTTGCTGGAAGTGGGTACAGGCTTTCATCCCGAAATGACAGGACGGGAGAATATTTATATGAATGGTTCCATCATGGGGATGACCAAGGCGGAGATTACCCGCAAGTTGGATGAGATTGTGCTTTCGCCGGTGTGGAGAAATATATCGATACTCCAGTGAAACGTTATTCTTCGGGTATGACCGTGCGGTTGGGATTTGCTATCGCCGCCCATCTGGAGCCGGAAATTCTGGTGGTGGACGAGGTGTTGGCAGTGGGAGATGCGGAATTCCAAAAGAAGGCTATTGGCAAGATGCAGGATGTGTCGAAAGGAGAGGGACGGACAGTCTTGTTTGTCAGTCATAACATGGCAGCGGTAAGAAGTTTGTGTACAAAAGGAATATGCTTGGAAAATGGTACCGCGGTTTATCAAGGGACGGTTCATTCTGCCATCGATTATTACTTGAAAGAGAAAGGGACGGTCCGGAAAAGTAAAATTATAGATTATGTGGGTTGGACGAAAAATACGCTTCATATAGATTGCATTGAGATAAACGGAACGGAATGTGCCTCTTCCACTATTCATGGAGGTCAGAATTTTCTGACTGTGAAAATACAGGGATATTCTGAAGAGGATATGATGTATGATGTAATGCTGGTTTTGAAGAGCAGGACGGAAGTGCCTTATGCTACTTATGCTCCGGGACATTATTACGGGAGTATCAGTCATTTACCTAAAGGGGATTTTTGCATCGAGAGGCGTATAGAGCTTCCGCCTGTGCTGAGTAAAGGTGTCCTGCAGGCAGATTTGTTTATACATCATCCTATGGTGGAATATTATTTGAAAGCAGTTCGTTGCTGTTTGCTGGAATGTGAGGGGTTTCAAAGTGGATTCGGGCATGCACTGACACAAACGTCCAACGGCTTTATCGGATTGGAGGATATAAAAGTTTGATCATTATGTTCTATTATGAAGATGAAGAAAAAAAGAATCGTATATAGTTTGACTGGAAGAGGGCTGTTCTCAGAGTTGTCTAACCTTGCATTGGCATTGGTCTATGCGGACTATAATCAGGAAGAGCTGACTGTCAATACAAGGAACTGGAATGCAAGGGTAGAGAAAGGCTGGAGTGATTATTTCGAATCGGTCTTGCCAAACTGTAACGGGGTGATGTGTTCGCAATATATTGTTTATAAAAAGGGGAACCTTGGTGGGGAAATATCTATTATAATCCGTCCGCTTTTTCCGGTATTATATTTCTATATAATGAATAGGATATATCTGTTATTTCATCCGGAAACGGAACTAGGGAATGAGGTCTTTCTAAAAATGAGATCGGAGGATTTTCTGGAGAAACTGGAAGATATCAGAAATGATTATGGCTCTGCCTTGCGGAAAATATTAAAATTTAATGAAAAGACAACCGGCTATATAGAAAAAAGGAAAAGCGAGATGAATTTGCCGATAGATTACATAGCGGTACATATAAGGCGGGGAGATAAGATAGTTTCCCGTGAGATGAAGGAACTCGGTTTGTCTCTTTATATTGATGCTGTTAAAGGGAAGAAGCATATCAGCCGTAATGTGTTTATAGCTACGGATGATGGTTCTGTGACGGATAAGTTGAAATCCGTACTGGTTGCCGAAGGATTTAATGTTTACTGGAACACAGCTGTGACACAAACAGGATTTGACGAGTCTTTGTTTAATACAAAGGATAAAAAAAGTAGATATATAGATACGTTGAATATGCTGTTGGATATGGATATTCTGATCCATTCTTCATTTTTTATCGGTACTTATACTTCGAATGTCAGCCGGATTGTGCCTCTGTATGTCGGATTTGATAAATCGCTCAGTCTGGATGACGAATGGAAACTTTAGATTGTAAAAAGCGGAAAATTATGTCACAAAGAAAATTTTCGATTATAACCATTAATTATAATAATAAAGAAGGGTTGAGGAAAACCATAGAAAGTGTGGTCGGTCAGTCTTTTAGGGATTTTGAGTATATTATTATTGACGGAGGGTCTACGGATGGAAGTATTGAAGTGATAAAAGAGTATGCCGGTAAAGTGGACTATTGGGTATCGGAGCCGGACAAGGGTATTTATCATGCCATGAATAAAGGAGTTTTACAGGCGCATGGAGAGTATTTGAACTTTATGAATTCCGGTGATGAATTTTATAACAATGGTGTGTTGCAGGAGGTGGCACCTTCATTGGACAGCGATATTGTTGTTGGAAAAATAGTGCATGGCACAGAGGTGTGGGGATTTCATAAGGAGGATATAACGCTGATGGATTTGATTCGGGGAACTGTATTGCATCAGGCTTCATTCTTCCGTAAAGAACTTTTTGATGAAAACAGGTACGACGAGAGTTATAAGATTGTATCCGATTGGAAATTTTATATTCAGACCTTGATATTCAACAATGCGACGTTCCGCAATATTCGTTCCATCGTTTGTAGGTTTGTACCCGGAGGGGTCAGTGAAACGGATGCCGGAACAAGAGATATGGAAAGAAAGCGGGTGTATAAGGAACTGTTTCCGGATAGAATGATGAAGGATTATATAAGACTGGAAAAGGTGGAATCTCCTTTATTGGAACTGATTCCCGAACTGAATAAAACTGCGGGCCTTCATCAGATGGCATACAAATTGGTCTGTGCCTTGTTGTGGGTGCATGGAAAGATAAAACGGGTGCGTGTTAAGTAAGCAGTAAATTGGTCTTTTCACTTGAGCCATGCCCGCAGGATAAGTCTGATGCCATATAGCGCATACTTTATTTTTAGAGAAAGTGGAAGATGTATATAATTGTTTTTTCTGATTCTTAGCATTCTGTCCCATAATTCATTGAAGGGGATTTCCCGTGAGTGTTGGGTATAGAACAAGAACGAACTTTTTATGTAATCGGCCGACAAAGCACGTAGAATATAGGTGGGGAATGTGGCCGAAAGTGAAGTCATCAGGTCGAATGCATCCATGAAAGTGCACAGTTTGGGGGTGTAGTTTTTTTGCGACAGGTTCATGGCGCTTGATTTTCTTGTGACATAGTGATAATAGGGGGAAGTGGTGTATGCGGCTGATTGGCAGTGGCTCAGGTATTGAAAAATAAAGAGCCTGTCTTCATTATAATAAATATGTTCATTGAATTTTAGGTGATGTTTGTCAATGATTTCTTTATGATATAATTTATCCCATAAGTTTCCTTTGTATTTGTAATGCCTGTCGTTAAACAGGGAGTGAATGGCCTCCCACTGGGTTAATTTGCCGGATTTCACTTCGTTGATGTGGTAAATCGGACGACCATCTTCATTTTCAATGATATATCCGCAAGTAGCCAGACCGGCTTCGTTTGTCCGGATAAGTTGATAAAGAGTGGCTATCATATCCGTTTCTATCCAGTCGTCGCTATCCATGAAAGCTATATATTCTCCTTTTGCGGTTTCCAGTCCTTGGTTTCGTGCATGGCTGACTCCTTGGCTCAGAGTGTGTATTACCTGTATTCGTTGGTCCTTGCAGGCGTATTCGTCACATATTTTCCCGCTTCCGTCCATACTTCCGTCATTAACCAGCAGTACTTCAATGTCTGTCAGTGTCTGGTTTAAGACGCTGTTGATACACAAAGGCAGGAATTTTTCTGTATTGTATATAGGGATGATGACAGAAACCAACGGCATAACTTATAATTCTGTGAGTTTATAAATAAGATCATTCTTTAGTCGGCGAAGCGTATAAAGCAGGTTGCTCGGATTCTGAAACGTTTCTTCCAAGGGCATGATGACGGGAACATACTTTATCTTTAACCGGTGCCTTATGCAATAGACATTGATCAATCTTTCTGATAAATAGCCGAACAGACGTGCCTGATCCGGATAGGCGGACAGTTTTACCCGTTTTTCTAATTCAAACAATACGCTGAATAGCCACTGGGAGTATTCGTCAAAATGTTTCCGTCCGGTGATAAACATATTATATCCGGAATAGGCATTGCAGTGATACATGAATGTATGAAAAGCTTCAGCATATTCGGGTGTGAGGTGTTGAATGACTTCTTTCAGCAAATTGAGGTCATTGACTAGATGGAATATGGCGTATTGTGTAGCGACGTTATAGGGATAATGACGCTTGGGAGAGAGGATGATGTCATAATCATTTAATAAGGTTTCTAAATCAGGAAATCGGTAAGTTTCTTTTAGAATGAATCTATGTTGATGAAACTCCTGTCTGGTGAAAAAGCCGGAAACGGGCGATGAAAATCAAAGAAGCGCCTGTAATGATTGAGCCCTATAATGTCACACTTTAGATTTTCCAAGCCCAATAATGGGCGGTTAGTTCACAAAAGTGAGGATTCCTGTCGGATATATTATCTCCTGTGTTATCTAGTACAGGGAAGAATCGGGCACTGGTTAGGGAGGCCCCCACCTGTATGGGACAGAAGTACTCATGCTGTGGTAGCCGGCTGTCCTTATGGGCACATACTAATATTTTTATATTTTTTCCCATGTTTGTGATTGAGGGTTATAGCGTTTGATAATGCGTGCGGGATTTCCTACCGTGACACAATAGTCGGGTATGTTTTGGGTAACCACACACCCGGCACCGATAAAACAATGTTTGCCGATGGTGATTCCGGGCAGTACAATCACGTTGGCTCCTATGATGGTATGTTCTCCGATGTGGATAGGAGAAGTGGTGATACCTTGTTCGATGATGCCTTGAGTGATATCCTGGTAATTGTGATCTAATCCTATCAGGACTACGTTTTGTGAAATATTGACCCCGTTGTCTATCCGGATGGGACCGATGACCGTATTGCCGAGTCCTATCCGGCAATAGTCGCCGATTACGATGTCGCCTACGGCATTGTTCAAGCAGGAGAAATCTTCCACTACCGAATATTTTCCCATCTGGAACAGGTGGAACGGTGGAAGGTCTTTCCGTACACTGGAATAAATGACTGAGCCCCGGCCTTTTTTTATGTAGAAAGGCTGCCATACGCGTATCCACCAATAGGGGCGTGTCTTTACCGGATGCATGATGAAACCGTGTATCCGTTTTTTCCATTGCGGGTGTTGCTGTAAGTACTCTTTTATATTCATAATTCTATCCATGCTGTGTATGGTTGAACTTCTGTGCCATTCCTTTCAAGTGAAACAAGTTGAGAAGCATAATGATTACAAAATAAGGTGTCTGCCTGAGGATTCTGCTCATGTATTTATATCTCATATTGGACGGAATGGCCAGGTATAACGCACCGTTCAGCAAGATAAGCAAAATCCACCACTTTATGGAAGAAGCCGGAGAGAAAATGCAGAGAACACATGAAAAGAATCCGATGAGCGCCAACAGAATGCTGCGGGGGGCGATAAAGGCTTGGAGGGTTTTCAGCAGATAATCTCCGTTTCCGTTCAGTAAGGCTGTGGGGAGGTTACGTCCCATTTTTAATGCAAGGAAAAGCTGGGTGGCTATCCAGCGGCGGCGCTGGTTACGCAAGGCATCCGGTTGCCGGACTTTTTCGTCCAATGTTTCTAGGGTGTCTATATATTCAATGTGAATGCCTTGACGGAGCAGGAGTTCTTCCAGTTCTTTGTCTTCGCCCGTACTATGGGTATGGATGATGTTCCGGACAAACCATCGGAAATCGAAAGCCATTCCGGAGCCGGTAAGGGCAGATGAAAATCCCAGCCGGATGTGTCCCTTGCGGAAGATGGAATTGTTCATCTCTTCGATGGCGGCATCCAATAGGGCTATGTCTGTATTCATATTTTTGGCTTTGCGGTGTGTCTGTATGGCTTTTATACCCTGTGAAACTGCCTTATTCAGTTCTTGAAGATAACAGGGTGAGATCAGATTATCGGCATCCAGTATGAGGACATAATCGTATGGCTGGTCTGTGATGGTCTCTGCTGCAATGCGCAGGGCTTTTGCCTTGGAACTTTCCTTTTCATGCAGTTCTATCAAGCCGATGCGTTCTTTGCGCAGTGAGGCATTGGTTTCGGGACGCATGTGGTCGGATATGACTATCAGGTCGTAAAGCTCTGCCGGATAAGTTTGGCGCAGAACGGAAGTGACGCAGGCGTGAATGACCGCATCCTCTTTATAGGCGGGAACAAGGATGATAAAACGTTGCCGGACAGTAGTCGCGGGATATTTCTTTTGTTTGAAGAAATGAGAGGCGGCAGAAAACAGGACTATATACCCACACTGACGGAAAGGTAGATATATAGCGTATATTCCATGATATGTATAATTTCCGATAGCATGGAGCTTTTATTTTTTCTTTCTTAAAAGCATATTGAATATCATGCCTGCCGCCAGAAAGGGGATAGCTTTCATGGCTTTGTTGAATTTGCTGTCCACCAAGTAGTTTGGAGTGGCTATTGCCATAGTCAATAAGAAAGTGAGTAATAATCCCCACCATTTTAGGCAGGCGCTCCAGTGGAAGTATACGGACAGAAAACTGAACAGGAGGAGGATACCTAGCAGGATGGTGCGAGGGAAAATGAACCATTGCAGAATACGGTCGGCATAATCAAATTTTCCACTTAAAATGGCGCCGGGCAGATTACCGATATTGGTGAACAGGGAATAATATTGGGTTTTAATCCAAGTGCTATGTTGGGTATAGAATTTTTTTCTTTCCACTATTCGCAAGGCATATACATGGGTATTATTTAAATATTCCACATATATCCGTTCGCGGAGCAGCAGGGATTCGATGACTTTTTCATCGTCATCGTCTTTTAAATGACGGATGTTTTCTTTGAACCAAGTGAAGTCTATTGCGGTTCCGGAGCCGTTCAGCGAAGCTGAAAGTCCCAAATTGACATGCCCCGCACGAAGAATGGAATTGTTTATCTCGTCGGTGATGGCATTCAATATGCTGACATTGCTGGGTCTTTCCTGATAGATGCGATGGGTTTGGATGGCATTGGAGCCGCTGGCATACGTATTGTTGACAACTTCAAGAAAGTTGGTGTCCACTACATTGTCCGCATTCATGATTAAAACGATATCGTATTGTCCTTCTTGTAATTGTGACATGGCAGCTTTGACAGATTTCATTTTTGAACTTTTCTTGAATCTGGCTTGCAACAGGGTGATGGGATATTGTGCCAGCTGTCTGTTTGTTTCCGGCTTCAGGTGGTCTGAAATGACGATAATGTCATAGCAGTCTATAGGGTATTCTTGTTGCAGAATGATTTGACGGTATAGGGTATGTAGTCATCGTCTGATAGGCCGGTATCAGAATGGCGAAACGGTGTTTTACTCTTGATTCGGAATATTTGTCGGTGCGGTTGCCTGTTGCCGCTATGGCGTACACCAGCAGGTAAAAAACAGTAAAGGCACATATCGCGAAAAGTAGTAGTTCTATGTATGCTAGAAATATCATGGCTGTTTGTCTTTGTTTCTAAGTTTGAAAAATGCTTTTGTTCCCTCCCAATGTGCTTTGGCTATGGCTTTCTTTCCTTTTCCCAAGGCGGTCAGTATGTTTTTGGGACATACAATCATTGTCTGGTATAAGATGGAAACCGGAAGTTTCCAGTCAAAGAGATTGCGGTAGGCATATAATAATCTGTTTCTGCTCAGGTAATAGTATTTCAACGGACTTTCTTTTCCGGTGGAGCTGCTGTCCTTGTGCCGTATTTCGCAAGCGGGATCGTACCATAGTTCGTAGCCTTCCCTATTGATATAGGTGCACCAGTCCAGTTCTCATAATATAGAAAATATTCTTCGGGCATCAGGCTAAGCTTGTCTATTATTGTTTTTTCAGTAACATGGCGGCACCATGCAGATAAGGCGTTTTTTGGGCGGGGTAGTGGTCTTTATTTATTTTCCCTTTGCCTATGGCTCTGTTTCTTAAGGTAATGGGCGAAAGTTGGGTGTATCCTGCAAATTGTATGGCGTGCGGTTCTGCATAATCACGGATTAACGGGGAGACACCTGCTATCTTGTCGGAGGACAGAAGGCGTTTTATCAACAAGGGTATGGCATCTTTGACCATACAAACATCATTGTTCAGCAAGAACAGGTATTTTCCTTTTGCAAGGTTTATACCCAGATTGTTACCTCCGGCGAATCCTAAGTTCCGCTCACTGCGTACGGCTTGGATAAAAGGATATGTTTTTTGTAGCAAGGCGGCTTCATTGGCAGTGGAACCATTGTCAATGACTATCATTTCATAACTGACAGAGAATACAGTGGCTGCCCACGAGTCAATGAATTCGCAGGTGTCGTGAAAACCGTTATAGTTCACGGTGATGACGGATAGGTCAGGCTGCTGGTAGTCCATGTATTTCTGAGTATTGTTTATCTAAATAAGGTCCTAAAAAAACAAAGGTGAAACAAGAATAAATCAAGATTCCGTTAGGAAACTGGAAATAAACCATATTGGCGTAAGAAGCTACCAGTATGCCTGCACAACCGCATAACATACCTGTCAGCGGTCCCCGGATTTCCGGATTTCGGATTTTGAATAAAAGGATGTAGGAGCCCGATAGAAATAGAATGGCATGCATACCCAAAACACACACAGTCCCACTATTCCCATCTGTTTCCATACATCTACCAGACTGGAGTCTGAAGGACAGATGGAAACGAAATAATATTTGTTATGGGGAGGAACTACCCCGTCTATGGCTCCCATGCCTATGCCGAAGGGCATTTCATCCATGTAGGCATTCAGTGCTTTCTGGTTCTCGAAACGAGCCATCATCGATTGATCCTCTGTGTCAAAGACAGTACGCATACGACGGATCAACTTATTGTTCTCTCCGATCTTGGTATATTTCAGCATTCCTATCCCTCCGGCAAGCAGGATAAAGGAGATGATGCCTATTTTCCAACTTTTAGACAGGAACAGAAAGAGCCCCAGCCCTGCAATGGGTACAGCTATGGCCGATCGGTTCCCGATATTAACAGACCATAAAATCCTGCCATACCCACTATTAAATAGAAGAGTCTGAGAAATAGGTTCTTTGTATAGAAAAAAGTAAGCGTGAAAACAGTGCAGGATAATCCCATACTGGCACCGAAAAGACCCGCGTCAGTGAAAAATGAGAAATAGCGGATGCCGGAATGGATAAAATGGGTACGTGCTCCGTAGGCCCACAACCAGCTTAGCTCGGTACTGTCAAAACCTTTGTTCTTTTGCCAATATCCTTTTGCGGCAGCCAGTAGGGTCATGATACCCCATAGTATTAAAAAATAATGGATAAAAGTGTAGCGATTGCAGTGTATGGATAGAATAATACAGGTCAGAATAGGGTATAAGGCCCAGGGTCTTAAAATACGAAGCCATGCTTCCATGTAAAATTCACCGGTTATACCATTACCTATGTTGATGATACAATATAGCAGCCAGACCAATGTGATGCAGGTATAGACGTTTAGTATTTTCCTGAAATGATGATTGCTTTGCAACTGTTTCAGAAGAATAAGGGCCAACATGATGCCGTAGAGCAAATCAAAGATATTGGTAATGGCAATAGGGATGGAATGATATCTGTTAATTCCCATTATCAGGTAATTCAGCATAAAGGTGATGGCCAGCAGAATGACGGGTCTGTTTATGCATATGAAGATAAAAAGCGTGGCAAAAGGTATGAACCCTATTGCAACTCCTATGGAGGGCTTCATGTTGAGGGCTGTCCATAGGCATAAGCACAGTCCGATAATGAAGCTGGCCAGAATTTGACCTGTATGGGTTATATTTATTTCTTTTGCTATCATTATCTATTTTCCTTTGTATTCAATGGCGGTCAGTCCGAGTTGGAACAGCCTGTATTCCATATTCTTAAAGTTCGTGTAAGGAGGTAATTGTCCTGTAAAGTCTTCCACTGTATTTCTGTCTGCTTGTGTCAGATAGAAAAGGAGGGGTACTTCTTTTTGTTTAACTTGTAACAAATGCTCATACAGTGCCTGATCCGTATTTTTCCAAGTACGGTTGGCACGGACAACCAGCAGATTGATGGATGCTTCATTTAACAAAGCCGGAGGCAGAGGATTGCTTTTCAGGACCGGGTGCTCGATTAGAAGTATTTCATCCTTTTCCAGATCGGGACATAGTTCTTTCAAATTGTTTGCCTGTACATATTGGCTGTCTTCGCTTAGAAAATCTTCATCGTATGTAATGCGGCGGACGTTTAGGCCGATGCTGCTCCAATATTCCTCTATCAGGCGGGCGACATGGGTCTTTCCGTCTTTCTCTTCTGTACTTAACAGATTGATGACCCGCTGTTCCTGTGTATTTAGATGAGGCAGTAAAGCGGTGCTGAGTTGCCTGACGGCCATCTTGTTTATGGCTTTATTATAACGTCTGTATCTTAACTTGCTTTCTCTAGGATATGCGCCGATAACTGTTCCTCCGGTGATTCGTTCTGCACGTATTTTGTCTCTGAGGGTACGGTCCAGTATTTCTATAATCAGAAAATAGCCAATGATGAAAAGTAAAGTCCCCAGTATGGATGCAAGTATAATCATGCGTGCATTGGTGGGGGAGGAGGTCAGTGGAAACAGGGGCGGATTCATGATTTTTAATGAAGCCGAGGTCATTTCCAGGTTCTTTTGTCGCAAGATGGCTGCATTCAAGGCTCCCATGGTAGACATATAGTTGCTTTCCACAAAGCCGATATGCCTTTCTTTCCGGCCCAGGGTAGCGCCGATGGGGGAGAAATAAAGGAAATCTTTATTTAAATTCTCTCTCATTATATCTCGTGCTTCCATTTGGGCTTTAGTCTTTTCGGCAAGAACTACTTGGTCAAGCCATTGGCTGATGAGTGTCTCATAAGATACATTGTTTGTACTTGCGGCTTCGGCACTTAGTTTCAGGGCAAGATTGTTGATGTTTTGTTCGGCACTACTTAACATGTTTTTTTGTTCTTCCAGCTTTTTCCGGTTCTTTTCGTCCGGAGTGATTTCCATGGTTGAGATCTGGGTGTTCAATTGGGACATTTGATGAAGTTTGTCCATAAACTCATTGTTGGTACGGATCAATTTGGCTACATCACCTAATTTATATTCATAGAAATCGATCAACGCCTTACTGGTGGAATAATTGACAAGCAAATCATTGTCCATCATCCGGTAAGTAGCGTCCATGCTTGCCACCTGTTTGGTTTGTTCTCCGTAGTTGATGATGCGGTTTTCTATATTGTACTCGATTAAAGAATCCTCGGCGGCAGTCAGCATTTTGCCCAATCTGGCCAGTTCTTCTTGAAAGAACTTGATCACATTGTTTGTTTCTCCATAGCGTAGTTCATGGTATTGTTTGACAAACTCTTCATTCAGAATCTCAAGTGTGTTATAAGCTATTCCCGGATCGTTGGCACTATAAGCAATCTCGATCATATCACTGTTTCCCAACCTGGCTACTTTTATATGTTGTGAGAGTAGAGGTACGCTGAAATAAGGGTGGTATAATTGAGTAGTTGGTAGATGAAATTATTGACGGACGGGCGTTCAAAAGCTACCAGATTATGATAGGTCTTCTCTTCGTTTTGCTTGTCTATCAATGCCTGTAACTCTCGTGGAATACCGGAAACCAGCTGCTGGTAGTGTATGGCTGAAATATAACTGGTGTTTCTTTCGGCATCTCCATAGACCAGACAGCGGGCAAGCAGTTTCAGAGATACTATTTTCAGTGTGCGTTCCGTTGTAATGATATTCATTAAATTACTCATGTGCACGGTGGCGTTTCGGGTATCGGTGGCATCTACGTTGTATCCGGAGATGATTCCTGTAAAGATGGTGGTTTTCACATCATACGTTTTTTCCAGATTTCTGGTAAGAAACCATGCTATGATACCGGCTATACATGGAAATATAACCATCCACCAACGGATACGGTAGATAAACTTGACTATGTATTTAAATAATTCCATGTTTCTTATTCCTTTTTGTCTTTTTTCTTACTTAGCCTCTTGTTTTCTTCCTGTTCCTGTATCGTTGTTTCTTGAACGTCCTTTTCTCCTTGTATGGTCAGGATGGGGGTGTGGGAGATTATTTCAAGGGTCAGCAGCTGGTCGTTAATAGTAGAGCGTAGTAAGGCAAAGTCTTGATTAGCGGCAAATTCCTGTTCTTTAGTCTTGGCCACATCATGAATAGAGGTACGTCTGTTTCTATATTCCTGTTCTGCAACAGCCGATGCACCTTTATATAAAGCTATATTTTCAGCTGATCTTTGCAATGTTTCTATATTGGATAAAATCTGGACATATAAATGAGCTATTTGTATTTTAAGGGTTTCGTATGCTTCCTGTTTTCTTAACTCGGCAATATCCACCTGGATTCGCTGGCGCTTGATTCCTCCCCGGAGGTCGAACAGCTTTTCAAAAGGAATACTGATGCCGCCTCCCACATTCCACGAAGTCTGTTCTGTACCTACATACCTGTAAATAAGTGGGGTGTTGACATCCGTATTGCTGGCCACATTGTCTGCTATACCGTAAGAAGCACTTCCGCCGGCATGGATAAACCCCAGCCAGTTCCTTTTCTCTTTCGATAGTAGCTTTTTCTGTAACTGTTTCTCCTTCTCTAAAATCTGTAAGCTTGGAGTGCTGCGTGCATTCTCATAAAGGACACTTAACGGAGGCAGCTTTATCTTTGCATAATCCACATTCATATTCCCCAATATATCATCCTGTGTCACAAGAGGTTGTTGTACCGGTTGTGTTTGCTGCTCTTCCTGTTGTGCGCTTAAATGGTGGATAGAACAATACATACAGATGACAAAAAGACATACTTTACCCATATAATAAATCCCCTTTTTATTCCTAAAACAAATTATTTAAACATCTCCTTTTTGGACAAAAGCTGTCAAAGTCTTGAACAGGATTTTCATATCCAGGAAAAAGGAGAATTCTCTACCGTATTTCAAATCTAATTCTTTGCGTTCTTTAGCGGATAATTTTCCGGCATCCCCCCGTTTTTCCACCTGCCACAAGCCGGTCAGCCCGGCAGGCGCCATGAAGCGTTCGATACTTTCATCGTTTGTCAGGCGTTCGGCTTCATAGAGTGGAAGAGGACGGTTCCCCACCACAGACATGTCGCCTTTCAAGATGTTGACCAGTTGAGGTAACTCATCCAGGCTGTATTTTCGTAAAACGCGTCCTACCTTGGTAACCCGCGGGTCTTTTTCTATTTTTATGAAAGGACTTTCATCCAGTGCGTTTTGTCTGGAAATAAACTCTTCTTCCGGAATGATGAAGTCATCGGAAACCAGCATTCCGCCATTATCTATAACACCGTCATCTCCAAACATCAGTCCTCCTAATTCTTCCATCGAGAAATCTTTGGCAATCTCCGGAGTGCCTTCCGGCTGGTACTGGTTCTGACCGGCAAGGTCTTTCAGCTTTTTATCGGCGTCCGTATACATGGAACGGAATTTCAGGAAATTAAAAATGGTATAATTCGTTCCTACCCGTTTGGATTTGTAAATAACAGGTCCTTTGCTTTCCATACGTATGGCTATGGCAATCAGCAGAAAGACTGGGGACAGGAAGATTAACGCTGCACCGGAGAAAAGAATATCGAAGCAGCGCTTCCATTGGGGAAGGATAAAATGCCTCACGTCTTTTTTCTTCCGGTTATGTGCATATAGCAGTTCCTGCCGTTTATTGATGATGTCTATTTTCTGCCTTAACCGGGCGGTGGTGATGTTCAAACTGACGGTATCGTTTATTCCGCTGTTCAGATAGACTTTGCTGGCTTCGGGAGTCAGCCTGTCCGTAATGAGTACGACATATGCCTAATAGAACTTTTTCCTGAAAGCACCGATCTGTTCAATATCTCCGTTCATCTCCCTTGTTCGTGAAGGACAATGATGTTCTCACGTACTTTCAGTCTGATACAAATTGTAATGGCATCCTGGTAGTTTTGGGCATAAATCATCTGGACATTTTCGAGCTTGCTGAATTTGCGCAAAAATCCTTGTTCTTTCCTATATAAAGCAGAAAGGTCATGCTGATTTACTCAATGATTTTCTTAATTCTTACTTTTAACTCCATGGGATTGAAAGGTTTGACAATATAGTCTTCCGCGCCTTCTTGTAACAGGCGGATGCGTTCTGTGGTACTGTCTTCGCTGCTTAGCATAACCACCGGAATGTGTTTGAATAACTGATTGGATTTTATCCATTCCAGAAACTCGTCTCCACGCATTTCGGGCATACGGATATCTGATATAATCAAATCTGGTATGTTACCTTCCTGAAGCCATTTTACCCCTTCGATGCCATTCGGTAACCAAATACAATCATAATCACTGGCCAGATAGATTGAAAGGACTTTTGCAATTGCTATTTTGTCGTCCAAGACCAAAATTTTCTTTCTCATAGAGTAATCTTTAGATTTTAATGGGCAAAAGTAAAGAAAATTATTGTGAATAAACAACTTTATTCTATTAATTTTTTGGCGTAAAGATTGCTTTTCCTTAACCAAGTGTCTGAAATAGGGGATTGAATGGAATAAAAGCCCTTTGGAAAAAGGGAAAAAAGAAGACGGGACAACTCCTGTACATTATATATTGTAGTGTATATGATAAGATTAAGATGTGATATTGTATGATGGATGATATTTATTATATTGAAAAATAGTGTTTTGGAACATAATAAAAATAAATATATTGTTTTGTGTAATTCGAAAAATAGTATTTATCTTTGCTGCCGGAAATGATAAAAGCCATATTACTATGTCGGAAATAAACCAGACGATTAATTTACATGTATCTGTGGACTGTGTGCTGATTGGGTTTGATGGAGAGCAGTTCCGTGTCCTGTTGGTAAGGCAGGTGGGGAAACAGTCCGAGGACGGATATAATAACATGAAGTTGCCGGGCAGCCTTATCTATGACGATGAGGATCTGGATGAGGCGGCCAAGCGGGTGTTGAATGAGTTGACGGGCCTGAAGAATGTGAAGCTTACCCAGTTTAAGGCGTATGGATCGAAAGACCGTACCCGTAACCCTAAGGATGTGCTGTGGCTGGAACGTTTTCATCGTTTGGACGAGAAGAAAATAGACCGCATTGTGACTATCGCTTACCTGACACTGGTGAAGATTGACAGACGGTTCGAACAGCTGTCTGATAAATACGATGCTTGCTGGACACCTGTGACGGAGGTGAAAAGCCTGGCGTTCGACCATTTCCAGATTTTGCAGGATGCATTGGTGCATATACGCCATTATGTGGAATATGCTCCTTCCGCAATGTTCGACTTGCTTCCCCGGAAGTTTACGGCAGCCCAGTTGCGGACTGTCTATCAGTTGATTTATGATAAGGTGTTTGATGTAAGGAACTTCCATAAGAAGATAGCGTTGATGCCATATGTAGTACCTTTGGAAGAAAAACAGGTAGGTGTATGCCACAGGGCGGCACGCTTCTATAAGTTCGACCGTTCAATATATAATAAGTCGGGAACGAAGTGATAACAGACAGATAACTTTAGCCTTGTTGTGATTGCTGTGAGAATACTCCGCCTGGTCGTTTCGGGGAATCGGTATATGTTTTGGGATTCTTCACCGGCCTTTCCTTGGAAGGATAATGCTGATAAGCATCGGGACAGAGACTATTATTTTAAAATTCTTAATTTTCAATTAAATGTACCTATTAGGTTATGATATTGGCAGTTCGTCGGTAAAGGCGAGTTTGGTAAATGCAGAGACCGGAAAGTGTGTTTCTTCTGCATTCTTTCCTAAAACAGAGGCTGCTATTATGGCTGCCCGCCCCGGATGGGCTGAGCAGGATCCGCAAAATTGGTGGGAAAATCTGAAATTGTCAACTCAGGCTGTCATGGCCGGGAGTGGGATCGGTCCGGATGGAATTGCCGCTATCGGTATCTCTTATCAGATGCACGGACTGGTTTGTGTGGATAAAGGGCAAAATGTATTACGTCCGGCTATTATATGGTGTGACTCACGGGCGGTTCCATACGGGCAGAAAGCGTTTGAGGCATTGGGGGAAACGCAATGTCTTTCTCATCTGCTGAACTCTCCGGGGAATTTTACCGCTTCCAAACTGGCATGGATTAAAGAGAATGAGCCTGCTGTGTACGAACGTATTTATAAAATAATGCTGCCAGGCGATTATATCGCTATGAAACTGACGGGGGATATTTGTACCACGGTGTCCGGTTTGTCCGAAGGGATGTTCTGGGATTTTCAGGCAAATGATGTCGCGGGCTTCCTGATGGATTATTATGGATTCGACCGTTCGCTGATAGCTGATATCAAACCGACTTTTGGCGAGCAGGGACGTGTAAATGCATGGGCTGCCAAAGAATTGGGCCTGAGAGAGGGAATTCCTGTAACCTATCGCGCCGGAGACCAGCCTAATAATGCTTTGTCGCTCAATGTGTTCAATCCGGGAGAGATTGCTTCTACGGCAGGAACATCGGGAGTGGTATATGGCGTGAACGGTGAGGTGAATTATGATCCGAAATCCCGGGTGAATACTTTTGCCCATGTAAATCATACTGCCGAGCAGACCCGTCTGGGAGTGTTGTTGTGCATCAATGGTACCGGTATATTGAATTCGTGGGTGAAACGTAATGTGGCTCCCGAAGGTATTTCTTACAGTGATATGAACAGGCTGGCGGCACAGGCTCCTGTCGGCAGTGCCGGAGTAAGTATTCTTCCTTTTGGCAACGGGGCGGAGCGTATGCTGGAAAATAAAGAGACAGGATGCTCTATATGTGGAGTTAATTTTAACCTGCATGGAAAGCAGCATATTGTTCGTGCCGCACAGGAAGGGATCGTGTTCTCGTTTAAATACGGCATTGATATCATGGAGCAGATGGGTATCCCTGTACAGAAGATTCATGCCGGACATGCCAATATGTTTCTCAGTCCTATCTTCCGCGAAACGTTGGCGGGAGTGACAGGGGCTGTAATCGAACTGTATGACACGGATGGATCGGTGGGCGCCGCCAAGGGGGCCGGCATAGGCGCGGGTGTTTATAAAGATAACAACGAGGCATTTGCCACATTGGAAAAACTGGAGGTGATAGAGCCTGATGTGGCACAGCGCACTGCTTACGATGATGCGTATGCCCGCTGGAAATCCAATCTGGAGAGAGCGATGGCTGCCTTTTAAGGACCTTCGGATAAAGAAATGGCTATCCGCCTGCGTGTTGAAAAAAAATAGTAGATAAATTAGAACAAGTTATTAAAATAAGTAAAGAATTATGGCTACAAAAGAGTATTTTCCCGGTATAGGAAAGATTAAATTTGAAGGTAAGGAAAGTAAGAACCCGATGGCGTTCCGTTATTATGATGCTGAAAAGGTAATTAACGGCAAGAAGATGAAAGACTGGTTGAAGTTTGCTATGGCATGGTGGCATACGTTGTGTGCCGAGGGCGGTGACCAGTTTGGCGGCGGAACAAAGAAATTCCCTTGGAACGGTGATGCCGATAAGGTGCAGGCTGCCAAGAATAAGATGGATGCCGGCTTTGAATTCATGCAGAAAATGGGAATCGAATATTATTGTTTCCATGATGTGGACTTGTGTGAGGAAGCCGATACAATCGAGGAATATGAAGCGAATCTGAAAGAGATAGTTGCTTATGCCAAACAGAAACAGGCTGAAACCGGAATCAAATTGTTATGGGGTACGGCAAATGTTTTTGGTCATGCACGCTATATGAACGGGGCTGCTACAAACCCCGAATTTGATGTGGTTGCCCGCGCTGCTGTCCAGATAAAGAACGCTATTGACGCTACCATCGAACTGGGTGGCTCCAATTACGTGTTCTGGGGTGGACGTGAAGGGTATATGTCTTTATTGAATACAGATCAGAAGCGTGAGAAAGAACATCTGGCTCAGATGTTGACCATTGCCCGCGATTATGCCCGGAGCAAAGGGTTTACAGGTACTTTCCTGATTGAACCCAAACCGATGGAGCCGACTAAGCATCAATATGATGTGGATACCGAAACTGTGGTAGGGTTCTTGAAAACTCACGGACTGGACAAGGATTTCAAGGTGAACATTGAAGTGAATCATGCTACGTTGGCTGGTCATACATTTGAACATGAACTGGCTGTTGCGGTAGATAACGGAATGTTGGGATCTATTGACGCTAACCGTGGCGATTATCAGAACGGATGGGATACAGACCAGTTCCCTATCGACAATTACGAACTGACCCAGCCATGATGCAGATTATCCGCAACGGCGGTTTGGGTAATGGCGGTACCAACTTTGATGCCAAGACACGTCGTAACTCTACTGATCTGGAAGATATCTTTATCGCCCATATTGCAGGTATGGACGCTATGGCGCGTGCATTGGAAAGTGCTGCTGCTTTGCTTAATGAATCTCCTTACTGCAAGATGTTGTCAGACCGTTATGCTTCATTCGACAGTGGCAAAGGCAAAGAATTTGAAGAAGGCAAGCTGACACTGGAAGACGTAGTGGCTTATGCTAAGCAGAATGGTGAGCCCAAGCAAGTAAGCGGTAAACAGGAATTGTACGAAGCCATCGTAAATATGTATTGCTGATCCGGCCGGAATGGTATTGCACAAGTTTTACCCTTGCAGACCTTTTTTAAGAAGGAGGGCTGTGCAATGAAGTCTGAATGAATTCTGCTAACGGATTATTAAAGAATAAACGGCTGTACACCGTCAGGTGGCAGCCGTTTTTATATTTGTTAGAGGGATATTTATGAAATAATACTCGCCTATATCGAAAATAATATCTACCTTTGCGGCTGCTAAATTACTAAGTTTATTGAATTTATATGATAAAAAAACTATTATCCGTACTGGTCTTAGTTTTTGCCCTCTCGGGTTCTGTGCTTGCACAGCAATCTATGAGTGACCAACAGGTGTTGGAATATGTGAAGACGGGCATGCAACAAGGAAAAGACCAACGTCAGATTGCTACAGAGTTAGCCCGTAGAGGAGTGACACAAGAACAGGCTAAGCGTGTAAAGAAACTTTATGAACAGCAAAATGGGTCTGCTGATAAAGACGCAAATGCAACGATGCAAAATCGGAACCGTTTGCGTGAAAAGACAAAGACGCAGGAAGATATCTATGTAACAGAGAATTTTACTTTCGACCAACGTCCGGTTGCGGGCGGAGTGGTAGGGAAGAACTTGTCGGACAGTGTTTCTGCCAATCGCTATTACGAGGGGATGGGCATGGGCGATATGGAAGAAATGCAGAAGGATAAGGTGTACGGACGGGACATTTTTGAAACCAGAAACCTTACATTCGAGCCGAGTGTGAATCTGGCTACTCCTCCTAATTACCGTCTGGGGCCGGGTGATGAGGTAATCATTGATATCTGGGGTACAAACCAGGCCACCATCCGCGATAATGTATCTCCGGACGGATCTATCACGATCCCCGATTTGGGATTGATTTATCTGAACGGCATGACTATTGCCGAAGCCAACCAATATTTGCGTAAAGAACTGAATAAGATTTATGCAGGGCTTGATAATGAACAGAACCCGTCCTCACAAATCAAGGTTACTTTGGGAAACAGCCGGACGATCCAGGTGAACGTGATGGGGGAAGTGTTCCAACCGGGAACTTATGCATTGTCTTCTTTCTCTACCGTGTTTCATGCACTGTACCGTGCCGGTGGCGTGAGCGATATCGGTAGCTTGCGCAATATACAAGTAGTGCGCGGAGGACAGAAAATCGCTACCGTAGATGTGTACGATTTTATTATGAAAGGTAAAATCAATGATGATATCCGCTTGCAGGAAGGCGATGTGATCATCGTTCCTCCATACGAGGCGTTGGTTAGCATAGAGGGTAATGTGAAACGCCCCATGAAATACGAGATGAAAACAACGAAAGTGTTGCCACGTTGTTGAAGTATGCCGGTGGATTTTCGGGGGATGCCTATACCCGTTCTCTCCGCATGATTCGTCAAAACGGAAAGGAGTATCAGATTTATACGATTGATGATATTGATTATTCCGTATTCCAGGTAAAAGATGGTGATGCGCTGACTGCTGAAGCTATTCTGGACCGTTTTGAGAACAAGCTTGAAATCAAGGGGGCTGTCTATCGTCCGGGCATTTATCAGTTCGGAGGAACCTTGAATACAGTCCGCCAACTGGTGGAAAAGGCTGAAGGCTTATGGGTGATGCCTTTACAGGACGTGCGGTGTTGCATCGCGAGCGCGAGAATCTGAAGAAAGAGGTTATTCAAGTAGATATAAAAGGCATCATGGACGGTACTGCACCCGATGTACCTTTGCAGCGTAATGATGTGCTTTATATTCCCAGTATTCATGACTTGGAGGATGTGGGAAGCGTCATGGTGTATGGTGAGGTTGCCGTCCGGGTGAGTTCGCTTTGCCGACAATACGACTTTGGAGGATATTATAATCCAGGCTGGCGGATTGATGGAGTCGGCTTCTACCGTCCGTGTGGATGTTTCCCGCCGTATCAAGGATAGCAAAGGTACGGAAGCGGTTTCCACCATAGGACAAATGTACTCGTTTTCTCTGAAAGACGGTTTTGTGATAGACGGAGAACCGGGTTTTGTGTTGCAGCCATACGATCAGGTATATGTGCGTAAGAGCCCTGCTTATCAGGAACAGGTGAATGTGCAGGTGACCGGTGAGGTTTTGTATGAAGGTGATTATGCGCTGACAGAGAAGAGCGAACGTCTTTCCGATTTGATCAAGAAGCAGGTGGAGTGACTCCGTTTGCTTATATCAAAGGGGCCCGTTTAAGCCGTCGTATCAATGCCGATGAACGCAAACGTATGGAAACGGTTCTGGACATGGCCAAGACTGGAAAGGACTCCATTGATGTCAACCGGCTGGATTTGGGAGATATCTATTATGTGGGTATCGATTTGGAAAAAGCGATGCTTAAACCCGGCTCCAGTGCGGATATCGTATTGCGTGAGGGGGATGTGATTGAAATTCCCGAATACAACAACACGGTACGTATCAGCGGGGCTGTGATGTATCCCAATACCGTTTCATTTGAAGATGGCAAGACGTTGAAATATTATATAGAGCAGGCCGGAGGTTACGGTTTCCGTGCGAAGAAGAGCAAGGCGTATATTGTATATATGAACGGTCAGGTGAAGAGAGCGAAGAAGGGTAGCCGTGAGCTGATCCAGCCGGGCTGTGAGGTGATTGTTCCGGTGAAGGAAAAGAGCAACTGGTCTTTGCAGAACACCTTGTCCATAGCAACCACCAGTGCGTCGTTGGCTACTATGATTGCATCTATTGCTAATATCTTAAAATAGAAACAGTATGGCGGAAGATAAGAATTATACGAATAATACGGAAAGACCACGGGAAGACGAGGAGTTGGAAATTGATTTGATGGAGTATGTCCGTAAGTTGTGGCTGCCCGAAAGATGCTGCTGAAGGTTGCCGGAATAGGTGCTATTGTAGGGGTGATTATCGCTCTGAGTATTCCCAAGCAATATACGGTGGAAGTGACATTGTCTCCCGAATCCGGTAAAAGCGGAGGGGGAGCCTGTCGGGAATGGCTGCCATGCTGGGGATCGGAGGCATGAGTCTGGGCAGTGAGGCGGATGCGTTGAACGTATCTCTTTTCCCGGATATAGTAGCGTCTACTCCTTTCATTCTGGAACTGTTTAATGCACATGTCACTACGTTGGACGGTGAGGTGGATACTACTTTTGTAGCTTATCTCGATGAGCAGAAAGCTCCGTGGTGGGGTGCTGTTATGGGATTGCCCGGGGCGGCTATAGGCGGGGGTGAAATCTCTCTTCTCCGATAAGGAAGAGGAAGAAGGGAACAGGCTGGATCCTTTCCACCTGACAGAAGATCAGCGAAGAAAGTGGAAGCCATGCGTAAGGCGATTACTGCTGATGTGGATAAGAAAACCGGCATCACCACAGTGACGGTGACTTTGCAGGACCCGATGGTTACGGCCGCCATTACAGACACGGTAGTGGTGAAGCTTCAGGAGTATATCACAGCGTACAGGGTCTCCAAAGCCCAGCAGGATTGTGCTTATCTGGAACAATTGTATAAGGAACGCCAGCAGGAGTATTATGTAGCCCAGCAGAATTATGCCAATTACATGGATGCCAACAAGGGGGTTGTCCTTCAAAGTGCTTTGACGGAGAGAGAACGGTTGCAGAATGATATGAATCTGGCATATCAGGTGTATAGCCAGGTGGCTACCCAATTGCAGGTGGCACGGGCCAAAGTACAGGAGGCCAAACCTGTATTTGCCGTTGTGGAACCTGCCAGTGTGCCGTTGCTGCCTTCGGGAACCAGCAAGAAGGTGATTCTTGTCGGATTTATTTTCCTGGCAGTGGCGGGTGCTTCCGCATGGATCTTGTTCGGACGTGAATTCTTTGAAAATCTGAAGGCAGGACTTAATGCTCCTCAGGAGGGGATGGAGAAGAAGTGATATAAAGATATTGACCTATAAAACAGGTGCATCTCTTTCGTAGGAGGTGCACCCTGTTTTTATAGGTCAATCTTCGGAAATGTTGTCCTGAACGTTACGATAGTCCGGTGTGCAGTTTTCGGTTTCTTTAATTTCACTGGCAAAAACCGGACAAACGCAGAATCAAAACAGCCTTTAATATAAACTTTGATTAAAGTCGAAATCCGTTTGATAGTCTTTCAATCTCGGATGTTTCTTGTCCTTGTCGGACAAAATAACCTTATCGGCCGGAAGTCGCCAGTCTATGCCTAGATCGGGGTCGTCCCATGCGATTCCTCCTTCGCTTTGCGGAGCATAATAATGGTCACACTTGTATTGGAACAACACCTCGTCACTTAGTACCGCAAAGCCGTGTGCGAATCCGCGGGGGATAAAAAACTGCCGGTGATTCTCTCCGGTCAATTCTACAGCCACATGCTTTCCGAAAGTAGGAGAACCTTTCCGGATATCTACAGCCACATCCAGTACCGCTCCCTTGATTACACGCACCAGTTTGCTTTGTGTGAAAGGAGGTTTCTGGAAATGCAGGCCGCGTAATACACCATAAGTGGAGAAACTCTCATTATCCTGTACAAATGTAGTCCTGCATACTTTTTCTTCAAATTCACGTCCCGAGAAGCTTTCAAAGAAATACCCTCTTGCATCATTAAAAATACGGGGTTCCAAAATGAAAACCCCGTCTATTGCTGTTTTTATAACTTCCATTATTCTAATCCCAGTTCTTTTATAACTTTCAGTAAATATTGTCCGTATTGGTTTTTAAGCATCGGCTGGGCCAGTTCCTGCATCTTTTCCGGGGTAATCCAGCCTTTTCTCAAAGCTATGCCCTCAAGGACGCCACTTTCAGCCCCTGGCGCTTTTCAATGACTTCGATGTAGGTACTTGCCTCGGCCAGCGAGTCGTGAGTACCGGTATCCAGCCATGCGAAACCTCTGCCCAATGTCTGTACTTTCAATTCCTTGTCCTGAAGAAATTGCTGGTTTACGGTGGTGATTTCCAGTTCTCCCCGTGCCGAAGGCTTGATATTCTTGGCTACTTCCACCACCTTGTTGGGATAGAAATAGAGTCCCACCACGGCATAGTTGGACTTAGGTTGGGCAGGTTTTTCTTCAATAGAGAGGCAGTTGCCTTCCTTGTCGAATTCCGCTACGCCATATCTTTCGGGGTCACTGACCCAATAACCGAATACCGTTGCTTTCTTGTCCTCTTCGGCAGCACGTACGGATTCTCTCAACATGGCGGACAGGCCGTTGCCGTGGAATATGTTATCACCCAGTACAAGGCAGACGGAATCATTTCCGATGAATTTCTCGCCGATGATGAAAGCCTGAGCCAGTCCGTCGGGCGAAGGCTGTTCCGCATATTCAAAGCGTACTCCGAAATCGCTTCCGTCTCCTAACAGTCTTTTGAAGCTCGGTAAGTCGTATGGGGTGGAGATAATGAGTATTTCCCGTATGCCGGCCAGCATAAGTACCGATATAGGATAATAAATCATGGGTTTGTCGAAGACAGGGAGCAACTGTTTGGATACTCCTTTGGTAATAGGATAGAGGCGCGTGCCCGAACCTCCGGCTAGTACAATACCTTTCATATCTTTTATTTTTATATGTCCCTACGATTTGGATTAATAGGCGTTTTTCTCGCCCCGGAACATGTTGGTTACTGTTTTTATCATGATGCGGATGTCGAGCAGGAAAGTCCAGTTCTCAATATACCACAAGTCTCTTCTTACCCTGCCTTCCATTTGGGAAAGTTCTTTGGTTTCTCCCCGGTAGCCGGTGACTTGCGCCCATCCGGTAATTCCGGGTTTGACAAGGTGGCGCATCATGTATTTGTTAATCAGTTGGGAATATTCCTCTGTATGTTTCAGCATATGGGGTCTGGGACCTACAATGGACATCTCTCCTTTGAATACATTAATGAATTGCGGCAGTTCGTCCAGATTGCTTTTACGCAGGAAGTTGCCGAACTTGGTCTTGCGGGGATCATTCTTGGTAGCCTGCAATGAATCGGACAATGCGTTCACTTTCATGGAACGGAACTTATAGCATTTAAAGATTTTCCCGTTTTCCCCGTTTCTCTCCTGTTTGAAGAATATGGGACCAGGTGAGGTAATTTTAATAATAAGACCTACAATCAGGTATATAAATGGAAAAATTGTAAGTAAAAACAGAGAGGAAAATGTCAAATCAAATAACCGTTTTGCCAGTCTGTTTACCGGGTTCTGCAACGGCTCGGTACGGATGGACAATACAGGAACTTCACCCAATAATTCCAGTTGCAGCTGACGCTTTATGTAATTACGTACATGAGGTACGCTATAGAAGCGGATCAGATTGTTCTCGCAATAGTTCATGATGGCCAGAATATCATCCTTTCTGCTGGATGGCAGACCACAGTACAGTTCGTGCACGGTGTTATGGGACAACCATTCAAATAATTGGTTTACAGGACCTTTAAAGGGAATCCCTTCGGGGTAATTAGAGTCCTTCTCATCATAGAAAATGCCTAAAACCCTGTATCCGTAAGTCAAATCGTTCAACGTATGGTACAGCTCCACCATATTGTCCCCGTCGCCTATCAGTACAGTGGTGTGCAGGTTCCTGCCACTGCGGCGGAACATTTTCACAAAGAACCGCAATGTCAGTCGCCATCCTATAGCTAAAGGTATGAAAGACAGATAGAAAGCAAGCAGATAGATGCGTGAGAAGTTATCTACCTTAATAATGGCCAGCACCGTGAGGAAGATGACTACATGCAAGCTGATTGTTCCTAACAGGCGGCCTACAATCTGTTCCGGACGCACTATGCGGTTGTGCAGTATGACCCCAAAGATGGATATGCAGGGAATATAGCACAGGTTGGAAGTCAGCAGGTAGGTTTTCAATGAAATATGGGCTATGGCCTGTGAATCTATTCCTTTCAGAATAAAAAACACAAGTATCATAGAAAGGTTCAACAAGGCAAAATCACCTAATATCGCTACTAGTTTAATTATATCAGAGTTTTCAGTTGTCGGTTGTTTCATGACAAAAAAAATGTTAGTCGTATGCAAATATAGGACATATAAATTAAAACGCAATACTTTTTTTAAAAAATAATACTTATCTTTGCGGTCATACAACGTAAAAAATGAATCATATGAACATCAAGAATAATCACCTCGTTATAATGGCCGGAGGTGTTGGAAGCCGTTTCTGGCCGATGAGTACTCCTGATTATCCTAAGCAATTTATTGATGTACTGGGTTGCGGCCGTACATTGATCCAACTTACGGCTGACCGTTTTCAGGGGATCTGTCCTCCGGAAAATATTTGGGTGGTGACATCAGAGAAGTATGCGGACACTGTAAAGGAGCAGTTGCCCGATATTGCTGATGATCATATCCTGCGTGAGCCTTGCCGTCGCAATACGGCTCCTTGTATAGCATACGTCAGTTGGAAAATAAAGGCACGTAATCCTAAGGCCAATATGGTGGTGACCCCCAGCGACCACATTGTGATGAATATCGCGGAGTTTCAGCGGGTGATTAATTCGGCGATGAATTTTACGGCCGATTCGGACGCTATCCTTACCCTGGGCATGAAACCTACCCGTCCTGAGACGGGCTACGGTTACATTGAAGCTGATCTCAGTGTACCTTCTACCGCCAATAAGGAGGTATTCCGGGTGTATTCTTTTAAAGAGAAACCCGATCTGGAAACAGCCCGGCGCTATATTCAAAAAAATAATTTCTTCTGGAATGCCGGTATTTTTGTGTGGAATGTAAATACGGTGGTGAACGCCCTGCGCGTATATCAGCCTGCCATTTCGAAGGTGTTCGAGCGTTTGCTTCCTTATTATTATACGGACAAGGAGCAGGAAATGATTGACCGGAATTTCCCTTTGTGCGAGAACATTTCGGTGGATTATGCCATTATGGAGAAGGCGGATGAGATTTTTGTCCTTCCTGCCAGCTTTGGGTGGAGTGATCTGGGTACTTGGGGATCATTGCACGAGAATTTGCCGAAAGATGCCCATAATAATACGCAGATAGGTGAGAATATAAAGTTGTATGAAACCCGTAACTGTGTGATTCACACTACACAGGAAAAGAGGGTGGTGGTACAGGGACTGGACGGATATATCGTTGCTGAGAAGAATAACACATTGTTGATCTGCCGGTTGAGCGAGGAACAGCGCATCAAAGAATTCTCGGCGGAGTAAGTATTCTTTCTTGTATATATTTTATTTCTGCATACATGGAGTGTATGCTGTCTGTCATCTGCCGTTCTGTTTGGTCATTCCGCCCTTTGCCATGCCGAAAGGCAGATAGCAGTAGATAGCTATGTGATATGAAATAACCAAGAGGGCTTGCATAAGGCCATTTACAATAAACGAAATGAAAAAAGTAGCTTTAATTTCAGGTATTACAGGTCAGGACGGTTCATTCCTGGCAGAGTTTTTGATTGAAAAGGGATATGAGGTTCACGGTATTCTGCGCCGTTCTTCTTCATTCAATACCGGTCGTATAGAACATCTTTATCTGGACGAGTGGGTTCGTGATATGCAAAAGACCCGTCTGGTGAATCTGCATTGGGGGGATATGACCGACAGTAGTTCGCTGATACGTATCATTCAGGCTGTACAGCCCGATGAAATCTATAATCTGGCTGCTCAGAGCCATGTGAAAGTAAGTTTCGATGTACCCGAGTACACTGCGGAAGCGGATGCGGTAGGCACGCTGCGTATGTTGGAAGCGGTCCGTATTCTGGGCTTGGAAAAGAAGACCAAGATTTATCAGGCATCGACTTCCGAATTGTTCGGACTGGTACAGGAAGTGCCTCAGAAGGAAACGACTCCCTTCTATCCCCGTTCTCCGTATGGGGTGGCCAAGCAGTATGGTTTCTGGATTACCAAGAACTATCGTGAAAGTTACGGTATGTTTGCCGTGAACGGCATCCTGTTCAACCATGAGAGTGAACGCCGTGGTGAAAATTTCGTAACACGCAAGATTACTTTGGCTGCCGCACGTATAGCCAGGGATATCAGGACAAGCTGTATCTGGGAAATCTGGATTCTTTGCGCGACTGGGGCTATGCCAAGGATTATGTGGAGTGTATGTGGATGATTCTTCAGCACGATACTCCCGAAGATTTTGTCATTGCGACCGGCGAATACCATACGGTGCGCGAGTTCTGTACCTTGGCTTTCAAGGAAGTGGGCATTGAATTGCGCTGGGAAGGCAAAGGGGTGGATGAAAGAGGTATCGATGTGGCGACGGGCAAGGAACTGGTTGCCGTCGATCCTAAGTATTTCCGTCCCGCCGAAGTGGAGCAGTTGTTGGGTGATCCCACTAAAGCCAAAACGTTGCTGGGCTGGAATCCCCGTAAGACTTCTTTCCCCGAACTGGTGAAAATCATGGTGAAGCATGATATGAAGTTCGTGAAGAAACTGTATTTAAAGGCTCAAATAGCAGAATAATGGAAAAAACAGCCAAGATATATGTAGCAGGCCACCACGGACTGGTGGGGTCTGCTATATGGAATAATTTGCAGCAAAAGGGATATACCAATCTGGTAGGCCGTTCTCACAAAGAGCTGGATTTGCTGGACGGGCAGGCTGTGAAGAAGTTTTTTGATGAAGAGCAGCCCCAGTATGTCATTCTGGCAGCGGCACATGTGGGAGGCATCATGCGAACAGTCTTTACCGTGCCGATTTATTTATCAGAACTTGCAGATTCAGCAGAATGTGATAGGGGAGAGTTTCCGCCATGATGTAAAGAAACTCTTGTTTTTGGGAAGCACTTGCATTTATCCTCGTGATGCCGTACAACCCATGAAGGAAGATGTGTTACTGACTTCTCCCTTGGAATATACCAACGAACCGTATGCTATTGCGAAGATTGCCGGGTTGAAGATGTGCGAAAGCTTTAACTTGCAATATGGAACCAATTACATAGCCGTGATGCCTACGAACCTTTACGGTCCCAATGATAATTTCCATTTGGAGAACAGCCATGTGCTGCCTGCCATGATTCGTAAGATTCATTTGGGAAAATGCCTGAATGAGGGGAACTGGGACGCGGTGCGTAAAGATATGAATCTTCGTCCCGTAGAGGGGATAGACGGTTCGCATACGGATGAGGAGATTCTCTCCATTCTGAAAAAGTATGGCATAACCGGGCAGGAAGTAACTTTGTGGGGAACAGGCAAGCCGTTGCGTGAGTTCTTATGGAGTGAGGAGATGGCTGATGCCAGTGTCTATATCATGGAGCATGTGGACTTTAAGGATACATACACACCCGGTTCCAAGGATATCCGTAACTGCCATATCAATATCGGTACGGGGAAGGAAATCACCATTGCCCAACTGGCGGACAAGATTGTCAAGGAGGTGGTTATCAGGGCAAACTGACTTTTGACGCTACGAAACCGGACGGCACTATGCGTAAGCTGACGGATGTAAGCAAATTGCATAGTCTGGGATGGCAGCATAAGATTGATATAGAAGAGGGAGTACACCGAATGTACCAATGGTACTTGTCTAAAGGATGAAGATGTAAGATTATAGATCTTGCGGGCATAAGATTATAAATCTTTCACATGCAAGATTATAGATCTTTCAAGCATGACATATAAAAATTTCCGGCATAACTTTCAAGAAGCTATGCCGGAAACTGCCCTAAAAACTATGTGGATAGATTGTAAAAATCTTCTGCCGTTTTCTTTATTCTTTCGGGAAGCACTTTTTATTTTACCGCTTTCAGTGCGGCCTCATAATTCGGTTCCTGGGTTATTTCGGGAACAAGTTCGGTATAAACCACTTTTCCTTCCGGGTCAATCACTACAACCGAGCGTGCCAATAATCCTGCCAAAGGACCATCAGTCATCAATACACCATACTTTTCAGCGAAATCGGAAGTATAGCGATAATCAGACAAAGGAATAACGTTGGTGATGCCTTCAGTAGTGCAGAAGCGTCCCTGGGCGAATGGCAGGTCTTTAGAGATTGCCAACACCACCGTATTGGCTGGTTTGCAGCCAGCTGGTTGAACTTGCGTACGGAAGTAGCGCACACGCCGGTATCCATACTGGGGAAAATGTTCAGAATCAGATATTTGCCCTTCCCGTCTTTTAATGTATAATTGCTCAAATCTCCTTTTACCAATGTAAATTCCGGAGCTGAGGTTCCTGCTTTCACAAATTCTCCGGCTAGTGTTACCGGTGTTCCTTTAAATGCTGTTTTTGCCATAATTTTATTATATTTTAGTTCGATACTGTAATGATAACAAATTTAAATGGAAAAAAGTTCATTCTTTTTTATTTTCTTCCTTTATAAATCAGGAAACCTACTATTAAAACGCCGATAGCTATAAAGCAATATCCTAACTCGTGGCTGTATTCGGTGACGGTACTCAATAACTGCTCTTCGGGAACCACTGATTGCAGATAGTAACCGATGGCTGCCAGGATGGCATTCCAGATACCTGCTCCCAGCGTTGTGTACAGCAGGAAAGTGGATAATTTCATCTTGGCCAGACCGGCAGGAATGGAGATAAGCTGGCGGACGGCAGGAATAAGACGTCCGATAAAGGTGGAGAGTGCCCCGTGCTTGTCAAAGTAGTGTTCCGCGTTCTGAACCTTGGCTTCATCAATCAGGCACATGTGTCCGAAGCGGCTGTTCGCAAATTTATAAACCAGCGGACGGCCTACGAAATAGGCTATATAATAATTGATGATGGCTCCTATATTGGCTCCGATGGTCGCAAATATAACTACCAGAAATACATTCAGGTCACTGTTTCCTCCGGCAGCCTTATAGGCGGCGGGCGGCACTACCACTTCCGAAGGGAAAGGGATAAAAGAGCTTTCGATGGCCATTAATAACGTTATTGTCCAATAATTCAAGTGGTCCAGACACCACTGGATAAATGCAACTGATTCCATAAAATTATTATAAATATTTGTTTAAGTTAATCTTGCCTGTGCTGACATCTTCTTTAATGGCACGCAGCGCTTCATTGAAGTAGGTGTCGGTCATCAGTATGGTATCGCCGGTTCCCATGGTGGCGTACATATCCGGAATTTCTTTTCTGATTTTAGCCAGATAGTGCATGAACGAAGCGGATTCCTGCTGGTGGTAATAACCGTAAGCCAGAAAAAAGTAAGTGGCATCGGCATCCTCCGGAAATTCTTTGTTTATTAGTTCGAAGTACTGGTTGGCATATTCAAAATTATGTTCGTCAAAATATAGAGAGCCGATTTTGAACAGCACATCAAACCGTTCCTCCTTCGGAGTAAACTCCAATGCACGTGTGAATTGATGTTCCGCATTGCGGAGGTTGTTTTCTTGTTCCTCTTCGCTGATATCGCTTTTTTGAGCTTCTATTGTAAAGAAGCGTCCGGCTGCGATACGTATTTCGGCATCATGTTCGTTCAGCTCCAATGCTTGGTTGATATATTTGTATCCGTTTTCGGTATGCCCCAGATAGGCATGACAGAGCGCCGTGTCAGAATATAACTCGGCCAATTCGTAGTCGGTCAGGCCCGATTTCCGGTTTATCAGCTTTTCTATATAGCTGATGGCCGAAGCATGATCCCGCATCTCCAGATAGATTTGTGCCAGTGCCAGATAGGCTTTCGTCTTGTTCTTGCTCACATTGGCCAGACGGAGATAGTAGTCGCAGGATTCCTTTAAATTGCCTGCCTGGTGGTAACCAAATGCTTTCAAAGTCAATGAATCTGTATTTTCATCATCAATGGCTAATGCGAAATCCAAGGCTTCGTTCGCCTCTTCGTATTGGCATTGTTGCAGATGGCATTTCCCCAGTTCGTTCCAATGCTCGATGGAATAGGGATACTCGTTCAGGGTCATGTTCAGGTAGGGGATGGCCAAGTCGGGCTTGTTGAACGTGCTGTAATAATCGCACAGCACATCGCGGAGGCGTTGGTTGGTTTTGGGCAGGGTTTGCATGTCGGAATGAGCAAACAGGCAGTCTACCCATTGTCCGGCATATTCTTCCTGATTGGCGTTGGTATAGTCCTGGATGATATCCAGCAGCGTATCCACTTCGTACTCCTCGTCCATGACCAGTTGTTTGAATATCTCCTCGGCCTCTTCTATGCGGTCCTCCTCCATCAGCATGTCAGCTTGCAGGAACCTGCATTCACGGTCGGTGCTGTTGGCGATGAGTTGCGCTACCACTTTGGCTTCTTCCTTTTTGTTTTGCAGCATCAGGGAGCGTATCCGGAAAACCAGGGCGTCTGTGTTTTCGGGATGTAATTGGAGAGTGAGGTCTATGGCCTTGTCTGCATCTTTATGTCTTCCTTTTAAAGTGTAGTATTCGGCGATATCGATCAATTCATCAGCTTCAAAATAAGCGGGGGTATGGTTCTCCACCATACCCTCGTATTTTGCCAATGCTTCTTTAAATTCCGGGTCTTCAAAGTAAGAAGACATGTCGTAGTTCATAAGCTTGTTTTTATTTATTAATTTTGCTCCAGGTATCTTTTAAAGATACGGTGCGGTTGAACACCAGATGTTCCGGTGTAGAGTCTTTGTCTACATTGAAATAACCGATGCGCTGGAACTGCAAGTAATCCAGCGGCTTGGCATCGGCCAGATATTTCTCTACATAGCAGTTGGTTAATACATTCAACGAATCGGGGTTGATCATTTCTTTCATGGCTTCCAGTGCGTCGCAGTTCTTTGCTTCGCGGATGGCGGCCATCTCATCACGCGGGTTCTCCACTTTCCACAGGCGGTCGTACAGGCGTACTTCGGCAGGCAGACAGTGTGCGCAGCTTACCCAGTGGATGGTACCTTTGATTTTGCGGTTGCTGCCCGGCATACCTGTTTTGCTGTCGGGATCGTATTCGCAGTATACCTCCACCACGTTGCCGTTGTCGTCTTTCTTGCAGCCTGTGCATTTCACGATGTATCCGCTTTTCAGACGCACTTCCTGTCCCGGAGTCATACGGAAATATTTCTTCGGGGCATCTTCCATGAAGTCGTCGCGTTCTATCCACAGTTCGCGGCTGAATTCGATGGTGTGTGTGCCTGCCGACGGATCTTCCGGGTTGTTGACAGCTTCCATTTCCTCCACCTGTCCTTCGGGATAGTTGGTAATGATCAGTTTCACCGGATTGATGACTGCCGATACACGGGTGGCACGGCTGTTCAAGTCTTCGCGGACAGCACTTTCCAGCAGGGCGAAGTCATTCAGGGCATCGTAAGTGGTATAACCTATCTTGTCTACAAATTTGCGGATGGACTCAGGCGAGTAGCCGCGACGGCGGAAACCGCAGAGAGTCGGCATACGGGGGTCGTCCCAACCGTTTACCAGATGTTCTTTTACCAGAATCAGCAGGTTACGCTTGCTCATCAAGGTGTAGTTCAGGTTCAGTTTGTTGAACTCATACTGATGAGGACGGTTGTCGTCCAGATCTTTACCCTCTTTTACCCAGTCCACGAACAGGTCGTACAACGGACGGTGGGGTACGAACTCCAGGGTACACAGCGAATGGGTCACTCCTTCAAAATAGTCGCTCTGTCCGTGTGCAAAGTCATACATGGGGTATGCTTTCCAGGTTTCGCCTGTACGGTGGTGCGGAGTCTTTACCACACGATAAATAATAGGGTCGCGGAAGTGCATGTTGGGGCTTGCCATGTCTATTTTGGCACGGAGCACCATTTTGCCTTCTTCTATTTCACCGCTGTTCATTTTGTTGAACAGTTCCAGGCTTTCCTCGATGGGACGGTTGCGGTAAGGACTCTCGGTTCCGGGTTGGGTGGGAGTGCCTTTTTGTGCCGCGATTTGTTCTGAGTTCTGTTCGTCTATATAAGCCTTTCCTTCCTTTATCAGATTGACGGCGAAATCCCATAATTGCTGGAAGTAGTCGGATGCATAATATTCGTTTCCCCACTGGAATCCGAGCCATTGGATGTCCTCCTTGATGGCTTCCACGTATTCCATATCTTCTTTGGTCGGGTTGGTGTCGTCAAAACGCAGGTTACATACGCCACCATAGCGTGCAGCTATCCCGAAATCCAGACAGATGGCTTTGGCATGACCGATGTGCAGGTAGCCGTTCGGCTCGGGCGGAAAGCGGGTTTGTACTTTCCCTCCGTTTTTACCTTCTCTCAGGTCGTTCTCAACTGCCTGTTCAATGAAGTTCAGACTTTTCTTCTCTGTAGCTTCTGTAGCGTTCATTTCAGTCATTGTGATATCAATTTTACACTTTTGCTGCAAAAGTACGCATTCTTTTTGGGATATCCTTTATTTCACAGGAATATATCCACCGTTTTTTATAATATTTTGCCCCTGGGGCGACAGGATATAGTCGATGAACGGGGTTACTTTTTCCTTATTGGCTACGTTGTAATAGTAGTAAAGAGGGCGTACTACGGGGTAAAGTTTCTTCTTTCCGTTTTCAAGGCTGGGCAGTACATAGTGCTTGCCGTCGTCGTAGGAAACGGCGATGGCTTTCACCCGGGGGGACAAGTAGGCCAGTCCTACATAGCCGATAGCGCCTTTGGTCTGGCTTACAGACTGGATCACGGCTCCGGTGGCGGGCATGGACAAGCTGCTGCTCATGTAGTTCTTGTTCTTCAGGGCACTTTCTTTGAAAAATTCGTAAGTTCCCGAAGAAGTTTCGCGGGAATAGACAATAATTTTCATATCGGGTCCTCCCAGTTGCTTCCAATTGGTTATCTTGCCGCGGAATATGGCTTCCAGTTGCTGGCGTGTCAGTTGGCTGACAGGGTTGGACGGGTTTACAATGACGGCCAGGGCATCATACGCTATGATTACCTCCTCCACTTCCTGTTTGGCGGCTTTCAGTTTCATCTTTTCGCTGAATTTGATGGGACGGGAAGCCATAGCGATATCTGTCGTGTTGTCCATCAGGGCGGAAATTCCCACTCCGGTTCCTCCGCCGGTGACGGTTACCCGCCGGTCGGGATCATCTTTCATGAAAATCTCGGCTGTTTCCTGTGACACAGGCAACACCGTGTCACTGCCTTTTATGCGTTGTGCGGTAATATTCAGACTACAAGCCAATAGAATAAAAAGAAATAGAGCTTTTAATTGATTCATAAGTTCTTATATTAATTCGTGTGCAAAAGAAACGTTTTCTTGTGTCATTTGTTTTACTGGTGTGTTACGATTCTGTTACGGGCAATATTCGCCGGCAAGGGTGGATTGAATCCGTCCTTGCGGGAAAATGGCAATAAGATCAGGATTGTCTTTGCTTGTAACAAGTTTGTAATATAATTGTAGCAAATACTTCAAGCTTCTTTCATATCACCTTAATATAAAGAGGCTTTTTTTGCATCGGTTATTAAAATAGAAGACTAAAACTGTATGAAACGAGTTTGGGAAAAGATTGTAGAAGGAATATTGACTTGCAGCGGTTTTGTAACGAGCATTACTATTTTGCTGATTGTCGTATTCTTGTTTGCGGAAGCTTTGGGACTTTTTAATAAAAAAGTCATAGAAGAGGGATATGTGCTGGCGGTGAATAAAGCCAATCCGGTGCAGGAACTGAGTGCGGCACAAATAAAAGACGTTTTTGACGAAGAGATTACCAACTGGAAAGAGCTGGGAGGACCGGACGCGGAGGTTAAAGTTTTCCGGTTGGAGGATATCACCTCCTATTTCTCGGAGGAAGAGTTGGGAGCCGGGTACGAGAAAGCCCCCCGGTGCATCGGCGAGATCGTTGCCGGTAATCCAGGCATCATCGCTTTTGTTCCCTCCAAATTTATAGAGAAGGATTTTCCGGGCCACCTGCTGAAAGACGAGTCTATTTCTTTTGACGAGGTTTTTGCCGGAAAGGAATGGTTCCCTACGGCTACTCCCGCCCCTCAGTTCGGATTTCTTCCTTTGATTACGGGTACGCTTTGGGTGAGTTTCTTTGCCATCCTGTTCGCTTTGCCTTTCGGCTTGTCGGTGGCGGTGTATATGTCCGAGGTGGCCGACCATCGAACCCGTAGTTTTCTGAAGCCGGTTATTGAGCTGCTCAGTGGTATTCCGTCCGTGGTCTACGGTTTCTTTGGGTTGATAGTCATCGTACCGCTTATTCAGAAAGTCTTTAATCTGCCTGTGGGCGAGACCGGATTGGCCGGAAGTATTGTTTTGGCTATCATGGCACTCCCCACTATCATTACCGTAAGCGAGGATGCGATGCGGAATTGCCCCCGTGCCATGCGCGAAGCCAGTCTGGCATTGGGTGCTACCCGTTGGCAGACTATATATAAGGTGGTGATTCCGTTTTCCATTTCTGGAATCACTTCGGGCGTTGTCCTGGGCATCGGACGTGCCATAGGCGAGACGATGGCGGTGCTGATGGTTACAGGAAATGCGGCCGTGATACCCACCACTATTCTGGAGCCGCTCCGTACCATTCCGGCGACTATTGCAGCGGAACTGGGAGAGGCTCCTGCCGGCGGCGCGCACTATGAAGCCCTGTTCCTGTTGGGAGTAGTGTTGTTTTTCATCACGATGCTTATCAACTTTAGTGTAGAATATATTTCATCAAGAACAAATAAATAATGTACTGATTTGCCGGTGTGCTAATGATCATGCGGCACACAGCGTAGCCAATGGGTATATGGATAGATTGACAAATGATTAATTAAGTATTTAAGATATGAAGCAAGATGTTTTCCCTGTCGGGCAAGGGGCGCGTAAAGACGTTCGCAATGGCTGGCATTCGGCATTTTCAAACTGTTAAGTTATAGTATTGTCCTCATTCTGTTTGCCATTCTCGGTTTTATTATATATAAAGGTATAGGAGTAATCAGCTGGGAGTTTCTGACCACGGCGCCCAGTGACGGCATGACGGGTGGCGGTATATGGCCGGCATTGTAGGTACTTTTTATCTGATGGCGGGCAGTGCGCTGTTCGCTTTTCCGGTGGGAGTGATGAGTGGCATTTATATGAACGAGTATGCGCCGAAAGGCAAGCTGGTCCGCTTTATCCGGATGATGACCAATAACCTGAGCGGTATTCCGTCCATTGTGTTCGGTTTGTTTGGTATGGCACTGTTTGTGAAATACATGGGGTTCGGCGACAGCATCCTGGCCGGTTCTTTGACGTTGGGATTGCTTTGTGTACCTTTGGTGATACGCACCACCGAAGAAGCCTTGAAGGCGATTCCCGACAGCTTCCGTGAAGGGAGTCTGGCTTTGGGCGCGACCAAGCTGCAAACCATCTGGCATGTGATTCTGCCTATGGGGATGCCCAACATCATTACCGGACTGATTCTGGCTTTGGGACGTGTATCGGGTGAAACGGCGCCCATCTTGTTTACGTGTGCCGCTTACTTCCTGCCGCAACTGCCGCATAGCATTCTGGACCAATGCATGGCATTGCCTTATCACCTTTATGTGATTTCTACCAGCGGAACGGATATGGAGTCACAGCTTCCTTTGGCATACGGTACGGCGTTGGTACTGATCCTTATTATTTTAATTATAAACCTGTTGGCAAATGCACTCCGCCGGTATTTTTCCAACAAAGTAAAAACGAATTAATAATTTGTCGGTGTGCCGATGGGTTGCGCTGTGTACCGCACGGACATTGGTACATTAGCACATAGACAAATCAGCAAATTATTAAAACATTAAGAATATGAATAAGATAGATGCAAAACATGTAAATTTTTTCTATGGTGATTTTCAGGCACTGAAAGATATAAGCATGACGATTGAAGAGAAATCGGTGGTGGCTTTCATAGGCCCGTCCGGTTGTGGCAAGTCCACCTTCCTCCGTCTGTTCAACCGCATGAACGACCTCATTCCCGGCTCTCGTCTGGAGGGGGAGATTTTGATTGACGGGAGAAATATATACGACAAGTCCGTGCAGGTGGACGAGTTGCGCAAGAGCGTAGGGATGGTCTTTCAGCGTCCCAACCGTTTCCGAAAAGCATTTTCGAGAATGTGCCTACGGGCTTCGGGTAAATGGGGTGAAAGATAATGAGTTTATCCGCCACAGGGTGGAGGAAACCTTGAAAGGAGCCGCATTGTGGGATGAGGTGAAGAATAAGTTGAAAGAGTCTGCGTTTGCCCTGTCCGGTGGTCAGCAGCAGCGGTTGTGCATAGCCCGTGCCATGGCCGTATCTCCTTCGGTTCTGCTTATGGATGAACCGGCTTCGGCACTGGACCCTATCTCTACAGCCAAGGTAGAAGAGTTGATTCATGAGCTGAAGAAAGAATATACCATCGTTATTGTCACCCACAACATGCAGCAGGCCGCGCGTGTCAGTGACAAGACAGCCTTCTTCTATATGGGCAATATGGTGGAATATGATGATACGAAGAAAATATTTACGAATCCGGGCAAGGAAGCGACCCAGAATTATATTACAGGGCGTTTCGGGTAAAGCATTCATCACAGCGTTGCACAGATGGGAGATAAGATAAAACTGGAACTGATGTGCCACAACCCGATGCGGGCTTGCTTGCTTTTCAGATCTAATGGTGCGGATTTGTCTTTTTATTCTTCTGTCCGGAAAATTAAAATCAGTGTGAATCTGCGCAATCTGCGGTGAAAGAAATAATGATAAACAAAACAAGAATTAAGAATATGGTGAAATTTATAGAATCAGAACTTGTATCACTGAAGAAGGAAGTGAACGAGATGTGGACATGGTTTACAATCAGCTGGACAGGGCAGGAGAGGCTGTGCTGACCTTTAACCGTGACCAGGCACAGCAAGTCATTGTCCGTGAGAAAAGGGTGAATGCGTTCGAGTTGAAAATAGACAGTGATGTAGAGGACACTATCGCTCTATACAATCCGGTAGCCATTGACCTGCGTTTTGTGCTGGCCATGTTCAAGATAAACAGTGATTTGGAGCGTTTGGGAGATTTTGCCGAAGGCATAGCCCGTTTTGTGGTGAGAAGCGAGGAAACCGTGCTGGATAGTGAACTGCTCCACAGCCTGCGTATAGAAGAGATGCTGAAACAAGTGCTCGGTATGCTCGAAATGACCAAGAACGCGTTGAATGAAGAAAATCTGGAGTTAGCCCTCAATGTATTCAGTAAAGATAATTTGCTGGACGAAATCAATGCGGCTGCTCCTGCCGTCCTTACAAAATATCTGGAAACACACCCCGATAATTTCCTGACTTGCCTGGAACTCGGCACCGTTATCCGTAAGCTGGAACGTGCCGGAGACCATATACCAATATCGCCGAAGAAATTGTTTTCTTCATCGATGCAAAGGTGCTGAAACATCGCGATAAGGTAGATGGACATTTCTTGGGAAAAGAAAAAACTCATTAAAATGCTGTTTTAGTCTATATTTTTGCTACCTTTGTATATATAATGAGGCCGATAAAGATCATTTTGAATAATAATCTGCCAAAAAAGACAGAAAAATCTAAAAACATGTTGTATGGCATAGTTTTTTATTTGGCTGGTTTAAAAAAAGGCTCGATATTTGCATCGTTATCCTGAAAACAATCTTTTTACCTTAAAAAAAAACTAATACCTATTGAAAACTTAAAAAGGGGGCTTTGTGAAAAGACCCCTTTTTTATTTGCTGCATAATGGTTCTTCCGGTGTTAAATTTCACCTATTTATTGGTCAATATGTAAGATTTCTGTATTTATTAGCTTATATTAGCAACTTTCTTTTAAGTTAATGCTTAACTTTGTTCCCTCATAAAAATAGCGGTGAAAAGAATGAAGACAAAATATATCAAGTCGTTTCTACTATTTTTGTTATTAGGATGCTGCATTTCGGTGTCAGCTCAAAATATACAAGGCGTTGTAACAGACTCATTGACGAATGAACCCATACCCTACTTGTCAGTCTTTTATGAAGGAAAAGGCGTAGGAAGTATTACCGATAATGATGGAAATTATAAGGTCGAAACCCGTAAAGGCTGGAATAAACTCACCTTTTCGGCGGTGGGATATGTAACAAAAGTGGTGAATATAATTCCCGGCGTCACCAAGAACCTGAATGTGAGGATGAGACCGGATGATATCATGCTGGACGAAGTGGTGGTGAAGCCCAAACGAGAGAAATACTCCCGTAAGAATAATCCGGCAGTGGAACTGATGAAGAAGGTGATCGCTCATAAAAAGAATAATAAGCTGAGCGAGAACGATTACTATCAGTACAATAAGTATCAGAAGATCACGATGTCACTGAATGATGTGACTCCCGAGATGCTGGAAAAAGGCATGTATAAAAAGATGCCTTTCCTGAAAGACCAGATCGAACTTTGTGAGGAAACCAATAAATTCATCCTTCCTATTTCGGTGGACGAGACCGCTTCGCAGAAATTTACCGTAAACATCCCAAGAGTGAGAAGACCATTATCAAAGGAATGAGCTCTACGGGGGTGAACGAGCTGTTTGCAACGGGAGATATGCTGAGCACGGTGCTGAAGGATGTATTTACGGATGTGAATATTTACGACAATGATATCCGTCTGTTGCAGTATCCTTTCATCAGCCCTATTTCGTCCAGTGATGCCATCTCTTTTTATAAGTTTTACATTATGGACACCACATTCGTGGACAAGGACAAGTGTTTCCATCTCACCTTCGTTCCCAATAACTCGCAGGACTTCGGTTTTACGGGGCATCTTTACGTATTGGCCGACTCGTCTTATACGGTGAAGAAATGTACAATGAACCTGCCCAAGAAATCGGGGGTGAACTTTGTAGACAATATGGATATTATTCAGGAGTTCGAGCAATTGCCCAATGGGGAGTGGGTGTTGAAAACCGATGACATGATTGTGGAGATGACCTTGATGAAGATCATGCAAGGATTCCAGATACGAAGGACTACCCGTTACTCTGATTATGCCTTCGATGAGCTTCCGCAGCAACTTTTCAAGCGTAAGGGGCCGAGATCAAAGAGGCGGACGCATGATGCGCGGAGACGATTTCTGGAATCAATACCGGCCGGTTCCGCTTACGCAGACCGAGAGTTCTATGGATATGCTGGTAAAGCGTCTGGAGCAGATGCCGGGATTCAAATATGTGATTTTTGTATTGAAGGCGTTTATCGAGAACTTTGTGGAAACCGGGACCAAGGAGCATCCCAGCAAGGTAGATATCGGTCCGGTAAACACCATGATCTCCAATAACTATATCGACGGATTGCGTCTGCGTATGAGCGCGCAGACCACGGCCAACCTGAATCCGCATCTGTTCTTCAAGGGATATTACGCTTACGGATTCAAGGATCATCGTTCCAAGTATATGGGTGAGGTGGAATACTCTTTCAACAAGAAGGAATACCTGCCGCGCGAGTTCCCGAAGAACTCCATCACGTTCAGCTATCAGTATGATGTGATGTCTCCCACGGATAAGTTCCTGAAGACAGATAAAGACAACGTGTTCGTATCTTTCAAGACTTCTACGGTAGACCAGATGTCCTACGTGCGGAATATCGCCTTGAAGTACGAGAACGAGACACAGTTTGGCCTGAAGACCACGGTGGAAGTGAAACACAGCACAGACGAGCCTACCGGCGGTCTGGCCTATATAACCAATGATGACCAGAAAACGTTGGTTCCTGAGATTCAGACCATGGAAGCCTCCCTGGCCTTCCGTTACGCTCCGGGTGAGACATTTGTCAATACCAAGCAACGCCGTATTCCGGTTTCTTTTGACGCTCCGGTATTTACGCTGTCGCACACGGCCGGTTTCAAGGGCGTGCTGGGCGGAGAGTATAACTATAACTTGACAGAGATCGGGCTGTACAAGCGTTTCTGGTTCTCGTCATGGGGTAAGATCGACATGTTCGTGAAAGGCGGTGCGCAGTGGAACAAAGTTCCGTTCCCGTTGCTGATCATGCCGGCGGCCAACTTGTCCTATATCCTGCAGCGCGAGACTTTCAACTTGATTAATAATATGGAGTTCCTGAACGACCGTTACGCCTCTCTGGATGTATCGTGGGATTTGAACGGTAAGATTTTCAACCGTATTCCTTTGCTGAAAAACTGAAGTGGCGTGAGGCTATCGGCTTCAAGATGCTGTATGGTCATTTAACCGACAAGAACAATCCGATGAAGCATCCGGGTAACAGCGAGCTCTTCCTGTTCCCGACCCGTGACGGACGTCCTACCAGCTTTGTGATGGACCCGAAGACCCCGTACATGGAATGCTCTGTGGGTATTCAC
>ENA-OQDD01000021-OQDD01000021.1-human-gut-metagenome-genome-assembly--contig:-NODE-21-length-52741-cov-2.884213_pt1 | contig 52741 bp, 67 predicted proteins | sample MGYA00242507_ERZ504598 | MGnify/ENA primary metagenome ERZ504598 (study PRJEB26092, sample SAMD00036318) | human gut metagenome | host: Homo sapiens | study: EMG produced TPA metagenomics assembly of...
TCTGCAGATATCCCTAAACGAGTGGATGGACGCAACATTCTCCATATCCAGTTCTTTGTATTGCAGATAACCCTGCTTCGGTTGCCCATGTAACACGCTGAGCATTAGCCACATGCTACAAGAAAAAACAACAGCAAATAATAATACTTTTTTCATTGAAAAATAAATTAAAGTTAGTAATTCTATAGTTTATACTATCGTGTCGCTATAATCTTTTTCATCATAATAACTTCATTTTTTGACAGAATGACAACAAAGTTCCGTTTTACCCCCATCCATGAAATCATTTTTATTTCAAACTAACATTTTACCAAACCAATAAAATTGAATGTAAGTACGATATAGCGATGACTGATCCGCTAAAAAACAATACAATGGAAACAAGCAATAAGTATTGTTTCAGGCTTACAAAAGAAGAAGCCATTTTAAATTAACACATTGAATGCATGATTTTTTATATATTTCCACATCAACAACAATTCATCTTGGTACACAATAAAAAAGGAGCCACCCAATGAACTAAAGCCATCGACAAACTAAGGTCAGAATATCCTCTTGACTTATTATTGAAGTTGAGAAAGATGATTCTGTCTGTATTCTATTATCATCTGAAATACCTGAAACAAACAATAAATATGCCATGAAGAAAAAACATAAAGCCTATCGTCACATAACTGCGGAAAATATATCTATCTCCATTTTGCAAAATCATACTATTCCAAAACATTCATTTGTGGATCATCCGCTCCAATCCATTAGCAAGCAGTGCCTGGGAACAGGCAATATTCCGGTGAATAAATCTGAGTCAGTAGATTTTTATTGGGAGTAATTTTTACCCTCATACAGTATTGCATGAGAAAAAAAGTTCCGGTTATGCTTTGACAGAATACCTATACTTGAATGGTTCAAGATGAAATTCAAAGAGTACAAAAAGAGGAAAAACAGACCGAAAAGAGGATTAAGAACATAATATTCAATAACAAAAAAAATAAAAATGCAATTTTGACAGTCAATAAATTGCATTTTTATTTCTATTTTTGTGGTTATCTGCGAGGCTGAATAATAATATAAATTTAACAAGATGTCATGAAAAAGAAAATGATTATTATATTTTTAAGTACAAGCATATCGCTACTATTTTCTTCATGTTCAACTATACTAGAAATTATAACAGGAGATAGACAGTGTATATATCCTAATTGCACAGAACGGGCTACCAGCAACTCAGCACATTGCTCATATCACAAACCGTACTACTTAAATAAACATTTATCTACGTAATTAACACGTTGAAAAAGATTTAAAATGCCTTATTTCAAAATATTTTCAGGTATTTGAGGGAATAGAGTTACATCTCCATTCACTACGTATTCCGTACCCTCTTCTTGCATTTGCATCGTAGGAGCAAGTGCAATATCTGAACGTATGTTTACAAACTTTGATAGTTGGTCCCAATCCACACCTAAATACTTATTTAGAATACTATATATTGCAGAAGAAGGACCTATCAAATTAAATTTATGACTTGATGCAGAAATATTTTCATTAGTTAGTTTGCCATCTTCGTCTGTTTTATAGGTTAATGTCAGAAATGGCATTGTTTCATATGAGAGGTTGGGATTATTATTTTTCTCGACAGAGAATTTATAACACCCCTTACTTATAAAATTCTCATCTACTTTATGCTCTAAATAATTAATACCCAATCTTACATATAATAAAATGTAAAATTGAGTATCTATTATGTAATCTACTGATAATCAGTATTTTCGCGGTGCGTACGGGACTCGAACCCGTGACCCCATGCGTGACAGGCATGTATTCTAACCAACTGAACTAACGCACCAATAATTTTGATAGTCTCTCTTCCGACGCTTTCTCTCTCGATTGCGGGTGCAAAGGTACGCATTATTTTTAAATCTGCAAGCGTTTTGGCAAAAACCATAAAAAAAATATTTTCCAACTCCCTTCACCTCCCCACCCTAAAAATTACGATATTGTTATTATTTTAATCTTTTCAACAAACTTCTTGTTATAAAATTTAGCTTATTGGCAATAATTCGCTATTTTTGTGCACTCAATAGATTAAAATCGAAAATTAGGGAAAAAGATGAATACAACTGCAAAATTATTGTTGCACTGCCCAGACCAACCAGGCATTTTGGCAGAAGTCACAAACTTTATTACAATTAACAAAGGTAATATTGTCTACTTAGACCAATATGTGGACCATGTAGAAAATATATTTTTCATGCGTATAGAATGGGAAATAAAGGATTTCTTTATTCCTAAAAATAAAATAGAAGATTATTTTGAAACCTTGTATGCCCAAAAATATGAAATGAAATTCCGTCTTTATTTCTCGGATGTAAAACCCAAAATGGCCATATTTGTTTCCAAACTGTCCCATTGCCTGTTCGATATGCTGGCACGCTACACGGCCGGAGAATGGAATGTGGAAATTCCGCTGATTATAAGTAACCATCCCGACCTTCAGCATGTGGCAGAACGTTTCGGTATACCGTTCTATCTCTTCCCTATTACTAAAGAGAACAAAATGGAACAGGAAAAAGCAGAAATGGAGCTGTTGGAAAAACATAACATCAATTTCATTGTACTGGCACGCTATATGCAAGTGATTTCCGAACAAATGATTGAAGCATATCCCAACCGCATCATCAACATACACCACTCTTTCCTCCCTGCGTTCGTTGGTGCAAAACCTTATCATGCAGCGTTTGAACGAGGAGTAAAAATCATTGGTGCGACCAGCCATTATGTTACCTCCGAACTGGATGCCGGTCCTATCATTGAGCAAGATGTAGTACGCATCACACACAAGGACACTGTGCAGGATTTAGTAAGTAAAGGTAAAGATTTGGAAAAAATAGTCCTTTCTCGTGCTGTTCAGAAACATATTGAACGAAAAGTATTGGCTTATAAAAATAAAACAGTTATCTTTAGCTGATGAAAATTGCTGTCGTAAAATATAATGCAGGAAACATCTACTCCGTAGACTATGCACTGAAGCGCCTTGGAGTAGAAGCAACCATCACTTCCGATAAGGAAGTATTGATGAGTGCCGACAAAGTTATCTTCCCGGTGTGGGCGAAGCCGAAACAACCATGAGCCATCTCCGGAAAAACCGGTTGGATGAAGTTATTAAAAACTTAAAACAACCTGTACTAGGTATCTGCCTGGGAATGCAGCTGATGTGCCGGCACTCCGAAGAAGGAAATGCTGACTGCTTGGGCATCTTTGATACTGATGTAAAGTTGTTCAGCCCCACCCGGCATGAAGACAAAGTACCCCATATGGGATGGAACACCCTGACTCATGTACGCAGCGACCTGTTCAAAGGATTCACCAAAGAAGAATTTGTATACTTCGTACATAGCTTCTATGTGCCTCTGAACGAGTTTACGGCAGCACAAACAGATTATATCCTCCCCTACAGTTCGGCCTTGCACAAAGATAATTTCTATGCGACACAGTTCCATCCCGAAAAGAGCGGAGCCGTGGGCGAACGAATCCTGAGGAACTTTTTAGAATTGTGAACCATTACATTATATATAACAATGTATAAGAAGAAATAGATATGATAGAGTTAATTCCTGCCATCGACATTATTGATGGCAAATGCGTCCGTCTTTCTCAAGGAGATTATAACACACAGAAAGTATATAACGAAAACCCGGTTGAGGTTGCCAAAGAATTTGAAGCCCATGGGATTCATCGTCTGCACATTGTCGATCTGGATGGAGCAGTTTCACGCCATGTTGTGAATTACCGTGTACTGGACCAAATCGCCAGCCGCACTTCTCTGGTCATTGATTTTGGAGGAGGGATAAAAACAGACGAGGACCTAGTCATCGCTTTCGACAATGGCGCACAAATGGTAACCCTGGGCAGCGTAGCCGTGAAAAATCCCGGGCTTTTCAAAAAATGGCTGGAACAATACGGAAACGAGAAAATCATTCTGGGAGCTGATGTAAAGGAGAATAAAATTTCTGTCAATGGCTGGAAAGAGGAAAGTCAGCAGCAGTTGATCCCTTTTTTGAAAGATTATACTAAAGAAGGGGTTTTCAAGGTGTTATGTACCGACATCAGCCGTGACGGAATGTTGCAAGGACCTTCCGTGGAACTATACCAGCAAATCCTGAAGGAGTTCCCGAATATGCATCTGATAGCCAGCGGAGGAGTAAGCTGTATACAGGACATTATCGACCTGGAAATAGCCAAAGTTCCGGCTGTTGTTTTCGGCAAGGCATTATACGAGGGAAAAATTACATTGAAAGACTTAAACCGTTTCATGTAAAAGCAAATCATGTTAGCAAAAAGAATCATACCTTGCCTGGACATCAAAGACGGGCAGACCGTAAAAGGAACCAATTTCGTAAACTTACGTCAAGCAGGTGATCCGGTAGAACTGGGGCGTACCTACAGTGAACAGGGAGCTGACGAACTGGTCTTTCTCGATATCACTGCCAGCCATGAAGGCGCAAAACCTTTACCGATTTGGTAAAACGGGTAGCGGCCAATATCAATATCCCCTTTACTGTAGGAGGAGGTATAAACGAACTGAGCGACGTAGACCGGCTATTGAATGCAGGAGCTGACAAAGTTTCTATCAATTCATCAGCCATCCGCAATCCGGATTTGGTAGACAAGATTGCCAAACATTTCGGTTCACAGGTCTGTGTGGTAGCCATTGACGCCAAGCAGACTGAAACCGGGTGGAAATGCTATCTGAACGGCGGCCGGATTGAAACCGACAAGTACCTGTTTGACTGGGCTAAAGAGGTGAACAACCGCGGGGCAGGAGAAATTCTTTTCACGAGCATGAACCATGACGGAGTGAAAAACGGATATGCCAACGAAGCCTCTCCACCCTGGCCGATTTACTGACAATTCCCGTCATCGCATCTGGAGGCGCCGGATGCATGGAACATTTCCGCGATACATTTGCAAAAGGGAAAGCAGATGCTGCATTAGCAGCCAGCGTTTTTCATTTCGGAGAAATTAAAATTCCCGAATTAAAACAATATCTTTGCGAACAAGGAATTAATGTGAGGTTATAACTCTGTTTTTAATTGCATCTAAATCTGTTTCCACTACCATCCAAACAGGATGAAAGACTGGCAAACGACCTTCAGATCCTCATTCCACTCTGAATGACGATGCTGATGAAATTTTAAACAAGTTCTATACAACACCGATAATATAACAATAAAATATAGAAAAATGGATTTGAATTTCGAAAAAATGAACGGGTTGATCCCCGCCATCATACAAGACAACAGCACCAGCAAAGTACTGATGTTAGGGTTTATGAATGAAGAAGCATACCGAAAGACAGTGGAAACCGGTAAAGTAACCTTCTTCAGCCGTACCAAGAACCGTCTGTGGACAAAAGGTGAAGAAAGCGGGAATTTCCTGAATGTTGTTTCTATAAAAGAAGACTGTGACAAGGATACCCTGCTGATCAAAGTAAATCCGGCAGGTCCTGTATGTCACACCGGAACAGATACTTGCTGGGGAGAAGAAAACAAAGAAGACATCATGTTCCTGAAGGAATTACAAGATTTCATTGACAAACGTCACGAGGAAATGCCCGCAGGCTCTTACACCACCAGCCTGTTCGAATCCGGTATCAACAAAATGGCACAGAAGTAGGCGAGGAAGCCGTGGAAACGGTTATCGAAGCTTGTAACGGAACCGACGAACGCCTTATCTACGAAGGAGCCGATCTGATATACCACATGATTGTACTGCTCACCTCAAAAGGCTATCGCATCGAAGACCTTGCCCGTGAATTGAAAGAACGTCATAGCGCTACGTGGAAAAAACATTAAAATGATGGACGAAGCTCTCATTCGATATAAAAACGTATATATCAACCAACAAGAGTTAGGCGTATTGGAAGATGTAAACCTGGAACTGAACAAGGGTGAATTTGTTTACCTCATTGGAAAAGTCGGTTCCGGAAAAACCTCATTACTGAAAACAATTTACGGTGAGCTGGATATACAGTCAGGAGAAGCTGAGGTGTTAGGCTACAACATGACTAACATCAAGCGGAAGCATATTCCCGAACTGCGTCGCCGTTTAGGCATTGTCTTTCAAGATTTTCAGTTACTGACAGACCGCACCGTACACGCAAACCTCAGTTTTGTATTGCGCGCCACCGGATGGACAAACAAAGCAACCATCAAAGCACGCATTGAAGAAGTACTGGACCAAGTGGGAATGACCGGCAAAGGATACAAAATGCCCAACGAGCTATCGGGTGGCGAGCAACAACGCATTGTTATCGCCCGTGCCATCCTAAACCGGCCGGACATTATTCTGGCCGATGAACCGACGGGTAACCTGGACACGGAAACAGGGCGCAAAATTGTAGAACTTCTGAAATCCATTTGTGCTGCAGGCTCCGCCATCATGATGACCACCCATAATCTGCATCTCCTGTCGGAATATCCGGGAGTTGTCTACCGCTTTGAGAATCATCATATCAAAGAAGTAACTCACGAATACAGCCGGATGGAAAGAAGTCAAAATGAGACCGAAAAAGGAGAAAAAACGACAGTTACACCCCAAGAAACGGCAGAATAAGTAGATGAATGATAAATATCATCGCTAAAATGCTGATTTTTGCAGTCTTATTTGTATATTTGCACGCTAATTATCAATATAGGAACAATTAAAATACGAAACGAAAAATGAAAGTTTTAAAGTTTGGAGGTACTTCGGTAGGTTCTGCACAAAGAATGAAAGAAGTAGCCAAATTAATTACCGACGGTGAACAGAAGATTGTTGTACTTTCAGCCATGTCTGGAACAACAAACACGTTGGTTGAAATTTCGGATTATCTGTATAAGAAAAATCCCGAAGGTGCGAATGAAATCATTAACAGACTGGAGGCTAAATATAACAGCATGTTAATGAACTTTATTCTACTGACGAGTATAAGCAGAAAACACAGGAATTTATAAAAGCACAGTTCGATTATATTCGTTCGTATACAAAAGATATTTTCACACTGTTCGAAGAAAAAGTAATCCTGGCACAAGGCGAATTGATCTCCACCAACATGGTTACCAACTATTTGCAGGAACAAGGGGTCAACGCCATCTTACTTCCGGCATTGGAATTCATGCGCACGGACAAGAACTCGGAGCCCGATCCTGTATATATCAAAGAAAAACTGGCCGCACAGCTGGAAATACATCCGGATGCTGAAATTTATATCACACAAGGTTTTATCTGCCGTAACGCCTATGGCGAGATAGATAATCTGCAACGTGGCGGAAGCGACTATACCGCATCACTGATCGGTGCCGCTGTAAACGCTCCGAAATCCAGATATGGACAGATATTGACGGTATGCACGATAATGACCCGCGCATCGTAGACAAGACTTCTCCTGTACGTCACCTGCACTTCGAAGAAGCTGCCGAGTTGGCCTACTTTGGTGCGAAGATTCTGCACCCTACTTGCGTACAGCCTGCCAAATATGCCAATATTCCCGTCCGTCTGCTTAATACAATGGAACCTACAGCCCCGGGGACTTTGATTTCCAATGATACGGAAAAAGGCAAAATCAAGGCAGTTGCAGCCAAAGACAACATCACTGCCATCAAGATCAAATCAAGCCGTATGTTACTGGCCCACGGCTTCTTGCGCAAAGTATTCGAAATCTTCGAAAGCTATCAGACCTCTATCGACATGATCTGTACTTCAGAGGTCGGTGTTTCCGTATCCATTGATAACACCAAACATCTGAATGAAATTCTGGACGACTTGAAGAAATATGGTACAGTAACCGTAGATCAGGATATGTGTATCATCTGTGTAGTCGGTGACCTGGAATGGGAAAACGTAGGCTTTGAAGCCAAAGCGTTGGACGCCATGCGCGACATACCGGTACGTATGATTTCATTCGGCGGTAGCAACTACAATATTTCTTTCCTGATTCGTGAAGAAGACAAGAAGAAAGCATTGCAGTCATTAAGCGATCATTTATTCAACAATAAATAATTTCTACTGTAGGGGCGGATTGAATCCGCCCGAATACATCCCACTCTACAAAGTTGGTGTTTTCGGGCGAATTTAATTCGCCCTTGCTCATAAAAACAAAATACAATATGAAAGGAACATTCCCCGTAAACAAGTTCAGAGAGTTGGAAACTCCCTTCTACTATTACGATGTCAATGTGCTGCGAGAAACCTTGTCATGCATCAACAAAGAAGCAGGCAAATACAATAATTTCTGCGTGCATTACGCCGTGAAGGCCAATGCTAACCACAAAGTCCTGACAATTATCCGCGAAAGCGGTCTGGGAGCCGACTGTGTAAGTGGCGGAGAAATCCGCGCAGCCATTAAGGCCGGATTCCCGACAAACAAAATAGTCTATGCTGGTGTAGGCAAGACAGACTGGGAAATTAATCTGGGTCTGGATTATGATATTTTCTGCTTCAACGTAGAGTCCGTACCCGAACTGGAAATCATTAACGAACTGGCTGCCGCCAAAGGCAAAACAGCCCGTGTAGCTTTCCGTATCAATCCGAATGTAGGTGCGCATACCCATGCAAATATCACCACCGGACTAGCAGAGAACAAATTCGGGATCAGCATGGAAGATATGGACAAAGTGATTGATATGGCCGGAACATTGCCTCATGTAAAATTTGTAGGCTTACATTTCCACATCGGTTCTCAGATTCTGGATATGGGTGATTTTGTAGCCTTGTGCAACCGTGTAAACGAACTACAGGAAAAACTCTATGCCCGCCAAATCATAGTAGAACATATCAATGTAGGCGGCGGGTTAGGAATTGATTATGCACACCCCAACCGTCAAGCCATCCCCAACTTCACGGAATACTTTGCCACTTATCACAAGCATCTGAAACTGCGCCCCCAGCAGACTTTACATTTCGAACTGGGACGTGCCGTAGTAGGACAGTGCGGCAGCCTTATCAGCAAAGTGATTTATGTAAAGCAAGGAACCAACAAACAGTTTGCCATATTAGATGCCGGCATGACCGACTTGATTCGTCCTGCCCTCTATCAGGCATACCACAAAATAGAAAATATCACTTCGGAAGAACCTATGGAAACTTACGATGTGGTAGGCCCCATCTGCGAATCATCCGATGTATTCGGCAAGGCTATTGATTTGAACAAAGCACACCGTGGCGACCTTTTCGCTCTCCGTTCAGCAGGAGCATATGGTGAAATTATGGCATCGGCTTACAATTGTCGTGCATTGCCCAAAGGATATACCTCAGAAGAGTTAGTATAAACCAACTCCAACTGCCTGAATAAATAAGAAACAGCGCCGCTTTGATGCAAAGCGGCGCTGTTTCTTATTTATCTTCCGGAATGAAATCTTCTTTTATAAATTCATCATACACACGCCGTGGATGATCCGCTTTTGAAAATCCATTATTACCAAATTCTGTTCACGGAACTTCTTTAGCTTTAAATTATCTTCCGCATACTCACGCAAAGTTTTCTGTTTGCCTCCTAATATGGAACTATCCAGCACCTCACATTCCAACAGATTTTCCTTCGGAGTAATTATTGGAAGGAGCTTCTGTTCCAAAAAACCGCGATAGGCCCCCACATACTCGCACCAGCACTCCCCCTTCACCTCATAAATACGATACGTGTACTTAGACAAAGCAGTTCTAATAAAAATTTCATTCCCCATCACCTCGGCCACGGCTTCTAAGTTATAAGCCAAGTCTTTAATCTTGATAATCTTCTTTCCTGACTCATCTTCCTTGATTTCCGTAGCCCAAAAGTCGGAATGCATAAGCTGATCAAGTATATTGATCAAACTTTCTTTAATCTCAAATTGTATTCTCATAATAATTGCCCGTTGGTCAGGACTTGTTACAGGTTTCAGTTAACTTCTTTAAATATAGCAATTATACTTGAAAAATATTCACGAAAACACACTTTTAACATTAAATTATAATTAAATCTGAACTTTTGAATAAATAAAGAATATTCATCCTGCTACAATTCAATTATTTGCTGTATTTTTGCACGTTTTTAAAACAGATCACACATGGAACCATTCACCATAGATATAATCTTACCAATAGCTTCGGGAGCCTTATTCACCACGCAGGCCGTTTACTATCTGGGGCTATATAACAAACTATACACTCACAGCAGAGAAACAGCATATGCCACTGATATAAATACCCAAAATCCTCCACTGTCTGTCATCATTGTGGCAAAAGACGCAGCCCACGAATTACAAGAAAACCTCCCATTTATTTTAGAGCAGGACTATCCGGAATTCGAAGTGATTGTGATTTACGACCGCCCGGCGGATGATTGTGACAATACGTTGAAATTACTGGAAGACAAATATCCCAATCTCTATCATACCTTTATCCCCGACAGTGCACGCTACATCAGCCACAAGAAACTGGGAATAACAATGGGAATTAAAGCCAGCCGCCATGAATGGCTGGTATTTACCGAACCCGATTGCCGTCCGCAAAGCAATCAATGGCTGAAACAGATGGCACGTAATTTCACACCTGCCACCGAAATCGTTTTAGGCTACAGCAACTACGAAAAAGTACCGGGATGGTTTAATAAGAAAATCACTTTCGACACGTTGCTGAATTCTATGCGTTATCTGGGTATGGCTGTTTCCGGACATCCCTACATGGGCACAGGACGGAATATGGCTTATCGGAAAACACATGTACTACAAGCAGAAGGGATTTGCCTCCCACCTGAATCTGCAACGTGGAGAAGATGATTTGTTCATCAATGAAACAGCCCGTGCACACAATACACGAGTTGAAGCCAGCCCTGAAAGTCTGATGCGAATCGCCATGCCTAAATATAAAAGAATATGGTGTGAAGAGAAAATAAGCTATGCGGCTACCAGCCGGTTATTTCATGGAACCGCCCGTTATCTCATGGGATTTGAGACTTGCAGCAGATTCTTGTTCTATACAGCCATCATCGCCACTATAACCATCAGTATTCTTCTCCACCAATGGACTATTGCAGGCATTGCCGTTTTGCTATGGTCAGCACGCTTCACGATGCAACTGATTGTTTTCAGAAAAACCGCCAAAGTTTTTGGCGAACGGAAGTTCTGTGCACTACTCCCCTTATTCGATTTTCTGCAACCTGCATGGAATGGGGTATTCAAATTACAACGTAAATTCAGACGGAAAAATGAGTTTATGAGAAAATAAAAAGAGAATGAAACCAACTATACATTTCTTAATTTAATAATACGAATTATGATCAGATTAAATGTTTTTATCCAAGTAAACGAGAGTAACCGCAATGCTGTCTTAGAAACAGCAAAGGAATTGGTAGCGCAATCTTTAAACGACAAGGGTTGCATCGCTTATGATATCTTTGAGAGCGCGACACGGAAAGATGTCCTTATGATTTGCGAAACATGGAAAGATGCTGAGTCACTGGATGCACACGAAAAAGCTGCACATTTTATAACCTTGGTTCCTAAATTGCAAGAATTGGGCAAGATGAAATTAGAAAAATTTGAATTCTAAATCCGGTTATCCATCTTGATCCGACAAAAACAAATCAGGGCTTGTTTATACAAACCCTGATTTGTTTTTATCCGCCAAGAAAGGTTATGCAAGAAACACTTTTCCACCAATGTAATCACTGCCTGAAAAAACAGAAGAGTATCACATTATCCAGCATAACAAATTGAAACCTTTTATCGCTTTATATTCTCTAACACACCCCAAACAGCCCCTTTTTCATTGTTTTCACCCACCCATGCACATGCAATATTATTCGGTAAAACTATAAATGTAACAATTTAAAACCTTCGTTTTACAACGAAATATCACAAATATTGTTTGTTTTATATCATATTTCGCTTCAATAAGATTTAATATGTATATTATTTGCATATTAAAGACAATTATTCTACTTTTGCACCCGTTTTAAAAACAACAAAAAGTTTCAAATTGAAAGCATAAGTATGAAAATAATCTGGTCCATCCGTTCTTTCAACTTTACCAACATACCGTAAATGCGTTTGTCCAAAAGCGTGTTATAAGTAATATTGTAAAATCAGAAAAACAGTTGAATCTCATGTTTACTTTCATTTCTATAATGGCTGTCGGAGTCCTTATAGGCTATCCCTTACGCCACAAATCCCAAGTACGCAAGATCACTCCTCTCATCCATATCGTGGTCTGTCTGCTACTTTTCTTACTCGGTCTCTCTATTGGTCTTAACAGACTGATTATTGACAATCTTGGTTACTTCTGCGGCCAGGCAGCCGTCATCTCCTCATTAAGCATATTGGGCAGCATGATGGCCTCCCTTGCAGTATACCACATCTTTTTCAAAGGAAAGGGGGCAAGCGGTGAAAAGTAGTCTTGTAACTCTAGCCTTTTTCTTGTTTGGCTGCGTAGCCGGAGTCAGCTATGCGGTGGACTTCGACGTACACCAAACCTCTGTATATGTACTATATGTACTGATGCTGTTACTCGGCATTAATCTTGGAAGCAACCGCAACCTCAGGCAGTTTGTCTTATCCCTCAATTTCAGAACACTGCTTGTACCCCTTGCCACCGTAAGCGGCACTCTGCTGTTTTCCGCCATCGGAGGCTTTCTCTTGAGCCGCTGGAGTATTTTCGACTGCATGGCTGTCGGAAGCGGATTCTCCTATTATTCCGTTTCCTCCATCCTTATCACGCAGATCAAATCCCCTCCATCGGTGTGCAGCTTGCTACCGAATTGGGGACCATCGCACTACTATCCAATATTTTCCGGGAAATGACCGCCTTGATAGGAGCTCCCCTTTTCCGCAAATATTTCGGTTATCTGGCGCCTATCTCGGCGGCGGGCATCGGTTCTTCCGACATTTCCCTGGCAGCCATCGCACGCTGCTCCGGACCGGAAGCCGTACCCGTGGCCATCGTCCACGGCATACTGATAAACATAAGCATGCCTTTCTTCGTTTCTTTCTTCTGCAAACTGTGAACTGAAGGAAGTGACATACTATACGTAACTTTACATTCTCTCTATAAAGAACCGGCCCTGTCACGAATTCGCAGCAGGGTTGGTTCTAACACATCCGCCCGACTAAAGCATTTCTTCCTAACAATTAGGTCTTTTCTTTCTATCAACTACTACAGACTTTCACAACAGACTGTACAGTCCATTACATCAGACCGTACAGTCCACTATAATGGACTATACGATTCACTGTAGGAGACTGTAGTACATTACCGCATAAAAAGACTTAATCATAAGGGAAAAAGACCTTAGCATTATAGGAAAAAAGGATTAATACCGGATATACGGAAAACGCAGAAAGAGAATCTTCTCATTCAAACCGAATAGATTTTGCCGGATGAATACGCGTCACCAGAAATGACGGCCCGACAAGCATCAGCACCGACACCAGCAAAGTACAGACATTCAGCAACAAATAAATCCAAATGTTGAATTCAACAGGAACACGATCTACATAATAAGTGGCAGGGTCCAGTTTGAAAAGATGAAATTGAGATTGAATAAAGCATAATGCCACCCCGATGATATTTCCCCATAGCATCCCCCTGCCTATCAAGAATACAGAAAAACTGAGGAATATCTTACGGATAGCAAAATTATCAGCTCCCAATGCTTTCAGCACCCCGATCATATTGGTACGCTCCAGAATGATAATCAGCAAACCGGATATCATGGTGAATCCGGCCACCCCCGTCATGAGAAACAAGATAACCCACACATTCATATCCAGCAAATCCAGCCATGCAAATATCTGAGGATTGACTTCCTCCACCGTCTGAGTATAGTAAGTACCTCCGTATGCATCCACCTGCGTATCCACCCGTGCACGGATTTCCTCCTTCACCGGCTCCAACCGGCTATACTCATTCACTTCCAGTTCCATACCACTCACCTGCCCTTTCTGCCAGCCATTCAAACGGTTCACCGTATATAAGTCGGTTATCAGAAACAAATCATCGTATGCGGAAAAATTGGTCTGATAGATGCCGGCGACAGTAAGACGGCGGGCGCGCACATTATCCTCTATATAATAGGTATAGATTTTATCACCCAGTTTCAGATGAAGCTTGTCGGCAATAGTGCGGGACACCAATACCTTATTGGTAGAGGCAGTATCCGAGAAAACAGGAATTTCCCCTTCCTGCAAATGATTCTTTAAAAACCTCCAGTCGTATTCATGAGAAACACCTTTCAGTACCATTCCCTGAAAGCTGTCGTCTGTCATAATCATTCCCGGCTTGGTGGAATAGCGCTGCACGTGCTTCACTCCTTCCAGTGTTTTCAACAGATGGAGCAAACTGTCGTTGGCAACGATGGGAACCGTCTGATAAGATTGCTGGGAGTCGAAGTTAGTTATTACGATATCGGACCCCAAGCCTACCACCTTGTCGCGTACCTCATGTTTGAAACCGATCACCACCGCTACCGACACAATCATGACGGCCAGCCCGATGGCTATGCCCAGCATAGCAATGCGGACGGCAGGCTTGGACACCTCTTTTCCACCCTCATTGCTGCGATAGATGCGTCTGGCAATAAAGAGCTTCCAGTCCATATCAGTCTTCTACTCTTCCGGGATATGCTTCCAATGCCTTACGCAGTACGAACAACGCACGGACCAGATCCTCTTTCTTCAACACGTAGGCAATACGCACCTCATTACGGCCTGCACCCGGAGTAGTATAGAATCCGGCAGCCGGAGCCATCATGACCGTCTCGCCTTCATAGTTGAATTCCGACAGACACCATGCACAGAACTTCTCGCTGTCGTCCACCGGTAATTTGGCAACCGTATAGAATGCACCCATCGGTATGGGCGAATAAACACCCGGAATACGGTTCAGCCCGTCAATCAGGCACTTACGGCGCTCCACGTATTCGTCATACGTCTCGCGTGTGTACTCTTCGGGGGCATCCAATGAAGCTCGGCAGCAATCTGACCGATCAAAGGAGGGCTCAGACGTGCCTGGCAGAACTTCATGACAGCATTTCTCACTTCCTTATTCTTGGTAATCAACGCACCGATACGGATACCGCATTCGGAATAACGCTTGGACACCGAGTCTATCAGTACCACATTTTCTTCAATGCCTTCCAAGTGACAGGCAGAGATATAAGGAGAACCGGTATAGATAAACTCGCGGTACACTTCATCCGAGAACAGGTAAAGATCATACTTCTTCACCATGTCACGAATCTGGTTCATCTCGCGGCGGGTATACAAATAGCCGGTCGGATTATTCGGGTTACAGATCAGAATAGCTTTTGTGCGTTCGTTTATCAACTCCTCGAACTTCTCCACTTTCGGCAGGGAGAACCCTTCCTCGATGGTAGTCGTCACCGTGCGGATCACGGCTCCGGCCGAAATGGCGAACGCCATATAGTTGGCATAGGCAGGTTCCGGCACAATGATCTCATCTCCCGGAATTCAAGCAACTCAGAAAAGCAAACAGCACCGCTTCCGAACCTCCGGTAGTGATGATGATATCATCGGCAGACAAGTTGATGTCATATTCTTATAATAACCCACCAGCTTCTCGCGATAGCTGCGGTATCCCTGGCTGGGACTATATTCCAAAACGGTACGGTCAATATTACGAATCGCATCAAGGGCCGCTCGCGGAGTAGGCAGGTCGGGCTGACCGATATTCAGGTGATACACATGAATTCCTCTCTGTTTTGCAGCATCGGCCAGCGGTGCCAATTTGCGAATTGGCGATGCGGGCATCTCGTTTCCTCTGATGGATATTATTGGCATAATGTTATAAAAATTATTTAATCGAAGTGCAAAGATAGACTTTCGCAACCAACCGAGCAAACAATTAATTAAGAATTTAAATCTTTGTTATCTTAATGCGCATTTTTAGGGTTATTAAAAAAAAACATGTAAGTTTGTTCCAGTAAAACAAAGCAAAATATCAAATGAATCTATACCTGATAACCTTCCAGTCCTCCTTGAACAGAATTGAATCTGTATATGATTGCCATAAAGATTTATTTGTGGAAATCGAGAAGTTTTTCACGCTTCATCTGGTACCTTATACAGAGGCTGCAAGTATTCCGGCAGATGCTACCGGATGGCTTTCATCGCTTCGGGCGGGTAGAAAAAATGGTCACCCAACACTTCGAACTACTTCCCTATCCTATCCATCTGCTGACCGACGGACAACAGAACTCACTGGCTGCTTCCCTGGAAATAGCTACATGGATACGAAGCAAAGGAATGAAAGTACATATTATTCATGGCACTATCCCCAATATGGTGAAACAACTGATAGATCATCACAAGGCTTTCGCCGCCCAGCGCGAGGTAAGAGGAAAACGAATCGGAGTTGTGGGATATTCTTCTCCGTGGCTGGTGGCCAGCAATGTAGATTACCTGCTTGCCAAACGCCGCTGGGGAATAGAGTTCATTGATATCCCCATGGAGGAAGTGTATTGTCTGTTTTATCAGATAAAGGATGATGATATAGGATATGAGGCGTCCGTATTTGCCAACCGTGCCATTGCCTGCCGGGAAGGGACTCCGGAAGATTTGCTGAAAGCCATGCGTCTTTATCAGGCCGTGAAAATAATCTGCGAAAAGAAAAAGCTGGATGCGGTAACCCTCTCCTGCTTCTCGTTGATTGAGAAATTAGGAACTACCGGATGTCTGGCACTTGCCCTGCTGAATGATGAAGGCATCCCGGCCGGATGTGAAGGAGACTTGCAATCCATCTTTACTCTGCTCATCGCCAAGACACTGACCGGCCAGGCAGGATTCATGGCGAATCCGGCATTCATCAACGATGACCTGAACGAAATAGTGATGGCTCACTGTACGATTGCCACCAAAATGGTGGATCAGTTTATCATCCGGAATCATTTTGAAACGGAAACCGGGATAGCCATACAGGGTATTCTGCATCCGGGAGGCATCACGATGATAAAATGCGCGGGAGAGTGTCTGGACGAGTATTTCGTTTCCACAGGCCAACTGATAGAAAACACCAACTACATCAATGCCTGCCGCACCCAGGCAAGAATCAATCTGGACAAACCCGTAGACTATTTTATGCGTAATCCTTTGGGTAACCATCACATCATATTAATGGGCGATCATGAAAAAGTGATTCACGAATCATGCAATTGAACAGCTGCAAACTAGTGGAATAAGGAAAGCATGAAGAAATTAAGTAAAATGGGAGACGAAGATTAAATAAATTGTATCTTTGTATCCAATTTAATATTCAATAAAACAATAAACTTTTATGATGCATACTTGGTTTGAATGTAAGATACGTTACGAAAAAGTCATGGAAAACGGCATGAACAAGAAAGTAACGGAACCCTATTTGGTTGACGCGCTGAGCTTTACTGAAGCAGAAGCCCGTATTATTGAAGAAATCACTCCGTATATCAGCGGTGAGTTCACTGTTTCGGACATCAAACGCGCCAACTACAGCGAACTGTTCCCCTCTGAAGAAGATGCAGCCGACCGCTGGTTTAAGTGCAAGCTGTTCTTCATTACGCTGGACGAAAAAAGCGGAGCAGAGAAAAAGACCTCCACTACCGTACTGGTACAAGCTTCCGACCTTCGCGACGCTGTAAAGAAACTGGACGAAGGAATGAAAGGTACAATGGCAGACTACGTGATTGCGTCCGTAGCCGAAACCGCCATCATGGATGTTTACCCATACGAAGCCGAACCGGATGTGAAACCTGAATTTCCGGATGCCGGAAAAACCGAATAAAGCCTGATAAAAAATAGAAGTATAACAGATAATGAGCATTCAAGCAAATTTAAAAGAAGTTCTTTCCGAACTGCCTGCGGGTGTCCGCTGGTAGCCGTATCCAAATTCCATCCCAACGAGGCGTTGAAGAAGCGTATGCTGCCGGCCAGCGTATTTTCGGTGAGAGCCACGTGCAGGAAATGACTCAGAAATATGAAACCCTGCCCAAAGACATTGAATGGCATTTCATCGGCCACCTGCAAACAAACAAAGTCAAATACATGGCCCCTTATGTAGCTATGATACATGCCATAGACTCGTATAAATTGTTGGTTGAAGTCAATAAACAAGCTTCCAAAGTCCATCGCGTCATCCCTTGTTTATTGCAGATACATATCGCCCAAGAGGAAACGAAGTTCGGTTTCTCTTTTGACGAATGCAGGGAAATGCTGGATACAGGCGGATGGAAGGATTTGAAAAATGTCCGCTTATCAGGAGTGATGGGTATGGCGACCAATGTGGATGACGACGAACAAATCAAAAGAGAATTTTGTTCCTTAAATACATTCTTCAAAGAAATAAAGCAGAACTATTTTTCTGATTCAGAATACTTTAAAGAAATTTCCATGGGTATGTCACACGATTATCCGCTGGCAGTGGAAGCCGGAAGTACACTAGTCAGGGTAGGAAGCAAAATCTTTGGAGAACGAAACTATTAAAACTACTATTTATATGACTCAATTAAAAACCACTTTTGCCGGGTTGTCACTGCGCAATCCTATAATCATCAGCAGTTCCAGCCTTACAAACAGCGCTGAAAAGAACAAGAAACTGGAGCTGGCAGGCGCCGGAGCCATTGTTTTGAAATCAGTTTTCGAAGAGCAGATCATGATGGAAGCACATCACATGGCTACTTATGGCTCTCCCGAAGGAGATGACTACTTGAGCACATATGTACGCTCTCATGCATTGAACGAATATATTTCATTGATTGAACAGACTAAAAAGCTTTGCACCATTCCTGTCATTGCCAGCATCAACTGCTTCAGCAACTCAGAATGGACAGACTTTGCCCGTACCGTGGAAGCAGCAGGAGCCGACGCACTGGAAATCAACATCCTTTCCTTGCAGACCGAAAAAGAATATCAATACGGTTCTTTCGAACAGCGTCATATCGATATCGTAAGCAGTATCAAGAAACAGATTTCCATCCCCGTCATTGTGAAACTGGGCAGCAATCTGACCAACCCCATCGCACTGATCAACCAGCTTTATGCCAACGGAGCCAATGCTGTGGTATTGTTCAACCGATTCTACCAGCCGGATATCAATATCGACACCATGACATATTCTGCAGGCGATGTATTCAGTACTCCTGCCGACTTGTCCAACGGACTGCGCTGGACTGCTATCGCTTCGGCACAAGTTCCTCAGACGGACTATGCCATTTCGGGCGGTGTGCACGATGGAAAAGCGATAGTCAAAGCAATTCTGGCAGGCGCTTCGGCTGTAGAACTGTGCAGTGTCATCTACCAAAGAGGCAATCAGGTCATTGCAGATATGACAAATGAAATGACCCAATGGATGAACCGGCAAGGCTACAAGGACATCAGCGAATTCAAGAGCTCGATGAACGCACTGTCTACCGGAGCCAGCAATCCGTTTGAACGTACACAGTTCATGAAGTATTTCAGCAGCAAAGAATAAAAATCAGTGGTTAGTGATTAGTGGTTCATATCCATGCGACATCACAGCGCAGCTCATTAACCACTAACCACTAATCACTATTTTTCCTTCTGTTTAATTTGTATGCTCCAAAGAAAGTCTTATATTTGCACATTTGATTAAAGTTTGTGCAAAATATAAACAAAAGAGTATATACAATGGAGCAGAGTTTTATTGCCTTCCTGGAAGACAGTATAAAGAAAAACTGGGACTTGGATGCCCTTACAGATTATAAAGGTGCCACATTACAATATAAAGATGTAGCCCGCAAAATAGAAAAGCTACACATCATCTTCGAATTAAGCGGCATCAAGCAAGGAGACAAGATAGCTGTCTGTGGCCGCAACAGTTCTCATTGGGGAGTTACTTTCCTGGCTGCCGTTACATACGGGGCAGTGATTGTTCCCATTCTTCACGAATTCAAATCGGACAACATTCATAATATAGTCAATCACTCGGAAGCACGCCTGCTGATGGTGGGCGATATGGTATGGGAGAATCTGAATGAAAATGCCATGCCGTTGTTAGAAGGGGTTATCCTGATGAATGACTATACCTGCTAGTTTCCCGCAGTTCCAAATTGGACTATGCACGCGATCATCTGAACGAACTGTTCGGAAAGAAATATCCGCGCAATTTCCGCCGGGAACATGTCAGCTACCGCCGGGATACACCGGAAGAACTGGCTGTGATCAACTATACTTCCGGCACGACCAGTTATTCCAAAGGAGTGATGATTCCTTACCGCGCATTGTGGTCGAATACCCAGTTCGCTTTTGATGTCTTGAAAATGAATCCGGGTGACAAGCTGGTTTCCATGCTCCCTATGGCACACATGTACGGACTGGCTTTCGAGTTCCTTTATGAATTCTGTGTGGGATGCCATATTTATTTCCTGACCCGTACCCCCAGTCCGAAAATCATCTTCCAAGCCTTTTCCGAAGTGAAACCCAATCTGGTAGTAGCCGTTCCATTGATTATCGAAAAAATCATCAAGAAGAATGTACTGCCCAAACTGGAAACCCCGGCTATGAAGATTTTACTGAAAGTTCCTATCATCAATGATAAAATCAAAGCCACAGTCCGCGAACAGATGATAAATGCCTTCGGAGGTAATTTCTACGAAATTATTGTAGGAGGTGCCGCCTTCAATCAAGAAATAGAGCAGTTCCTGAAAAGTATAGATTTCCCCTATACCGTGGGATATGGCATGACTGAGTGTGCTCCGATTATCTGTTATGAAGATTGGAAATATTTCAAGCCGGGTTCCTGCGGAAAGGCGGCTCCTCGTATGGAAGTCAAAATATTGAGCCCCGACCCTGAGAATATAGTAGGTGAGATAGTATGCAAAGGACCTAATGTAATGTTAGGCTATTACAAGAATCCCGAAGCTACCGCCGAGGTGATAGACAAGGACGGCTGGTTGCATACCGGTGACCTGGGTGTTATGGATGCGGAAGGCAACGTTACCATCAAGGGACGCAGCAAAACATGCTGTTGGTCCATCGGGACAGAATATTTATCCGGAAGAGATTGAAGATAAATTGAATAACATGCCGTTCGTTTCAGAAAGCATTATCATACAGCAGGCAGACAGCAAACTGGCGGCTTTGGTTTATCCCGATTTCGACGATGCCTTTGCTCATGGGCTGGATAATGACGCGATAGCACAGGCTATGGAAGAGAACCGTATCAACTTGAATACAGAACTTCCTGCATATTCACAAATAGCCCGTGTAAAAATCTATCCGGAAGAATTCGAGAAAACTCCTAAAAAGAGTATCAAACGTTTCTTATATCAGGAAGTAAAATAACACCTGGCAGAAAAAAGAACCTGCCTGCAACATATATAATGTATAAGTCTGAAGATTATAGATGTTGCAGGCTATACATTATAGATGTTACAGGTTATACATCCGCATATATGGACACCTGGATCATGATACGTGAAAGGAGACAAAACAAAACATAATTTTACTCTTGCCCCTCGATCAATTCTCCCCATAATTCCCCCTTATATCTACATTTTTATTACATTTGCACCCAAGAAACTAAAAATGTATGAAAATGAATATGCGTATAGCAGCAATACTCCTTTTAGGATATTGTGCAGGTATGTCAACTCCTGCTTTTGCCCAGAAAAAGGACAAGCTTAAAAAAGGCCCCAACATCTCCTTGAACATTTCCGCGAAGAAAGACAGTGTCAAAACCACTTATCTGAATATCGGTCTGCTTACAAATATCTATCAACTGAAAGGAATCGGTATCAACGCTGTATCCAGTGTTGTACAAAACGATATGACGGGTTTCCAAATCTCCGGCCTTGCCAGCATTACCGGACGCCACGCCTCCGGTTTCCAACTGGGAGGTATTGCCAATGTAGCCGGAGGCAATGCCAATGGCATCATGCTCAGCGGACTGATGAATGTTGCCGGAGGGAAAGCCAACGGTATCCAAATTTCCGGATTAGGCAACATTGCCGGAAACATATCAAGAGGAGTTACCATCGGCGGTCTGATGAATCTGGCCGGCAACAAAGCCCAAGGAGTTCAGATAGCCGGCTTGGCCAACATTGCCGGAAAATCACAAAATGGCGTCGCTATCGGCGGACTGATGAACGTATCTGCCGAGAAACTGAACGGAGCACAAGTTTCCACCCTGCTCAATATCAGTGGCGGAGAAGCCAAAGGCGCTCAAGTCTCAGCCATTGGTAATGTAGGTGTAAACGTGAATGGTATGCAATTCTCCGCCATCAGCAATATCGCTGCCGGAGAAATCAGAGGCTTGCAGCTTTGCGGTGCGGTAAATATCGCCGTCAAGACGGAAAATGCCCTGCAATTCTCAGGACTGACCAATGTTTGCCAAGCAAGTTACGCGGTGTGCAGTTCGCTCCCGGCAACTACGCCGGAGAAGTAAGCGGCGCGCAAATCGGTTTACTCAACCTGTGTGGCGGGAATGTAAAAGGAATACAAATAGGAATCATCAACCATAGCAAGGATACTACCGCCCATAAACTAGGTTTGGTGAATATCACTCCCAAAACCCGTATCCAGATGATGCTGTTTGCAGGTAACACCAGCAAACTGAATGCTGCCGTGCGTTTTAAAAACCGCCGGAGTTATACCATGCTGGGTATCGGTACACACTATCTGGATTTGAATGACAAATTTTCGGGCTGTGTGTTCTACCGTGCCGGTCTTTACTATCCCATCGCCTCCAAACTGGAACTAAGTGGCGACTTAGGTTATTTCCATATAGAAAACTTTGAAAATGAAGATGCGGAAACACCGGAACGCATGTATTCATTGCAAGCCCGTATCAATCTGGAATATAAATTCAAATCCAGAATCAGTTTCTTTGCATCGGGTGGTTACGGCATGACGCGCTACTATGATAAAAATAAGTTCTACGAAAAAAAACCTATTTTCGAAGCAGGTGTTATCTTGTTTTAAGCAGCCCCGTCACCCTAGTATAAACTAATCCATACAGTATGAAACTACAGCATATCGCATTAGTCTGCCTGCTGGCATTAAGTGCCGGGAACGTCACAGCCAGATGCTCCACCGCCCCGATTCCATGTATACATTCACCGATCCTCGCCTGCAAAAAAACACCCTTGGCGTGCCGCCGCCGAAACTTTCGGAATGAATGTCGGAGTATGGGCATTCGACCGTTATGTAATGAACGAAGACTTTGCCAAAATCAGTATCGGCAGCATACGACGCAATATCAAGCATGGTTTTGTATGGGATAACGACCAATTCTCCACCAACCTGTTCGCCCACCCCTATCACGGAAATCTTTATTTCAATGCAGCACGCAGCAACGGACTTACCTTTTGGGAATCGGCTCCATACGCCTTTGCTGGTAGTTTGATGTGGGAAATAGCCGCAGAAGTGGAGCCGCCCGCCATCAATGACCTGATGGCAACCACCTAGGCGGCATCGCCTTGGGAGAAGTAACGCACCGTATGTCTTCTTTGGTACTGGACGACTCCAAGCGTGGTTTCTCACGTTTCACCCGCGAGTTTTTGGGAACCTTGATCTGCCCATGCGGGGATTGAACCGAATGATAACCGGCGAGATGTGGAAAGTAAAACGCTCTCATTACAAATACCACGATTACGACCGCATTCCGGTACACTTTTCCATAGGTGCCGGTGACCGTTATCTGGCCGATGACAATTACCTGTTCCGTGGAGAGCACAATCCCTACCTTGAATTCCGGGTACAATACGGAGATGCCTTCGATAAAGTGAATGACGGCCCATACGATTACTTCACCGCGCGGGCCACCTTCGGTCTTTCCGGGAACCAGCCTCTTATCAGCCAGATCAACCTGATGGGCAAACTATGGGGTGTTCCCCTGAAAACCACTACCGGCATGGAAATGATGTTCGGTATCTTCCAGCACTTCAACTATTTTGATTCCGAGGAAGTGATTGACGGATCGGGGCGTATCCCTTACAAGATTTCGGAAGCTGCCAGTGTGGGACCGGGTATGATTTATAAATTCCCCCGAATGAACAGCCTGGTAAATTTGGAACAGCGTGTGTTCCTGAGTGCCATCCTGCTGGGTGGAAGCCTTACCGACTATTACAACGTAATAGACCGCAATTACAATATGGGAAGCGGATACAGCATAAAGAACAACACCATTCTGGACTTCGGCCGTTACGGCATGTTCGCACTGAATATGCATCTTTACCAGATTTTTACCTGGAAAGGATACGAACACAAGGATTTGGAAACAATAGATCCGCTCTATCTGAATGCGCAGGGAGACAAAGGAAATGTAATGCTCGCTGTAGTGAATCCGATTATCGAGCTGAATCTAAGCTCCCACTTCAAAGCCAATATGGAAGTGTCCTATTACTACCGCCACACACATTATTCCTACCATGAGGACATAAAATATAAGACCTTTGAAACCCGGCTAGGATTGATTTATCAATTCTAAAGCAAGGAAGAACGGACACGGCTCAAGGTTTCGGGAGTCATCTGTAATAAGGAAGCGATGTACACAAGAGGCGCACGCTTCAATATTTCGGGATGAAGCTGCAACAATCTGTTATAACGTTCATGAGCCGGTTCAAAACGAAGCGCGTCCGCCTTCACCTGTGACTCTATCAAAGAATGTTCGATAAAACCGCGATAAAGACGTTCGATATCGTGATATTGATCTATCAATTCTCCACTTCCACACGGGGTAACTCCCATACCACGGAGGCTTCCAAAGTTTCCACCATCAAGCGGGTGGGCTCCTGTTTAAAATAACTCTCTATGCAAATAATCATTCCGTTCTCATAACCGATATGCTCAGTCAGATCTTTATCATATTTATAATAAAATTGTCTGAGCATTCCTTTTCTATAAACAACATCGATTTACAAACCTCACCGGCCTGCAAAACAATCTCCCCTTTACGATATTTTCTACAAACTAAGATTTCGGCTAATGCGTGAACACTTTCTCTACTGAGAGGATGGTTAACTTCTGCTATCCTTCTAGCTATGTCTATACTAGTTGTCATGTGCTCCCAATTTTTGTATTTGCTGCAAAAATACAAAAAGGCTGGATTATTAGACATAAATTACAAAATTAAACCGATAAAGTTCTGAATAATAGTTTTTTTTATATACTTTTGAAACGCAATAGTAATAAAACGACCTTTATGAAACTACTAGCCTCTTTAACAATCCTGGGTTTAGTCATGGCACAAAGTGTCACAGCCCAAACGAATTACACAAAGGATCCGGAAAGCTGCACTAGCATTATGGTAGGAAAGAAAGCAACTACCGATGGATCAGTTATAACCAGTCATACATGCGACAGCTGGTACCGAACCTGGGTAAACATGGTTCCGGCAGAAAGTTATGAAAGGGATACTGTAATGAATATTTACGATGGCCGTATGCATACCGAGTTTGTAGCCGACCAGACTAATGTAAAAATCAAGGGGCAAATACCACAAGCTAGAAAAACATATGCCTTCATGGACACCTCCTACCCTTGCATCAACGAAAAGCAGCTGGGGATAGGTGAAACTACCGTAAGCGGACGCAGGGATCTGGAAAATCCCAAAGGTATGTTTATGATTGAAGAATTGCAACGTGTGGCATTGCAACGCTGTACAACAGCCCGTGAGGCTATCCGCCTGATGGGAGATCTCATAAAACAATACGGTTATGGCGACAGCGGCGAATGTCTGACCATTGCCGATCCTGATGAAGTATGGCACTTCGAAGTCTTCGGAGAAGGAAAAGATAACATTGGCGGAGTATGGGCGGCAGTCCGTATTCCGGATGATCATGTAGGCGTATCTGCCAACATCTCGCGAATCAGCACCCTCAATCTGAAAGATCCCGACCACTATATGGCTTCCGAAAATGTATTTGACGTGGCTAAAAAATTAGGATATTGGGATGGAAAAGAGCCTTTTAAATTTTGGAAAGCTTATAGCGGAAAGAATTACTCCGGCCAACTGAAATCCTTCAGCACCCGCGAGCACTTTATCCTGAATGCACTGGCACCGTCATTAAAGCTTGATTATGAAGCAGAAGAACTGCCTATCAGTGTAAAACCCGACAAGCAAGTATCTGTAACCGATGTTATGGCATTGCTCCGGGAAACATACGAAGGAACGCCGCTGGATATGACACAGAATCTGAAAGTTACGGTAAAAGATAGAAAAACCGGAAAAGTAGACACCATTATCAGCCCGAAAGCCAATCCGTGGATGCGTGGCGATGAACTGAATATGCTGAACGGTATTAAAAAGGGAGTTGTGAAATCAGTACGCAATATCGCAGTTCCGCAATGTGCTTATTCTACAGTTATCCAATTGCGCAACTGGCTGCCCGATGCAGTAGGCGGTGTGGTATGGTTCTCTATGGACAACCCCGGACAAAGCCCGCGCGTTCCGGTATTCTGTGGCATTACTGATTTCCCTGCTATGTATAAAATCTGCGGTAACCACCGCTATCGCGACGACGCCGCCTTATGGCACTATCGCCGCGCCAACAAACTGGCTGCTGTAAGATGGGGAACTGCCCGCAAAGTAATGGAAAAAAATATTCGTCATTTCGAGGAAAAAGGACAACGGGAACTTCCATTTGTGGAAGCACAATACCAAAGTATCCTTCAATCTAAAGGGGAAGAAGCAGCCCGTGCTTATCTCACAGACTACACGGCAGACTTTATAGGCGCACCATCCTTCGCTGGGACGAAATGGCAAACCAATATTGGATTGAGTCACGCTTCGGCTTTTAATTGTTAACCTTATCATATTAAAAACAAACTTATGAAGACAAAAGTATTCACACTAGCCGCACTGCTATGCTGTGCATCAGCCATGTATGCACAAGAAAGTGGTTACAAATTCACGACTGTTGCATCACAGAAAGCAACTCCAGTCAAAAATCAGGCCTCTACCGGAACTTGCTGGTGCTTTGCCACCACTTCGTTCATGGAATCCGAACTGCTCCGTATGGGCAAAGGGGAATATGATCTTTCTGAAATGTTCATTGTACGCCAAAAGTACTTGAACCAATTGGAAGACAACTATTACCGGGGAGGCAACGGGAATTTAGGACAAGGAAGCCTTTCACACACATGGAAGAATGCTTTCAACCAAGTGGGTATCGTACCCGAGGAAGTATATCACGGAATCAACTATAACTCAGAGAAACATAACCATGGCGAAATGGTGAGATATATCAACGCTTTAGGAAACACAGCCGTTAAGATGAAACGTCGCAGCCCGGAATACTACAAGCTGATCAACAACCTTTTCGATACTTATCTAGGAGAACTTCCTGAAAAGTTCACTTACAAAGGAAAAGAGTACACTCCGAAATCTTTTGCCGAAAGTCTGGGTTTGAACATGGACGATTATATCGAACTGACTAGTTTCACTCACAAACCGTATTACCAGAAATTCTCTCCGGAAGTACCCGACAATTGGGAAAATGAACAAATGTACAATCTTCCGCTGGACGAAATGATGGAAGTTGCCGACTATGCTTTGACCCACGGATATACCGTATGTTGGGACGGTGATGTCAGTGAAAAAGGTTTTTCATTCAAAAATGGTGTAGCCATCAATCCGGTAGTGAAAAAAGCGGAAGATCTCTCGGGTTCCGACCGTGCACGTTTTGAGAAAATGGACCCTAAAGAACAAAGAGAGATGCTGGCGGAAGCTACAAATTTGAAAAACCGTGTCCCGAAGTAAATGTCACTCCGGAAGTCCGTCAGGAAGGTTATGAAGCATTTGTCACTACAGATGACCACCTGATGCATCTTACCGGTATTACCAAAGACCAGAACGGGACCAAATACTATATCACCAAAAATTCTTGGGGTACAGAACGCAATACATTTGGCGGTTATCTGAATATGTCCGAAAGCTATGTACGTGCCAAGACTATTTTCCTCATGGTGCATAAAGATGCTATTCCGGCTGCAATCAAACAGAAATTAGGAATTAAATAAAAAAGAAAAGAGCAGGCGTCCGTTTTTCTAAAATAGACGCCCGTTTTTTGAAAACAGATATCCGGAGTCCCAATACATACTTGTGTTTTCAAATGGACATCTATTTTTTAGTAAAAGATTCATAATAACTATGACGAAAAAGAACTTATTTACATTAGTCTTATGCTTATTCTGTTTCGGAACCACAACTCATGCGCAACGTATCCCCACATTGGAGGAGGCCGTATACGGAGGACTGATCAAGACAGAAGGCGGAAGTAACGTGAACTGGATGAAAGATGGAGAACGTTATTCCAAAATAGAGAAAAATGCCGAGGGAGCATACGAAGTCACTGCCTACAAAGCAAAGGACAATTCCAAAGAAGTGCTGATCCCTGCCAATATGCTTCTGAATCCGCAAACAGGAAAACCTATCTCTGTCCGCAATTTCGTATTCAGCGAGGATAACTCCAAAGTATTGATCTATACCAATACCCGTCGCGTATGGCGTTATGATACCCGCGGTGATTACTGGGTGCTTAATTTGAAAGACGGCAAACTGCAACAATTGGGCAAAAGCTTGCCGGAAGCTACCTTGATGTTCGCCAAGTTCTCGCCGGATGCCAGCCGGGTAGCATATGTCTCCAGAAACAACATTTATGTAGAGAGTCTGGTTGACGGGAAAATCAACCAACTAACTCAAGACGGAAATAATGAAATTGTAAACGGAACATTCGACTGGGTATACGAAGAAGAATTCAACTGCCGCGACGGTTTCCGCTGGAGTCCCGACGGGCAATACATAGCCTATTGGCAAAGCGATACCCAAGGTACGGGATGGTTTGATATCATCAATAATGTAGATTCCATTTATCCTAAAATCCAACGTTTTCCCTACCCTAAAGCCGGAACAGCAAACTCCGCTGTAAAAGTAGGCTATGTATCAGCCGACGGTGGAAACACCACTTGGCTGGCTCTTCCAGGTGATGCACGCAACCACTATATTCCACGTATGGAATTCATTCCGGGCTGCAACGAACTGTTCATCCAGCAAATGAACCGTGCCCAAAACACCAATAAAGTATGGATTGCGAAAATAGGTGAAAATACCCCCGTCAATATCTTTACCGATCAAGATGCCGCATGGTTGGAAACGAATGACAATGTGCGTTGGTTGAAAGGGAACAAGTATTTCACTTGGGAAAGCGAACGTGACGGATGGCGCCACCTGTATCGTGTAAGCCGTGATGGTAAAGAAATCAAGCCCATCACCCAAGGAGCTTTTGATTATATTCAAGAAGTAGGTGCGGATATGGATAAAGGTTTTGTGTACTTTATCGCCTCTCCCGACAACTTCACCCAGCGCTATCTCTACCGGGCACGTCTTTTCGGCAATGGAGAGGTAAAGCGGCTAAGTCCTGTTGACCAAAGCGGGCAACATCGTTATATCATGTCACCGTCCGGCAAATGGGCAGTCCATACATTCAGTAACTCGGAAACTCCCCCTGTAATCGACATGGTGTCTTTCCCTGCCCATAAAAGTATACGTCTGATTACTGACAATGCAAAAGCCAAGGAGCAATACAAAGCCTTGGGGCTGCAACCGAAAGAATTTGTAAAAACCCGTTCAGGAGAACTGGAACTGGATGCATGGATGATCAAACCCGTAAACTTTGATCCCAGCAAAAAATATCCGGTCATAATTGATGTCTATGGAGAACCTGCCAACGCCACCGTGCAGGATGTATGGAGCGGAGGAAGTTTATGGCACCAGTACTTGGCAAACCTGGGTATATCATAGTCAGCATCGAGAACCGTGGTGCCAATGCACCCCGTGGACGCGAATGGCGCAAATGTATTTATGGAGAAGTCGGAACCTTTGCCAGTGAAGATCAGGCAAGAGGCATCCAAGATTGGCACGTCAATACTCTTTCATTGACACCGCACGTATCGGTATCACCGGCTGGAGTGGCGGAGGCAGCCAGACGCTGAACAGTATGTTCCGTTATCCCGATGTTTTCCACACAGGCATTGCCATTGCTTTTGTGGCCGACCAGCGTCTGTATGACACGGTTTATCAAGAACGTTATATGAATACTCCTCAAAATAATCCGGAGGGCTACCGCAAAGGGTCTCCCATCTCGTATGCAGCAGGATTGAAAGGCAACTTGCTGTTAATTCACGGTACAGGAGATGACAATGTTCATTATCAGAATTGTGAAATGTTGGTCAATGAACTGGTACGGCACGGAAAAATCTTCTCACAGATTTCTTACCCGATGCGTTCCCATGGAATTTACGAAGGCAAGGGAACCAGCTTGCATCTGCGAAAGACAATGGCTGATTACTGGCTGAAAAACCTGCCTGCCGGAGGAAAATAAATATGCCAAAATTCCTGCTGATATGATTATACAGTCGGCCATTCTGAACATTAGTGAAACTTTTCATATACATAAAATGATTAGAGTCCAAATTTTTCACAAAAGTTCGGGATGGCAGACTGATAAACCGATTTCGTTTTAGCAAGCTTAGCACTAAACACATAAACTAAATGAAGAAAATACAACTATTCTTATTACAATTTCTGTTAATATCTATTACGCAGCACACCAATGCCCAACTCCCTGTCAAAACAGAATATACCGTTGAGATGGGAGGAACATCGGGTAAAGGAACCTACGCGCCGATGTGGCTTACTGCCAACAGGCAAGGTTTATCTTCTGCCAATACCGAAAATGGTTATTTACGGGCAGGGATTGCACATACAATGCCATTAAACCAACATTTCGGCTTCAGTGCAGGACTGGATTTGGCAACCGCCTACAATTTCACCTCCTCCTTCATCATCCAACAAGCCTATGCAAACCTCAGTTACCGATGGTTGAACCTGAGTATCGGCAGCAAAGAACGCTTGCCCGAATTAAAGAATTCCAAGTTAAGCAGCGGAGGTATGGTAGAATCAAATAATGCCCGCCCCATTCCCCAAATACGCCTGGAAGTTCCCGATTATGTAGCCATACCAGGTACCCATAAATGGCTTCATTTGAAAGGACACATAGCCTATGGACGTTTTACTGATGACAAATGGCAGGAACATTTCACCTCCATAGGCAACCCATATACCATTGATGTACTTTACCACAGTAAATCGCTTTTCGCCAAAGTAGGAAACAAAGAACATTTTCCGGTAGAATTTGAAGGAGGAATACAAATGTCCGCCCAATTTGGCGGAGACCAATATATTGCAGGACAAAAAGAGCCTGTAATAGATATGCCTACCCGGTTTGTTGACTTTATGCGTGTATTGGTTCCTATGGCCGGAGATGATACCACACCCGAAGGCGAACAAGTAAACATCTACGGAAACCATGTCGGTAGCTGGAATTTTGCCGCAACAGCTTATCTTAACCGATGGAAGGTAAAGATCTATTATGAACATTATTTCGACGACCACTCCCAAATGTTTTTCCAATACGGACGTTGGAAAGACGGACACATCGGACTGGAAATAACTTTTCCCAAAAACCGCTTCATTGATACTTTTGTATACGAAGGATTAGGAACAAAAGATCAAACCGGACCTATGCTGTATGATTCCTTTTGGGGGAAATTTGAAGAGCAAATCAGTGCTAAAGATAATTATTATAATCACTACCTCTATCAAGGATGGCAGCATTGGGGAATGGGAATAGGTAATCCTTTACTTCCCGGACCTATTTACAACAAGAACGGACAGATTACTTTTATCAGCAATCGTGTACTGGCACATCACATAGGATTCTGCGGTTCCCCCTGTCAGTCGCTAAGTTATCGTATGCTGCTCTCCTACTCCCGCCATTGGGGTACTTATGATAATCCTCTGAATGAGATCAAGAAACAATTCAACTCTTTGTTTGAAGTAACTTATGCTCCACAACAACTGAAAGGATGGAGTTTCACTGTATCCGGAGCTATGGATCGCGGCAGCATACTTGGAAATAATTATGGTGGAATGCTGGTTATCCGCAAACAAGGAATTATCAAATCGGGCAATAAATAGAAGTTTTAACTGTCAACCCAATCAACATATGAAACAAATATTATTATTCATACTCTTTATGCTGGGAATCAGCAGTTGTGACAAAGCTCCCATCAACGGCAAATTAGATGGCAGATGGCAATTAATGACTATAGAATATACTAATGGGAAAATAGAAGAATGTAACCGCATTTATTATAGTATCCAGTTACATTTGGTGGAAATCAGTGCCAAAGGTGGAAATGGAGGCACTCATATCGGACGTTTCTCTTATAAAGGAGATGAGGTAACTATGAGTGAATTCCGCCACCGGGGAGATGAAGAAAAACTAACGACACTGAATGAATTGAAACCTTTCGGACTTAATCAAGCTATTAATCATCTTAAGGTGGAAAAAGCAACAGGCAAGAAACTAATTCTGAAATCTGATTATGCACGCCTCACATTCAGAAAGTTCTAAAAAATATACCACAGGCTATACAAACTGTCTGCCGATAAAATATCGGCAAAACAATTTATACGCTATAGCAGTGGCAAACCACTATACCGGATTCTAGAAATCAATTTATCGGCAGAAATAAAACTGGTGCCACCACTCATGGAGCCGGCTTTACAAATATTGAAGCCGGCTTCATGAAACAAGTTCTTTACCTTCCTGTAGTCTGTGGTGAAATAAATTTATCTTCTAGGCTTGATATCCAATTTTACCGGCTTCAACATGTTTTCCGGACTTAGGATTGTATCCAACTCTTCCTTATTTAAAATACCATGTTCCAAAACCAGTTCATAAACACTTCTACCTGTTTCCAACGCTTCTTTTGCAATCTTTGTAGAGTTTTTATAACCAATAATCGGATTCAATGCGGTTACTACACCAATACTGTTATGCACTTCAATCTTGCAACGTTCCGCATTAGCAGTAATACCTTCTACACAACGTGTACGCAAGGTTTCAAAACCATTGATCATTAAATCTACAGATTCAAAACAACACTGTGCCATCACCGGTTCCATAGCATTCAGTTCCATTTGGGCAGCTTCGCCAGCCATAGTCACACATAGTTCGTTACCCATTACCTTATAACAAATCTGATTCATCACTTCAGGAATCACCGGATTCACCTTACCTGGCATTATAGAAGATCCCGGTTGCATAGCCGGAAGGTTGAATTCTCCTAAGCCACAACGCGGTCCGCTAGCCAGCAAACGTAAATCATTACATATTTTATTTACCTTTACGGCTATCCTTTTTAAAGCTGAAGCATAACCTACCAAGCAGGAAGTATCTGAAGTAGCTCCTACCAAATCTGACGACAATTTGAAATCAAAACCTGTAATTTCACACAATGCTTTCACACATTTTTCCGCATATCCCGGTTCCGCACAAATGCCTGTACCAATAGCGGTAGCACCCATATTTACTGTCAGGAAGTCTGCCGCAGCTTCATTCAAATGACGAATTTCATCTCTCAATATACTGGCAAAACCATTGAATGTCTGACCTAAAGTCATAGGAACGGCATCTTCCAGCTGAGTACGCCCCATTTTGATGATATGCGCCAAACTCTTCTCCTTTCTTATGGAATGCACCAATCAGCGATTCCAAATAAGGCAGAAAACGAAGATGAGAATAATACATGCCAATATGGATTGCAGTGGGATAAGCATCATTCGTTGATTGCGAGCAGTTCACATGGTCATTAGGAGAGCAATATTGATACTCGCCACGTTTGTGTCCCATAATCTCCAAAGCACGGTTAGCAATGACTTCATTAGCATTCATATTGGTAGAAGTACCGGCACCTCCCTGAATCATGTCTACCGGGAATTGCTCATGATGCTCACCATTTAAGATTTCCTGACACGCCAACACTATGGCATCTTTTTGTTCTTTAGTCAATAAACCTAACTCATAGTTAGCCATTGCAGCTGCCATTTTCGTAATGGCAAGACCGTTGATAAACAACGGATATTCATTTAGATGAAATTTACTTATTGGGAAATTTTCTATGCCTCTTAGAGTCTGCACACCATACAATGCACTGGCCGGAATTTCGCGGGCACCAATTAAATCACTTTCTACTCGGGTTTCTTCTGTAAGTTTTGTTTCCATGATCAGGTTATTTATTAGTTTATCATTTCTTATTTTATACAGCAAAGGTATAAACTAACATTTTGATATCAAATATAATCTGATATAATTTCAAAATATTATTTTATACTTATTTTTCGAGATAAAGCAGACAACAAACTTACATTATGAAAGTTCATTCAGTTAACAAAGTCTTATATCCTTTGAAGTTCATTCAAAAAACAGACATAAAAAAAGGCGTCCATTCAGAACGCCCTTATTCTATTTTTTAACTTCGGAACTCTTATTTAACCTTTATTCTATCAAAGCCTTCTCCAAATACACCAATGACAGCACTTTGTGATACAAATGCATTCGGATCTATATCTTTTATCAAACGGAATATAGTAGTAGACTCACGTTTTTTTGCCAGCACAAACATCATTTTCACACCCGCACCGGTATAACAACCTACTCCGTCAATGAACGTCACTCCTCGATGAAGGTCTTTATTTATGCGATGCCCTATTTCTTCATGCTTCTTAGAAATAATAAAGAATTGCACTGACTGACGGGCACTATTTACTACCTGATCCAAGACAAAGCTGGATATAAACAAGACAACATATCCATATACCACCTTCTCCCAATCATGCAATACAAAATAACTGGAAGAGATAATAACCAAATCACACATCAAAATAACCCGGCCCAAAGTAATATCACGATACTTATTGACAATAGCAGCTATAATATCCGTACCTCCTGTGCTACCATTGGCAGAAAAAGCGACACCAATACCACCTCCGCAGAAAAGGCTCCCAAGACACAAGCCATGAAAGGTTGGTCATGTATTAAAGACTCTCCCCCTGTCAAATCCTGTATGATAGGCAAAATAGAAGTCAGCACAAATACAGCATAGATGGTTTTCACACTAAACTTCCATCCCAAAATAACCAAAGAAGTATCAACAATGCTCCGTTTATTCCCAAATAGGTGTACTGGACCGGCAAACCGGTAGCCCAATAAACAATAGAAGCAATACCTGGCACCGCACCTGAAGGAAGGTCATTAGGTAACAAAAAGACGGTCCATCCGATAGCATACATCAGCATACCAAGAGCAATCAACATATAATCCCTTAGTTCTCTGATAATCCGTTGCTTACGCGTCGTAATAAAGACTGAATCCATGTGAGTTTTCCTTTATAAAATCATATTGTCCGCAAAAGTACAAAAAGATTGAATCACTTGGCTTCAAAAGGTGACATTTTTTCAAGTAAAAAGTCCTGTTAGTCCGATTTATCAAAAACAACAGTGCCTTTCACCCTTTATTATTCTTTAGGATGTAATACCAATCTTTATTAATCCAGCACTAAAGAATCTCTCCACTGTTTAACTCGGATAATAGGTAGTAATAGACACCTTCTCTGAAGGCCATCTAAATTCACTGTTACTGATATTTATAGCGAAAGGCATATTATCTTCTGCTATATAATACATTGGGATACCATTGGAGTCTTGACTCAAATCACTACCCGTACCACGTAACTCTCATCAGCTACGCTTGTCGCTTATAGCCTGACAAATGTACTTCATGAGAACGTTTATTCACAAAAATGAAAGAATTGTAAGGCGGATAGCATCCATGTCGCTTACTTTATCATATTTTTTAAATCCGATCACTACAGTCACAGGCTTTTTGAGAACAGGCTTTATATCAGAAAAAAGTATTAATACAGGCTTTTCTATTCCCGGCTCAAAGTTTTTTCCGATCACATTACCTTCTTGACTCACCTGCACCAAATCTATATGCTCCTTCCCTACGTAATCCAACTGAAAACCAAACCCATTTGTATAAGTAGCACCATCATTCATCGGAGTAAAAGTAGTAGTGGTGCGCACCAATGCGTTAGAAGATTTATCTTTCACAACTGTACTGGAATAATATATCACAACATCATTCATATCGTAATCATTCTTATCAGGCCAATTGTCCTCATAAGCCAAAGACCCTTTGACTACATACGAAATTTCACCCTTATTTACTTCATCCGGTATATTAGGAGTAGGTTCTACAGAAGAAGAAGCAGACGCCATAATAGCAAACTGTACATCATTAAAACGCATGTCCACATTATCTTCCATAGCCATAAAGAAACAATTGTCCAGTTCCGGATCACTTAACAAAACTGAACGTTGCTCTTTATTATCGTTATATGCAGGATTAGAATAACGAGGAAAAACACCCTTTTCTTTTCCAAATCCCATTCCCAATAAAATCCATCCAATATGAGTGCCTTGGGGAAATTCATCTTCATACTTGCTTTGTTCCTTATTCCAATATTTTAGTTTTATTTGCTCACCGACTAAAGATTTAGGAGCATTCCTACTGGAACGTGGAATCAGGATGGTCTTTTTTATGGTAGCCATGTCCACGGACTCTCCTTCTTTATAAGTATAATAAGCAACCATATCCTCCCACGCAGTAGACGAGAAATCAAAATAAGTCGCGACCAAACCTGTAGATTTAGTTATTACCATATCATACTCCCTGAAGTACGTAGTTCCGGAAACCTTTCCAACAAATTACGATTATCTACTACTATAGAACGGCTTAAATTACTGCATCTCTCTAAAAAAGCACCGGGTATATCCAACTTTCAGGCAACAAATAATCAGGAACCCCATTTTCATTCCAATTACCCAATACATCATATCCGTCAGGATAACTCACTCCTCCCATTACCGCTCTAGAATGCCCGTTAGCAGACAGTTGTGCCTTATAATCAACATAATTAAAGGTTAGTCCGTCAGATAGAAATTCCAATTCAACAGGTGATACGACCAACACATTATCAGTTACCAACCATACCTTTTTCAAATAAGCCGGCAAAGATACTTTTGAAAAAATCTACCATTCATATCAGTCGAAGCGGCATAAATGGGATTTATATCTTTAAATTCCCAAGTATTTCCAACTAATTCCATAGGATATTCATCATACAGATAAAAAGCAGTCTGTACTTTCATGCCATAATCAATGATAAGTTGACTATTACGGACAGTAGTAAAATCAAAAAAATCGTCTTTATTGATTTTTTCCTCCTCTTCTTCCTCTCCCCCCGTATATATATCATGCATATTACGCAAGCAAGACACAAAGAAAACTGATAAGCAGATGATCCAAAATTTTGTTTTCATAAAGCAGTGCGTGATTATTTTCGACAAATATAGCCATAAATAACTAAAAAACAACTAAATAGTCAGAAAAAAACTGTCCCCCGACTCACGTCGGAGAACAGCCACAACACAAACACAAAATAAAACACGACAAAACTACTATGCAATTTTTTAGCCTGCTCTATGTTTTGAGTAACATAACTACCGCCAATCAGGTATTCACATATCCAAGAGGGGTTTCAGGTTATTTGCATCTATAAAACGCCACACTAGCGTCCTTTGTTCATCGGTCTTTCTAAAAATATCTTAATTCTTATTGAATTCCTCTTTCTCTTAGTTTCAGCTGCCAGTTCCAAGCCGAACGTAGAGTGTCCTCCAAATTGGCTTCTGCTTCCATCCCAACTCCTTATTAGCAAAATCAGGATTAGCCCATACCTTCTCAATATCTCCGGCACGACGACCCACGATCTGATAATTAAGTTTCACACCGGTAGCTTTTTCAAACGTATTGATCAGTTCCAATACAGAAACGCCTTTACCCGTTCCAATATTAAAGACTTCCACCTTCTCCTTCTGCTTGTTATTCAAAATGCGATCCATTGCGATAACGTGAGCCTTCGCCAAATCCACTACATATATATAGTCACGGATGCAAGAACCGTCCGGTGTATCATAATCATCCCCGAACACACTCAGTTTTTCACGAATACCCATCGCTGTCTGAGTAACATAAGGTAGCAAATTTTGTGGAACCCCATTAGGTAATTCACCTATTAATGCAGTGGGATGTGCGCCAATAGGATTAAAGTAACGCAACATAATAGCATTGATAGGCGATCCCGAAGCAACTGTATCACGAATAATTTCTTCATTGATCTGTTTTGTATTACCGTACGGAGACTCAGCCTTCTTAATCGGAGCCTCTTCCGTTACAGGAAGAACATCGGGCTGACCATACACCGTACATGATGATGAAAAATAATACCTTCTACTCCATGTTTCGGCATTAACTCCAACAGGTTAATCAATGAAACCAAGTTATTGCGATAATACAACAACGGTTTTTGTACCGATTCACCCACAGCCTTGCTAGCCGCAAAATGAATAATACCTTTTATACCCGGATATTTAGTAAACAGCTTATCCATTCCCTCAAGATCCAAGCAATCCAACTTTTCAAATGCAGGACGGATTCCTGAAACCTTTTCTATATTATCTACCACATCGGCGCTTGAGTTGGACAAATTGTCCACAATCACTACGTCGTAACCGCTATTTTGCAGCTCTACTACCGTATGAGAACCGATGTAGCCGGTTCCTCCTGTTACTAAAATTCTTTCTTTCATAATACTTAATATTCTGTCGTTTTCTAATAGGTTCAAAACAACTTCGACGGGTAGATCCCTTTTCGTATCATATCATTGATACGAAGCAGGACTTGTATCTTGTCATCATGCGATACCAATCCCATCCATCTGGCAGGTGTCTCAATCACTTTCACCCTGACTCCGTCAGCAATACGCTCATTCATAAAAGCCGGAATAGAATAATGGGCTTTCATATCCATTCCATTCTCATCTATGAACTTATCGAACGCCTTCTTCATCTCACCGAATACCTGCGGAGTAAATCCCCACATATTCATTGAAACCAAGCTGTTGTCATCCAAAGCCACCCATTTATGTAATTCATTAGGATACATCGGATTTCCACTTATCCGTTCTACTCCTACACGGTCTGTAACGGACAACAGATATCCCTTTTCATCCACTTCACAAATACCACGGGTAACCCCTCCGCTTTCCGCCAATACATTTCTCAGCCTGTAGCAAATATTGAAACTATGGTAGTCAGCTTCTCCCAACATCACCAGATTATTATATAACAATTCAAAACTTTCTCTTTGGTAAAAGTTCACGGCATTTATCACACCGAATGGAGAGTCAATCAACTCTTCTCCCATCAGAACAGCTCTTACCGAACCGTACAGTGCTTTGCGCTTCGGATTACGCTTTTCTTCAGGAATCGTTTCCACATCCTGATAAACATACTCCACTTCTACCACATGTTCGTATTTGCCTGATACCAGTTTCTTGAATTCTTGTTCAAAATGTCTGCTTATGACAAATACGATCTTATTAAATCCGACTCTTACGGCATCATATATGGAAAATCTAATATTGTTTCGCCATTAGGACCTATTCCCTCCAGCTGTTTCAATCCACCATATTTATTCCCCATAGTGGCCGCGAGTACAATCAAGGTCATAGCCATTTAATCTCTCTATTAATTCTAATGCAAAAATAAGCATAAAAATTGAATTTACGGACAAGAACAATGGATTTCTTTCTAATAAAAAAGTCCGAAGCTGTGCTCCGGACTTCTGAATCGGTTTATTTTAACGATGAAGTGAATTTATTCTATTCCAAACAAAACACCCAAGCCTTTGTCTACACCTGAAAATCCCATGAATGCCATTGCCAGCAGACCGGCAGTAACCAATGCGATAGCCATTCCCTGCATTCCTTTAGGTATATTCACCAAACTTAATTGTTCACGGATACCTGCAAACAACACCATAGCCAAAGCAAAACCAAGAGCTGTAGAGAAGGCATAAACCACCCCCGTCAACAAATCAAAGTCTTTCTGGATTACCAAAATAGCCACACCCAGAATACAGCAGTTAGTAGTAATCAACGGAAGAAAGACTCCTAATGCCTGATAAAGGGCGGGAGATACCTTCTTCAAAATGATTTCCACCATCTGTACCAATGCTGCAATGACAAGGATAAATGCAATGGTCTGCAAATATTCCAACCCGAAAGCATCGAGCACGAATTTCTGGATAAGATAGGTAACAATGGTAGCGATGGTAAGCACGAATGCAACAGCCGCTCCCATACCCGTAGCTGTCTCAACTTTCTTGGATACACCGAGGAATGGACAAATACCCAAGAATTGTGACAACACAATGTTGTTCACAAATATAGCGGTGATAAATATCAATATATATTCCATTTTCTTACTTTTTACGGGTTATGCTTTCTTCAGTTTATTCACAATCGCAATGAGGTAACCCAATGCAATGAAGGCTCCCGGTGCGAGAACGAAAATCAACATTCCGTATTGCTCCGGCATAATAGCGATATCAAACAATTTACCTGTACCAAGGAACTCACGTACACCACCAAGGATGGTCAATGCAAGTGTAAATCCTAGTCCCATACCCAATCCGTCAAAGAATGAAGGAACAGGACCGTTCTTTGCGGCAAACGCTTCGGCGCGTCCCAGCAAGATACAGTTTACCACAATCAACGGAATAAACAATCCCAAAGTAGCATACAGCGCCGGCACATATGCCTGCATAATCATCTGCAACAAGGTTACAAATGATGCAATAACCACAATGAATGCAGGAATACGCACCATATCAGGAATCAGATTCTTGATAGATGAAATTACCACATTCGAACAAATCAACACAAACATGGTTGCCAGTCCCATACCCATACCATTGATGGCAGAAGAAGTGGTTCCCAATGTAGGACACATACCCAAAAGGAGTACAAACGTAGGATTCTCTTTGACAATCCCGTTCATCAATACTTTAAAATTATTCATAGTCTGCTCCTTCCTTATTTTTTGTTTTTACAATCTTGCTTTGGGCATTCTGCTTTTTTACAGTCCGCCTTGTCGCAGTTAGCAGGATCACATTTACCACCACAAGCAGCTTTGCAGGCAGCAGAGTCACAGGCTTGTCCGCAACAATCCTGAGTTCCCTCACATTGTGCCTTAGCTGCTTTGGGGGCATCGGCAGCAGTTTCAGACACCTGCTGTGTCGCACCGCTGGAACCATCCACATTTTGGCCACTATATGCCGCATAAGCATTATTCACAGCTTTCAGAAAAGCACGTGTCGTGATAGTAGAAGCAGTGATTGCATCTATCTGACCGCCATCTTTATTTACAACCAATGCTTTCTGTCCCGGATTCATACCAGTAATATCGCCTTTGCCGCCTTTCTTAAACCAATCGGCTGCCTTTGATCCCAGTCCCGGAGTTTCTGCATGACTCAACAAAGAATAGTCTATAATATTACCCTCTTTATCGAAACCTACCAATACATTCAACGCACCACCAAAACCATTTGCAGAAGACTCTACGGCTGCACCAATAAATTCTCCTCCTTTGGTTGCTTTATATATCTTATAAGTAACGCCTTCCAATTCTATGGTTTCAGGAGCTTCGGCAGGATTATTGTCAAATCCCGGAACTACGATAGCAATGGCATCACTCAAAGCCTTGGCATTAGCCTGTGCAATGGGTTCCTTTGTCAACTCATTCACATAACCCAGCAATGCTCCGGCTACCACGGTTACGCCTGTCAGCACGATAACCATGTTTTTCAAAGATGATTCTAGTTTTTTCATTTCTTCACGACCTCCCCGAATCTTTTAGGTTTACAATAAGTATTGATTAACGGAGTGAATGCGTTCATAATGAATATAGCGAAAGACATACCTTCGGGATATGCACCGAACAAACGGATAACCACGGTCAGGAAACCGATAGCCACACCGTAAATAATCATACCTTTATGAGTCATAGGCGAAGTAACATAGTCGGTTGCCATGAAAATAGCTCCCAACATCAAACCACCTGTAAACAAGTGAGCCAACGGAGATGCGTAAGCAACCGGATCAACCAAATGCATCAGCCCGGCAAATACAAATACTGTCACCAGAATAGATACAGGAATATGCCAGGAAATAATCTTTTCCATAGCATATATCCCAGACCAAGCAATAAAGCCAATGCACTCACCTCACCTAGTGAACCCGGGTTATTACCCAGAAACAGACTTAATGTATCGGGCAACTGACCTAAAGCATTTGCATCACCCTTTACAGCCATTTTCATCAATGCCAGCGGAGTAGCACCGGTTTCAGCATCGGTATAACTTCCCCATTGTTGAACCAACGGCCATGAAGTCATCTGCACAGGAAAAGAAATCAGCAGGAAGATACGACCTACCAGCGCGGGATTGAAAGGATTACAACCCAATCCGCCGAAAGTCATCTTGCCCACACCGATTGCCACCAACGCACCGATGATAATAATCCAAAGCGGCAAGTTGGAAGGCAGATTGAATGCCAGCAACACACCGGTTATAATAGCCGAACCATCACAGATGGTAGAGCGTTCTCTCTTCAAAATAAACTTGGTAATCGCCCATTCGAAGAATACACAGGCGGCAACCGAGGTCAAGGTCACCACCACGGCGCCCAGTCCGAACATATAAAATGACACCAGCAACGCAGGTATCAACGCAATGAGTACACCATACATATTCTTCTGTATGCTGTCACCGCTATGAACGTGAGGCGATAATGATACTATTAATTTATTAGCCATACTATTTTGTCGAATTATTTTTTAGCATTACGTGCACGGATGATACCGCCTACTGTGCCCTTACCCAAACGGATATAGTCCAGCAAATAACGATGAGACGGACATGTAAACTGACACGAACCGCACTCGATGCACGACATTACATCTTCTTTTTCTACTCTCTCCCAGTCCTTATGAGCTGAAAGTGTCGCCAACAAGAAAGGCTCCAATCCCATAGGACACACACTGACGCACTTGGCACAGCGGATACAGGGCTGAGCTTCCGCACGGGCAGCTTCCTTATCATTCATAATCAGCACACCCGAACTACCTTTACAAATGGGAACTTCCGTATTAACCAGTGCTTTACCCATCATCGGACCGCCACCAATCACTTTTCCCGTATCTTCGGGCAAACCGCCAGCCGCATCAATCAGCTGGCTCATCGGGGTACCCATACGGGTGAGGAAGTTGGAGGGGTTCTTGACAGACTTACCCGTAACGGTCACGATACGTTCAAACTAAAGGTTTGTTTTTCTGAACGGCTTCATAAACGGCAAATGCAGTACCTACATTCTGAACTACCGCACCCACATTGATAGGAATAGCGGGAGGAGCAGGAACCTGGCGACCGATCACAGCATCTATCAACTGTTTCTCACCACCTTGCGGATATTTCACCTGCAAAGGAACTACCTCTATACCGGGATACTGAGCAGCCTTTTCAGTCATCAACTTAATAGCATCCGGTTTATTATTTTCAATACCGATATATCCCTTGGTCACTTTTGCAGCTTTCATCAGGATGCTTACACCCACCAGACTTCGTCTGCCTTCTCCAACATCAAACGATGATCGGCAGTGAGGTAAGGCTCACACTCTACAGCATTGATAATTACACATTCCGCCTTGCAGCCCGGAGGAGGAGAAAGTTTCACATGAGTAGGGAAACAAGCACCGCCCATACCTACTACACCTGCATTTTTCACTTTAGCAACGATTTCTTCGGGTGTGAGAGCACACTCTTTCACCAATGTCGAACTGCGGTCTATTGATTCTTCCCATTCGTCACCATCCACATCGATAAAGATAGCCGGCTTGCGGTAACCGCTAGCATCGATTACGGCGTCTACCTTGTTCACTTTACCGGATACAGACGAGAAGATGGCTGCTGAAACAAAGCCACCCGCCTCAGCAATCTTCGTACCTACCTTCACCACATCGCCTTTTTTCACGATGGCAGTAGCAGGAGCACCGATATGCTGTGACAAAGGAAATACCGCTTGCTTAGGAAGTGCAAGTGTTTCAATGGCTTTGCCTGCTGACAATTTATTTTCTGCTGGATGTACTCCACCAATTCTAAATGTCTTCACTGTTATATCTTTTTAATTTTTACTTACTTTGAATTTTGATTATGCTTCCGTTTTCGGAGCCTCAGCTTTCACCGCTTCCGCTTTCGGAGTTTCCACCTTTGAAGCCTCTACTTTTACAGCAGGTTTTGCAGCAGCCTCACCAGCCGGCACTTCTACTTTCGGTTTACGTGGCGGGAATTGATAGCTTGGATAGCCCCTTTCGGACATTCCGATTCGCATTTACGGCAAGACTTACACTTAGCCGGATCAATGTATGCCAAATTATTTTCCAACGTAATGGCTTCGAACGGACACACTTTCACACACTTTCCACAACCAATACAACTAGCCTTGCAAGCTTTGTTGGCAACAGCTCCCTTATCCTTGTTCACACACATCACCACTACGCGGCGGTTGTTCTTTCCTTTCGGACGAATTTCAATGATCTTACGCGGACAAGCTTTGCTGCAAGCCCCACAAGCTGTACATTTTTCTTCGTCCACTTCCGGAAGACCGGTTTCAGGATTCATGTGAATAGCATCAAACTGACACGCTTCCACACAATCACCACAACCCAGACAACCGAATGTACAACCCGTCTCACCACCTGAAGTGGCATGAGCGATGGCACACGATTTAGCTCCGTCGTACAGAGCAGTACGAGGGCGATTTTCACAACTACCGTTACATCTTACCACCGCAACTTTCGGTTCAGCAGCAACGGCTTCCAATCCCAAAATGGCAGCTACTTTCTCCATTACCGGAGCACCACCAACCGGACATAACTTACCCTCCAGCGAACCGGCATCGGCAGCCTTCACGCAGGCACCGGCAAAACCAGAGCAACCGGGATAACCACATCCACCGCAATTCGCCTGAGGAAGCACTTCGCTCACCTTGGCAATCCGCGGATCTTCATACACAGCAAACTTCTTAGAAGCGGCATACAAGATTACCGCGCAATCAAGCCAATCGCTCCCAACGAAATTACTGCAACCAGAATTAAATCCATAAATTTTAGTTAGTTATTTATTAATTATTTTTATTGGTTCAAGCGTAAATGAAAACTTCTTGCTCAACTTATTCCTGCATACATATATAATAAGGTAATACGGAAGCAAGGCTGACAAAGCAACAAGCGCCGACCTTAACTCATCCCCCCCGTAAGACGCATGGAAATAAATAAAGTAATCAGCAATACCAAGAAAGGGATACCAAAAGCCAGCAATACGGCTTGCATCCCCATGGAAGTAGTACCATAAATCATCACCTCCTCACCTATGCGGTAAGAAGATGCCTTCATGTCAAAAACATCAATCAGTTTCTCTTTACTTTCAGATGCATTGCAATGCCCTTTCACACTACAAGCCGAACAGGCAGAAGTTTGTACGATTCTCACCCGCACGTGAGAACCTTCAATGTTTTCCACAATACCACGATGTTTGATTATATCGGTCATTTTTGCAAACTCTACATTACAAAACTGCGACAAATGTACGACTTTAATTGGATTCTAAGAAGTATAAAATGATATTTTCAACTATAAAAATCGATTTTTGTGTGGAGAAATTAAAATTAGAAGCAAGAAAAGGAAGAAATATTTAATTTTCCTCCTTTCTACTTGTAAGGTATATAATTTATTTCATTATCACATAGCCTGCATCCAACAGTTTTTGACGAATGGATGCTATATGTTCCTCGTTTCTGGTTTCCATAACGACACGAAGGCACATCCGGTGACATCTGCACTCTCACTATTTCGCTCATGATGTACAGAAATTACATTTCCTCCCTGCTCTGCAACAATTTTGCTGACTCCCAACAGCTGCCCCGGCTTGTCTATCAAGTCCAAAGTTACTGCATAGGTACGTCCCGACTTCGCCATACCGCGACTGATGACACGGCTCAATATCGTCACATCAATATTGCCTCCGGACACCAGGCAGACAGTTTTCTTACCCTTTACCGGTACTTTATTGAACATGGCTGCGGCAACGGACACAGCTCCCGCCCCCTCTGCAACAATCCGCTGGCGTTCTATCAATGCCAGAATAGCTGCGGCAATCTCGTCCTCAGTCACAGTTACAACTCCGTCCACATACTGATTTACCAAGTCAAAAGTATTTGTTCCCGGCTCTTTCACCGCGATTCCATCGGCAAAAGTGGAAACAGAGTGAAGACGCTCAATACGCGAATGAAGAATAGAATTTGCCATACTGGCCGCACCCAACGCCTGTACGCCATATACCTTGACAGATGGTTTCAAAGCCTTCAACGCATAAGCCACTCCCGAAATCAGTCCTCCCCCACCAATGGAACAATGACTACCTCCACATCCGGCATTTCCTCCAATAATTCCAAACCGATAGTACCTTGTCCGGCTATCACGTTCTCGTCATCAAAGGGATGAACAAAAGTATATCCCTTTTCATCACGCAATTGCAGGGCTTTCTGATAAGCATCATCATAGACTCCCGGAACCAAACAAACTTCCGCCCCATAATGCTTCGTAGCCTCAACTTTAGATATAGGCGCTCCTTCCGGAAGACAAATCAACGACTTGATACCGCACTTAGTGGCAGCCAATGCCACCCCTTGCGCATGATTACCGGCAGAACAGGCTATCACGCCTCTCGCCTTTTCTTCATCGGACAATTGGGAAATCTTGTAATAAGCACCACGCACTTTAAACGATCCTGTGAGTTGCAGGTTTTCGGGCTTCAGATAAACTGTACTCTCAGGATTTATCTGAGGAGCATAAATCAAATCAGTGCGACGGACAACCTCTTTCAGGACATGAGCCGCTTTGTATATTGCATCTAATTGTAGCATAGGTATAACACTCTTGTTTTTAAATTGGGTGCAAAGCTACAAATAAAATTGATTCCTTACACTCACATACAACGTAAAATTGTATTCTTTTCTCTTTGTTCTCCTTTTCACTTGTCGACAGAGTTCACACTCAAGGAAATATGTAAAAGCCCCGGCAGCACTATCGTTTTCATTTTGACACTCCTTATCTGCTGTCTTATCTGGATTTCGATATAATCTGTTTTTCACTTTTACTCTCGGCCACCTCTACCAGATAAACACTGGCACAAATAAGAACAATCGCCGCCAACTGCGTCCATGAGAAGCGATCCTGCCCCAAAACAAAAGAAGTCACCGTAGCAACAATCAATATTAAATACCCGTAAATGGCTACTAATGTCGTTTTCAGATATTTCAGCCCGAGAGGAAGTAATAAATAACTAATGGTGGTAGGAAATACCAAAACAAAAAGCAAGATCAACATAGGCGTAGAGAAAAGTGACATTTTCAGTATAGGAGCATCAAAACCATAAATCGTATTGACAACAACAGCCATAACAGCCGCCCCTAAAAAAGTATATTTTAACATCGTCATATCTCCCACTCCTTTTAACAGACGGTTACTGAAAACAAGATAGACGGCATAAACCAATGAACTGGCCAAACACATCAAATTACCTAACGGAGCATTGGAGCAAGATCGTCACTAGGTTGTGTGGATATGCATAGAACAGCTCCTCCCAATCCCATTCCAATGCCAAGCACTTTCATCCAGGTTACTTTTCCTTATAAAACAATACAGAGATAATGAATACCCATATAGGCTCCAAACTGACAAAAATAGAACTGGAAACCGGAGTAGTCTTACTGATACCCAACAAATAAAAAAACATATATCCATAAATACCTAAAGCCCCTAAAATAAAGAGCTGCCATTTCTGACGGATAGTGGAGTTTTCGGGCTTGCAAAATATATCAATAAGCCAAAAAGCGGCGGCCCCAAATACCAATCGGAAAGTAACCCCTGTCACAGGAGCTATCCACAAAGGTAAAAGATACTTCAGTGCGTTCATATTAAGGCCTCCCAACGCTTTGGAGACAACCATGCTAAGGTTTGCTTCAACTTGTCTATTCATACTTCATGCTGTTATGTTATTACGTGGGTATTTTTCTTATAAACTCAGTTTTTCCTGCTTCATCACAATAAACATCCCCATCAAGGCTACCATCAGATTAAGCCAGAAGGCAAAGGTTTGCGAATGAGAATGGAACAGATTCTGAAAAGCATCCACAATAAACGGACAAAGCAGTATGGCCACATAATTCATCGCCATGACAAAAGCAAGTGCCAACGTCACTTTGTGAGGAACCGCCACATCAGAAGTCTTATCATAAATCAACGGTTGGATAATACCGTATGAAAGCCCGTTCAGAATACATCCCAAAGCAATCAGTATTTCGGAACGACTAAGCAGAATAATCCCCATTCCACAGGCTATCATCAACAAACAAACCATATAGATACGACGGCCCAAGACCTGCACTATCTTATTCAGGACAAAACCCGGTGCCATAATAGCGAGAAAAAACAAAGATATCAAGATGCCTGCCCTACCACTGGACAGTCCATATTCTTCCATCAGGAAAGGCAGATTGAAACTAATAATAATCACCAGATAAGTAGCCAATCCGTAAAAAGCCATCAGCTTGACCAAAGCCTTGACATTAATTCCCCGCTTACCCATTTCCCTGGCAGTATCGGCTGGAATATCATCAGAGGAATGATAATTGGAGAGATCTTTTTTCAGATAACGAGTAAGGAAAACGGACACAAAAGGAAACAGATAGACCAAAAACGGCAAATGCCAGTTCACTTCTGCCAGATATCCTGTCAGTGTAGTGGCAAGCACCAGCGTGATATTGGTGATGGCAGAACTGTAACCAAATTGCTTTGTACGGTAACTTCCCACAAAATAACGGGATATCAATCCGGTAGAAAGCGGAACAATCAATCCCGACCCCATCCCCAACATGGCGCTGACGGCTATCAACTGCCACATTTATCAGAAAGCAGATAAAGAATACCACTCGCCCCGAAAAGAGCCAGCCCTATCTGCAACAACAAAAGGTTGTTCACTTTCTCTGTCAATTTACCTGATAACAAGATAAAGGGTATGATAAGAAGTGATGGCAACGAAGACAACATCTGGATCTCCAGATCTGTAGCAGAGGGAAATATTTTATTCAAATCTCCCAAAATGGGTGACACCGCCAGTCCCGGCAATGCATTGAGTGCGAGATGGAAAATATACCTACTAACGTAATGAGGGGAATGGTCCCCTGCCCTGTTTGTACTTTCATAATGAAATCGGTTTAGATTGTGATAGAAACAAAGTGTAAAAGAATTGGTTCAAAGCCGGTTTATAATTGGTCAATGCAATCATGTGCCCATATGCTACTATGCCAATTGGCTGCGCTATGTTCCGCATGACACATTATCCCCCATAAATTAAAAAACATAAAATCAAGAAACTTTTCTCCAAACCTCCTGTTGAGGGAGAAAAACGCGGGAAACTCCCATGTTTTCCATTGTATTACTAATCTAAACTTTAAGTAAAATGAAAGAATGTAATTGTGATTTGAGAGACGGTGACGCAAAGACAGCCGTGTTTGGTTCAAACGAAATGCTACAGCCTGCCCCGGTAGATACCATCCCTATGGAACCTACCACCCCACAGATTGCTTATCAAATGGTAAAAGACGAAACATTCGCCCAAACCCAGCCACGCCTTAACCTGGCCACTTTCGTTACCACCTACATGGACGACTATGCCACCAAACTGATGAACGAAGCCATCAGCATCAACTACATTGATGAAACAGAATATCCTCGTATCGCAGTGATGAATGCCAAATGTATCAATATCATGGCTAATTTGTGGAATTCGCCCGAACAGGCAAAATGGAAAACCGGAGCACTGGCTATCGGCTCCAGCGAGGCTTGTATGCTGGGAGGAGTAGCCGCCTGGTTACGCTGGAAAGACAAACGTAAAGCTCAGGGGAAACCGACTGACAAGCCTAACTTTGTCATTTCAAGCGGTTTTCAGGTTGTTTGGGAAAAGTTCGCCCAACTTTGGCAAATTGAAATGCGCCAAGTACCTCTCACCTTGGACAAAACCACTCTGGACCCCGAAGAAGCACTGAAGATGTGTGACGAGAACACCATCTGCATCGTCCCCATCCAAGGTGTGACATGGACAGGTTTGAACGATGACGTGGAAGCGTTGGACAAAGCACTGGATGCCTACAACGCCAAAACCGGCTATGATATTCCTATCCATGTAGATGCTGCAACCGGCGGTTTCATCCTGCCGTTCCTCAATCCCGACACAAAATGGGACTTCCGCTTGAAATGGGTTCTCTCCATCAGCACTTCCGGCCACAAGTTCGGACTGGTTTATCCGGGACTGGGATGGGTAGTATGGAAAGACAAGAAATACCTTCCGGATGCCATGTCGTTCAGTGTCAATTATCTGGGTGCGAACATCACACAGGTTGGTTTGAACTTCAGCCGTCCCGCCGCACAGATTCTGGGACAGTACTACCAATTTATCCGTCTGGGATTCCAAGGATACAAAGCCATCCAATACAATTCCATGGAAATCACCAAGTACATCCACAGCGAAATAGCCAAGATGGCTCCGTTCGTAAATTACAGCGATGACGTAGTAAATCCTTTGTTCATCTGGTACATGAAACCCGAATATGCAAAGAATGCCAAATGGACTCTGTACGATTTGCAGGCTAAATTGCAGCAAAGCGGCTGGATGGTTCCTGCCTACACCTTGCCGGAAAATATCCAGAATTACGTAGTTATGCGTGTTGTGGTACGTCAGGGATTCAGCCGTGACATGGCGGATATGTTGTTGAACGACATCAAGAATGCCATCTGCGAGTTCGAGAAACTGGAATATCCCACTCCTACCCGCATCGCCCAAGACAAGAATATCGCTGTAAAAGGTACTGTGTTCACTCACAATGCCCATAGCAACGCCGCTAAAAAATAAGCATAGATAACAATAATGCAACCATCCGCCGTTAAGGTAGATGGTTACTTCAATCAAATTAATTTATGGAAAGAACTATAACTATCCAGCAAATAAAGGATGTTGCCCAGGAGGCTTACAATCTGTACAAGGACAATACAGACGGTAAGAACGCCGACTATATCCCTTATCTGGCAAATATTGATCCCAAACTGTTCGGGATCAGTATCTGTCTGATGAACGGAGAAATCATCCAACTGGGTGACTCTCAGTACCGTTTCGGTATCGAGTCCGTTTCCAAGGTGCTGACCGCCATCCTGGTACTCCGCCAATACGGTGCTCCCAAGGTGCTCGAAATGATTGGCGCCGATGCTACCGGACTGCCGTTCAACTCCATCATGGCCATCTTGTTGGAAAACGACCATCCGTCCACCCCATTGGTAAACGCCGGCGCCATCTCGGCCAACAGTATGGTGCAACCCGTAGGAAACAGCGATGCCAAGTGGAAAGCCATCGTAGACAATATGACCGAACTATGCGGAAGTACCCCGCAACTGATCGACGAACTGTACCGGTCAGAGTCGGCGACAAATTTCAACAACCGTTCCATCGCCTGGCTATTGAAAAATTATAACCGTATCTACGATGACCCCGATATGTCGCTCGACCTCTACACCCGCCAGTGTTCCATGGGCATCACTGCAGAACAGTTGTCCATCTGTGGAGCCACCATCGCCAACGAAGGATTGAACCCGAACACCAACAAGCAAGTGTTCGACAAAGCCCTCTCCCCGAAAATCACCTCCATGATAGCTACCGTAGGTTTCTATCAGCACACAGGCGACTGGCTTTACACTTCGGGAATTCCTGCCAAGACAGGCGTAGGAGGCGGTGTCATGGGCGTAATGCCGGGTGTCATGGGCATTGCAGCCTTCGCGCCTCCTCTGGATGACGCCGGCAACTCCGTGAAAGCACAGCTTGCCATCAAGCATATTATGAACAAACTGGGCATGAACGTATTCAATGGCCATCGCATCCACGTGCAATAATCCATTTCGTTCCCATAGGAAAACCGGTATTTCTCTCACTCCGAGAGGAGTACCGGCTTTTTAATTAAAAATTTTTCCCGCTAAAATTTCTCACACTCTTACATTATGCCTATCTTTGCACTGACAAATTCATCATATTATGAAGAACAAAGTCATCCGTAAAGAACCGGACCAATGACGAACTCACGCAGAGAAACCATTGGAGTTCCCTTGGCGGAATATTTGAAAGAGAAATGCTGGAACAGCCCAAAGCGCCCGATGACGTTGATTATGGAATTGAATTAACTATTAAATAACTTTATGAGTAACAAATCAAAAATCGAGATTTGCGCCAACTCCGTGGAAAGTGCTGTGAAGGCACAACAAGCCGGTGCTTATCGTGTAGAACTATGTGCAGGTATTCCGGAAGGCGGAACAACCCCGTCTTTTGGCGAAATCCGTATGGCACGCCAATTATTGAACCAAACAAAACTGCATGTCATTATCCGTCCCCGTGGCGGAGATTTCCTATATTCTCCTATTGAACAAGAAATCATGCTGCATGATATTAAAGTGGCACGCCAGCTGGGTGCGGACGGTGTGGTATTCGGCTGTCTTACCGCAGAAGGCTATGTCGATGTGCCTCTGATGCAGAAACTGATGAATGCGGTAGGCGAGATGAGTGTCACCTTCACCGTGCTTTTGATATGTGCAGCAATCCCAAAGAGGCCTTGGAACAGATTATCGGACTGGGTATAGACCGGGTTCTTACTTCCGGACAGGAGCTACCGCCGAAAAGGGAATCCCTCTTCTGAAAGAATTGGTGGAACAGGCCGACGGACGGATCATCATCATGCCGGGATGCGGTGTGAATGCC
>ENA-OQDD01000022-OQDD01000022.1-human-gut-metagenome-genome-assembly--contig:-NODE-22-length-52171-cov-2.993256_pt1 | contig 52171 bp, 50 predicted proteins | sample MGYA00242507_ERZ504598 | MGnify/ENA primary metagenome ERZ504598 (study PRJEB26092, sample SAMD00036318) | human gut metagenome | host: Homo sapiens | study: EMG produced TPA metagenomics assembly of...
AATCCGGTTTCTCATATCCGGCCAGCCAGATATAATGGATGTCACGGTGAAGGAGCTTTTCAATTTTCCGGCAGGAGTAGATGTTGTTCATATAGGCATACAGAATGACCTTGAGCATCATCTTGGGTGGTAAGGGCTGCGGCCGCATTCCTTATACAGCTTTCTGAAACTTTCAAGATTCAAGCCCTCAACCAGGGCGTCAACCATGCGCACCGGATCGTTTTCTGCAATATCCTCATCAATTCTTTGAGGAAAAAGAACGGTTTGGTTGGGATTGTAAGAACGAAAATGTATCTTTGTCATAGTGAAATTCTTATTACCTAAAGATACAAAATCTTTAGGTAATAACAAAGCCCCAGCTTGTGAAAGTCGGGGCTTTGTGCGTAAAAAACAGAAGGTGTGCATTTTGACACACCTTCTTTTATAGAAAAGTTAATATGAGAATTATTAAATATTAGCATTGGATTATTATCCTCTTCGCCAATACCATTATTATCTTGAATTTCTTTTCTTGGAATCAAAATTCTAAAGATATCATCTTCAGCCGGAAAATCGTATTGTGCATCCAAATTGTGATTGGTTCCTTCATATTTACGAATAATAGGCTTCTTTAAGCGTTTCAAATCGAACCATGCAATGCCTTCACCCCAAAATTCGATACGACGCTGTAACCAACAGGCATCTTGTATTCCTTTTGCATCTGTTGCATCACATACATAATCCGGTTGACGGGTTTTCACAAATTCTTCTAATAATGATTTACCACCGGCAATATTACCTCCCATAGCCAAAGCTTCTGCTTCAATCAACCACATCTCTTCAGCACGCATATAACACAGATCGTTGCAATTATTACCTTCCAAATCATACCACATATACTTCAAATTAGCATATTTAGGTAAAGCTACACTTCCCATCGGCCCTCCTTCATAAGTAAAGTCCTTATCCGCAAACCATCCTTTACGAATATCATTGTCAGCTATTTTACTGTATAATTCAGAACTAATATTCTTGAACATTCCTCCAGCCGTGACATAACCATAAGCGGTAGAACTGATGTGGGAGATAAAGTTAACAATACCTGTCTGAACAATCTCCGCATCCGTTGTAATATGTGAGGTAAACATCCAAGTATGATGTTTGTTCATATCGATATAACCTCATCTATCAATTCAGCCTTATCGCAGGTGCTCCATAAGAAGCACGAGCCTCTTTAGCATATTTGGCAGCATTAGTCCAATCTTCTTTTAACAGATACATACGTGCCAATAAACCAGAAATCACAGTTTGGTCGATATAAGTGCTGTTCAAACGTTGGTATGAAGATAAATCACTGTGTGCCTGCACTAAATCTTTTTCAATCAAATCATAAACCTCCTTTACACTTGCACGAGGATTATTGCTCAATACATCTGGCTCGGTAGTTTCTAGGACAATAGGTACCGCAGGAGCATTTTCATGACCTGCATAAGTATGCTGATACATCTGTACCAAAGTCAAATAAGCAAAAGCACGCATACCTAAAGCCTGTCCACGATCTTCTTTTTTAGAATCATCTGTAGTTGTTTTCAATACGTCATTAGCCGATTTTATTAATTTATACAAATAGTTCCAAAAATAGAACGTAGAAATATATTGGTATGCTCTAGAATTCTGATTAAATTGATAATCAGTATAATACCATCCATATTTAGAACTATACTGAATCATGTCCTGCCCCCACAAATCCGAACATAACAAAATATGATGATAACCATAATCGTAATGTTGAGCTTCATCACCATATCCCATTGTATCAAATTTATACAAATAGGCATACATACCGTTCAAACCTGCCACCGGATCAACTTCATCCATCTGATCACTAGTAATGATATCACCAGATTCAGCCTCAAAAAAACTATCAGAACAACTGCTAAACAATCCTACCATGGCTGCAAAAGCCGTATATTTTAAAATTTTTTCATGCTTTCTTGTTTTATCAATTAAAATTTCATTGTTATACCACCAGAAATACTACGCAATGCCGAATAATTATAATTTGATTCGCCATTCCAATTTGTACGAGGGTCATAACCTTTACGAGCAGAAAGTAGTGCTACATTGTCTGCCACAAAATATACTCTTAAGCTCTCGCAACCCAATTTTGCAATCCAATTCTTCGGCAATGTATAACCTACAGAAATATTTTGCAAACTTAAATACGAAGTTGAAGTCAAGAAACGGGTAGAAGTAGAATTGTTATTACTTTCTTTTGCATTTAATTTTGGCACATCAGTATATTTATTTTCCGGTGTCCAAGCATTTAAAATATCATTATGATAATTTGTTCCTGCACCCTGAGCGCTATTCATCAAAGTTGCATAGGTATAATCATAGCCTTGTCCTCCTAATTGATAAGTAAGTGCAATACTAAAATCGAATCCATAAGCATTTAATGAAGTACTAATACCACCATACAAATCAGGCAAGGCACAACCTGCTTTATAATCCGTCGCCTCGCTATATGTCTTAGTTGTTTCTTTAGTCGTATTTCCATTCTTATCAGTAACATCTTTATACCACATAGCCTTTCCGTCTTCCGGATCTACACCAGCCCATTCTTTTATATAATAGTCGTAGTACGAACCTCCTTCAACCATTTTGAAAATACCATTCCAAATACCGGACTCTCTTTTTTCTTCCGGTAAAGTCAAAATTTTGTTTTTATAGGTAGTTGCATTAACAGAAATATTCCAATTAATCTTACTTGTGCGAATAATGTCCCCACTTAATTCTACTTCAAATCCGGTATTGCGCATATCACCAATATTATCCGGATAAGAATTAGAACCGGTACTAGCTGCTAAAGGACGGTTAAACAACAAATCTTTTGCATAGCGGGAGAAAAATTCAAAGCCTCCACTCAAACGTCCGTTTAATACGCTAAATTCAATACCTGTATTAAAATTATAGTTAGTTCCCACTTTAATTTATCATTACCCTTATATGTTTGAGTAATTGCGGGTTGTCCGTTATTGTTGCTCACACTGAATTGATCCATATAAGCATAACGGTTACGCACCCCATTCAACAACAAGTAGTCATTACCTTGCGAACCATAGCTAACTTTAAACTTTAAGTTATCTAACCATTCAACGTCCTTCAAAAAATTTTCCTCTTTCAGTCTCCAACTAGCACCTACAGACCAAAAATTCCCCCAACGATAATCTGGATGAAATACTGAAGAAGCATCACGACGATAACTTCCCGAGAAGTAATATCTATCCTTATAATTATATTCCACACGTCCCAAGAAACCTTCAGTAGTATATTCTGTCACATAAGAACCAGCTTGCGGATTACTCACTGCATGATTCAATGAAGTTGACCCCCACAAAGCAAAGTTATTTTTTGATCCGTATAAATAATCATACTTATTCTGATAAGTTTCATGTCCAAGCAGTACATTTACCGAATGCTCTCCAAAAGTACGTTCCCATGTAAGCAATTCCTGCAAATTAATAGTCATATTGCGAGTGCTATAATGAGTTGCAATACCGTTTTGTGCAGTAAACTGTCCGTATTCACCATTTTGAAATACCATTTGACGAGTATTATCGTTTTCTATTCCGGCACGGAAAGTAAATTTAAAATCTTTCAAAAAGGAAATTTCGGCAAACATGTTTCCGCTGAAATAATCTTTTCCATTTTTACGATCATCCAACTCTGACTACCTAATGCGTTTGAATTTCCTGATACAGGACGCTGCATACCCGGAGTATCTCCATAATCATACACTATGCGACCATGACTATCATACATAAAATTACCATTTTCATCACGTTTGTAGATAGGATAAATGGGAGCCATGGTACGTGATACGTAGAACATATTGGTGCCAGCAGTTTGGTCTTGTTCTTCTGTAGCTGAAGTGGCTACAGTAGAAGTATTGACATAAGCAAAATTACCACCCATCTTAATATTCTTGTTAAACTGGTGTTCCAAACGACAAACGGGCAGAGTAACGTGTAAAACCGGATTTTACAATATAACCTTCATCATCCAAATAACCAAATGACAAATAATAACTAGTCTTTTCATTAGCCCCGTTCATGTTTACGTTATATTCTTGTCGTAAACCGCTGTGAAACATTTCCTTTTCCCAATTATCCGCATATTTAATTCTAGCATTAGGATTAATGTTCCATCCGGTAATACCACTTCGTTATTACCTACAGTCGTAACATTGTAACTCAAGCCACTACCACTGTCGGTAATCAAAGCGTTCGAAGCTAATTGTCCGGGATTAGCCTCGCCATTAGCCTCATACATTCCTTTCAACTCTCGCCAATATGTAGTATAATAAGTAGCAGGATCTCTCATTACATCATACTCAGGTACACCACGACTATTAGATCCCCATTTAGCATCAACGGTTATAGTAGCTTTACCTATTTTACCTCTTTTAGTAGTAATCAAGACAACACCATTAGCACCACGTGCACCATATAATGCATTGGCAGCAGCATCTTTTAATACAGTCATAGATTCAACATCTTGACTATTAATCATACTCAAATCTCCATCAAAAGGAGAACCGTCCACAACAATAAGAGGTTCACTGGAAGCGTTAATAGAACCAAGGCCACGTACACGAATACTTGTACCAGAACCAGGGGCACCTGAAGCTGTGGTAATTTGGACTCCCGACACTGCACCCGCTAATGCTTTGGTCACATCAGACGTTTGCATTTTTTCTATTTTGTCATTTTTAACAACAGCAGCAGATCCCGTAAACGAAGACTTTTTGGCAGTACCGTACGCCACAACCATTACTTCCTCAAGCTGTTCTGTATCAGACTTTAATACAATATTCAAATTCGCTTTAATATTCACTTCTTGTGTAGCCATTCCGATAAAGGAAACCACCAAAGTCTTTGCGGAACTTGGAACATTTGATAATGTAAATTTACCATCCATGTCAGTAACTGTACCTACAGTAGTACCTTTTACTAAAATAGAGGCGCCAACTACGGGTAATCCGTCCTCCTCCGAAATAACAGTACCTGTTACCTTCGTGATCTGAGCGGTTACCAAACCTATACCTACAAAAAGGCAGGTCAATAACAGCATTAATTTTCTTTTCATAAAATTCTCTCTTAAAGTTTAACTTTACATTAATATAAATTCATTCACTCTAACAAATGACAAAGGTATGAATAAAATTGTAATATCAAACAAATTATTGTAAAAAACATACTAAACTGCTATATTTTTATGCTTTTAGGCATTTAAAACTCACAAAAGACGAAAATAAACCTCATATTTATTCTTTTTTTTAAGTCATTAAAAAGAGAAACTTTCAATTTATAAGTGATCAGGTAAACATACATTAACCTATAAATGTTAACGAATCGTCTAATAAATATAAAGATGAGAACAAAATAGTAGGATAATGCTTTTCTACTTTTCTTTATTGCGTCTTATTATAGAATTTCAATTAAAGAATTAAATTATGAGGAAAATCAGTTATCGTTTCGTTTACAATCGAAAAAAAAGTTTAAATGACAGAGGGACCGCTTTGGTCCAAGTTGAAGCCTACTTGAATAAAAAGAAAGTGTATTTTTCCACACATGTTTATTTACGGCCAGAACAATGGGATGTAAAAAGAAAGATTATTAAAGAGCATCCTAATCAAGATGCACTGAATGGCATGCTTAATGAATTTATTATAGAATTAGAAAAGAAAGAATTAAGTTTGTGGAGGCAAGGAAAGACAATAACCTTAAGCCTCATAAAAGAAGAGTTCAAGTCGAACACAGATGCTTCATTTTTAGGGTTTGCACGTAAAGAAATAATGTCTTCTCAGCTAAAAGATAGCACTAAGCGCAACCATTTAACAACAATATCCCTTTTACAATCGTTCAAACCGACAATTGAGTTTGAAGACTTAACCTATAATTTCGTTACGGATTTTGAAAAATTTCTTTATGAATCTGGATATCAAACAAATACAGTAGCCAAGCATATGAAGCATTTGAAATCTTTTGTTAATGCTGCAATTAATAAAGGATACATTGATCCCAATAACTATGCCTTCAGAAGATATAAAATTAAAATGAAGGAAGGAAAACATGTTTTTTTATTACCGGAAGAAATGAAAAAATTGGAAGAAGTGTCTTTGACAGGAAGAAATAGTTGTCTGGAACATACTCTTGATGCATTTTTATTTTGCTGCTATACGGGATTGCGGTATTCTGATTTTGTGAATTTGAATGAGAAAAATATCGTAAAAATGGATGGAAAATTATGGCTAATCTTTGACTCTGTCAAAACAGGTACAGAAGTGAAATTGCCTTTAAACTTGCTGTTTGAAGGTAAGGCTTTAACTTTATTACAAAAATACCAGGGAAAATGGAGTTCGTTTTTTTCAATTAAAAATAACTCAAGTGTAAATAAAGAGCTGATACGAATTGGCAAATTAGCAAAAATAAGCAAACACTTTTCATTCCATTCTGCAAGGCATACTAATGCTACTTTATTGATATATAAAGGTGCTAATATAACAACCGTGCAAAAATTATTAGGACATAAAAACCTTGCTACAACACAAATTTATGGAGAAGTTATGGGAAGTACAATTATACGAGACTTGAAAAAATGTCAAAAAAGATAATTAACTCTATTGTCTATACATTATCTCTTATAAAGATGAAGAAGAATCATTTTCAAAAGTGAATATAGCCTTATCTTCTTAATAAAGTTTATCGTTTTGTGAACATGATAATTTTTTGTTGTGATTGCAATACGATAAACTAAAAGAAATAAAATGTGACAATATTTCCATCTCAGCCTAACCGGGTAGAAAATAGGTATCAAGGTTATTGAATTTCTGCAAAATTCATATATGTGTATCATATAATATGCGCATATAAAATTCTATATCAGAAAATGATAATAATAGTTTGCTAATTTACTTCATGTCCTACTATCTTCTTTTGTAATCTAAAGTGCAAACAATCTTTGGAAGTTTTGAAATATTTAAAAAGTTGAGAAATATCAATCTTAGTACTTCAGGTATTTTATGAACAGAGTAACAACGAACAGGAATGCTGCAAGTCAATTCTTTTTTCAGTAGAAGAAAGGTAGAAAATTATTATTATCATACTCTTTAAACGGCTTAAATCAAGGAAAACGAATAAGAGATTCAGTAATACATATGCTGGTTATCAATTATTTACATAAATAATTAGTTCCGCAAAGACTTTGGTAGTTTCCTTTATCGGAATGGCTAGTCAAGAGGTTTCTATCAAACAGAATGTTAGCATCATTTTAAAATCTGATACTAAAGTGCTTGGAGAAGTGATGGTTGTTGCATATGGCACTGCAAAAAAGGAATCTTTTACAGGATCAGCATCCGTTATTAATAATAAGAAACTGGAATTACGTCCTATAAGTAATGTTACTAAAGGATTGGAAGGACAGACTACAGGTCTGTTAACAACTTCAGGCTCAGGTCAACCTGGCGAAGCTGCCAAGATCGTGATTCGCGGTTACGGTTCCATCAATGCCTCACAAGATCCTTTGTATGTAGTTGACGGAATACCTTTTAGTGGAGATATGAGTTCTATCAATCCTGCCGATATTGAAAGCATGACAGTTTTAAAAGATGCTTCAGCCGGAGCCCTTTATGGAGCCCGTGGTGCAAATGGTGTAATTATGATTACTACCAAACAAGGAAAAGAAGGCAAGACTAAGGTATCTTGGCGTTCTACGGCAGGTTGGTCTTCACGTTCCTTGAAAGCCTATGACATGGTTGACCAAAAAGAATTTGTACAGTTAACGTATGAAGGTTTACGCAACGGATATATCTTTGACAATGGATATAACTGGGAAGCTGCCGGTAGACAAGCATCAGCAGATTTAGGTGGCGTTTTAGGTGGAGAACAATATAATCCATTTAAAAATTACACATGGGGAACAATTATAGATCCTGCAACAGGTAGAGTGCAGGGTGATGCTACATCCGCATGGAATGAATCTTGGATGGATGCAATACAAAGAGACAATGCATTTCGTCATGAACACCAGTTGTCTGTTAATGGAGGTACAGAAAAGACCAAATATATGTTCTCTTTGGGATATTTAAATGAAGATGGCATCTTGATTAATACCGGTTTCCAACGTTATAATGCCCGTGCAAACATAAACACTGAAGTGAATAAATGGATGAAGACTGGATTGAATGTGTCACTTTCCAATTCCACACAAAATTTTAGTGATTACGAAGGTTCATCTAATTCAAATGTGTGGTACTCTGCACAATTTATGGCTCCGATTTACCCGGTGTATATAAAGGGAGAAGATGGTAAAGATGTATTAGATGCCGATGGAAATCGCCAACTGGACTACGGTGACGGTAGTGTACAACGCCCACAGTATAGTGATTTCAATCCCGTAGGCGGTTTGGTAGATGACAAGGCTGATATAAAAACAGATGTAGCTGGTTTGCGCACATTTTTGGCATTTGGCTCAGATTCGGAAGATGCCGGATGGGCTAAAGGTATTAAGCTGACTTTGAACTTTGGTCTGGACTACCGGAACAAATCTCAAAAATCATATATGAATATGCACCATGGTAATCAGGCAGCTGCCGGCGGTTTGTTGATGAAATATAACAGAAGAACCCAATCTTATACTTTTAACCAGTTACTGACATGGGGGCGTTCTTTTAACTTTTATAACATCGATCTTTTGGTTGGTCATGAATTTTATGCATACAAATATGAATTTCTGTCTGCCGGAAAAACCAATTTAGTAGATGGTATTCTTGAATTGCGTCCGGGTACAAATCTATACAATGCGGATTCATATTCGGAAGATTATCGTGTGGAATCCTTCTTTGGGAGATTCAATTATAACTTTAATGAAAAATATTATTTTTCAGCCTCTATCCGTACGGACGGTTCTTCACGCTTCCAAAAAGATAACCGTTGGGGTACTTTTTGGTCTGTCGGTGCCAACTGGAGAATTTCACAAGAAAAGTTTATGCAGAATTTGATTTGGATTTCTAATTTATCAGCTAAAATCAGTTATGGTGAACAAGGTAATGATAATCTGTTAAGATATGATAGTCTTGAAGGAGGATATGTACCAGATTATTATCCTTGGCAAGGACTCTATCCATTGGAATATCCGAATGCCAATCAAGTAGGAGGCCTGATCGGTGCTTTGGAAAACAAAAAACTTTCATGGGAAAAAAGCGGTAATTTAAATGTCGGTATTGAGGCAAGTATGTTTGACGGACGCTTGAATGTCAGTGCTGAATATTATAACCGCAAAACAACGGATATGTTGCTGGGATACCCCAAGGCTACTTCTAGTGGATTCTCTGAATACAACGCGAATATCGGTTCTATGCGTAATACCGGGTTTGAATTTAGCTTAGGTGGTTCCCTTATCAAAACCACTGATTTTATATGGAACTTAACTTGGATGGGCTCTACTGTAACCAATAAAGTGCTGAAACTGACTGGGGAATCTCCTGAAATTATCAAGGGAGTTTTCAGTATTAAAGAGGGAATGCCTATTAATACATATTATATGGCTAAATCTGCCGGTGTGGATCCTGCAACAGGAGCGCAGCTCTATTGGGTATATGATAAGGATGATAATGGCAACATCACTAACGAATATATCAGCAGTGACTATCAAAAAGCTGCGAACAGCAAATATTATTCCGGCAGCCGTATACCTGATTTATATGGTAGTATCAATACCGATTTCTCTTACAAGAATTTCGATTTGTCAATATTGGGTACATATTCTATAGGAGGTAAAGTTTATGATTCATTATACGCTGGTTCTATGGAGGTTATGTATGCAGGCAATACATGGAACAAACATGCTTTGAGACGTTGGCAACAACCTGGTGACATCACAGATGTACCTCGTATTCAAATTGGAGGTTCCTACACAGCTTCAGACCGTTTTTTAGTTGATGCTTCATACTTTGCTATCAAAAATATCACTTTGGGCTACACTATTCCCAAACAATGGCTAAAGAAGGCCGGGCTAGAGTCTGTCCGCATATTCGGATCGGTAGATAATCTCGCTTTATTTTCTCATTTGGACGGTATGGACCACAGTATAACTTCAAGGGCGAAACAGACTATTCTTATGCTCCCAACAAGACTTATTCAGTAGGTTTTGAAATTAATTTCTAACAATTTAAAAGAATACAGGAAAGTATGAAAAAAATATTTAAATACATATTTGCCGGGATGGCTGCAATGTCTGTGGTAGCTTGCAGTGAGGATGCTTTGGAAACCAGTCCTTCATCTTCTGTTTCTGGCAACGAATTATTAGGAACAGCAACTAATGCATTAGTATCATTGAATGGTGTATATCGAGCAATGTATACAGCAGGGGTTTCAAACAGCTCTAACACTCATCAATGCTTCGGTATCACAGCTTATAATCTGGTGGCAGATGTTATGGGTGAAGATTGCATTATGAACGGACAAGGTAGCGGCTGGTTTTGGTATGATTGCGTTTACAATGTAAAATCAAGATATACCTCTACCGGATGGCGTTCTTATGATATGTGGAATGGCTATTACACTTGGATTTCTAATGTCAATTACATTTTGGCAGAAGAGGAAACCATGTCTGGAAGTGAAACCGAAAAGAATTATGTGCTTGGACAAGCCTACGCTGTACGTGCTTACAGTTATTTTATGCTGGCGCAAATGTTTTCTCGCACTTATAAAGGACATGAAAGCGAACCTTGTGTACCACTCTATACAGAACCGACTGATATTGCAACAGAAGGTAAAGGGCGCGCAACGGTTGAAGAAGTATATCAACAAATCACTTCGGATCTTGACAAAGCAATTACCATGCTAGGCAACTCAGGTAAAAGAAAACATATCAGCCATATCAATGAGGCTGTTGCCTCAGGTATAAAGGCTCGTGTCGCTTTAGTGATGGAAGACTGGCAGACCGCTTTGGATGCCGCGAATGCCGCAATAAGCAAAAGTGGGTGTAGTATCGGCACTGGAACTGCGGTAACCGGTGGAATGAATGATGCTACTGCCAATAATGTGATGTGGGCGGCCGAAATCATAGCCGACCAGTCCGGAATGTATGCAGGTTTCTTTACACACATGGATGCGGATCAAGGGAAATATGGAGCTAGTGCTCGAAAACAGATAAACAAACTGCTTTATGCAAAGCTAGGCACAAATGATGTCCGCAAAAAATGGTGGAATCCACAAGACGAGAATAATGAAAAGAATGGTTACCAACAAGAAAAATTCAAGTTTAAAGATTATGCGAAATGGACAGGTGACTATATTTTTATGCGTATTGAGGAAATGTTCTTAACCGCAGCAGAAGCATCTTGTCGTTTAAATGATGACAAAGGCGCACGACTGATGTTGAACAGTTTAATGCAAGAACGTGATGAGGATTACACTTGCAAAAAAACAGGAACGGCATTAGGTAAGCTCACCTCGGATGAAACCGGTTCTTTACTTGAAGAAATTATAATTCAACGCCGTATTGAACTTTGGGGAGAATTTGGACGTATCTATGATATACGTCGTCTGAAACAAGGGTTCAGACGTACTGCAGACATGGGCTGGCCATCCAGTGCTTTAATTGCTGGTACAGATACGGAAGATCCTGAGTCGTATGCATGGGTATTAACTATTCCTCAAACGGAATTTGATGGTAATCCGAACATGGATCCTAGCAAAGATCAGAATCCGATAGGTGATCATAAATAGTATTAATCTGTAAGCAAGTAAATTATGAAAGTAAATAAATATATAATCGGCATGTTTGTTGCCACTGCAACTCTTTTTGTATCGTGCAACACCGACAATGAAGGAGATATATACAATGGCACAACAATGGGGGTGACATTCGCCACAGGTACACAATCGGTTTCCTTTCCTTCCACAGGATATGAGGGTTTTGATGTGGAAGTCTTACGCGCGAAATCTTCGGAAGCTACTACAATTAATTTATCAGCAACATTAGTTGTCGGTGATAAAGAGCAGGAACTCCCTGCCTCCATTACCGTACCTTCCTCGGTTTCATTCGCAGCAGGGGAATTTAAGACCAATATTCATGTTACAGTTGGAGATATAACTCCTGGACAGAATTATAAAGTCAAGATATCTTTGCCGGAGGAAATGGTTACGATAGACCAGACTTCGGATAAAGTCATAACTGTTTATAGGGATTATACTTTTTCTTCATTAGGAACTGGAACATTTAAATCTGCGGCTATGGCAGAGGAAGGGGAAGATTTTACAACTTGGGAAGTAGAAGTTCAAAAAGCAGACCAGATATCATGGTATAAAGCTATGAACTTATATGAAAAAGGATATAACATTGTCTTCAAAGTTAATGAAGCCAATGAGGTCACTGTAGAATCTCAGCCGGCATGGAAGCACGCATCCTATGGAGAAGTTTTGTTTCAGGAAAGGTGCTTTGGAAGACGGAGTTGTTACTGTGAAGCTGTCGCATGATGTACCCAATGTTGGTGGTTTTGGTGAATTTAAAGAAATACTTTACCTACCTGCTAAATAATTTAGATTTAAGATATGAGGAAAAGATGAAGCTTTCTCCTTAATTATCCAATAGATTATTACCCAAGTATACAAAATTAATGTATACTTGGGTAAATCTATATAGTAAATCGGTCTTTGGAAATTATCGATAAACATCTGTTAACTCAAATTCGATTACTATATAAATGTGCCTGTAAAGACATATATGTTAAATATTTAGTTACATATTTGGAAGGAACACAACAAACCACCATCAATCCTTATGAACTGATTGTAATTCCTGACGGGAAGTCAAATTCTGATTACACACGGAATCTTCCATCAGTTTTTTAATGTTCTTCCCAGCCAAAACTCAAAAAAACGATCATAGACCGGATATAGCATATTATGCCGTCAAACAGTTGATATATTTCAGATATAACATTTTTATTAATGTACTTCCCGCTTTTCTGGAAATGGTGTGTAACAAATTTTGTATATTCTTTCAGTCTGATAGATTTTTGATCCAAAATCATAGTACTTTGATAAAAAGCCGGAAGACTTATAAAAATTTCTCCCGTCATATGACATTGTGAACCTAAATATATAAAATGGGCATTGTACAATGTTATATATCGATGCTCAAAATGGCTTTAACGTTCTTTCTCGAATCGGATCTTGAGCAATAACTTGAAATTAGTCAATCGCCACTAGGCAGATTTTGTCTGCTTTTCCTAGATAGCTAAGTATTTCGTCCAAAGTAACAGACGTTTTTTGCTCTCTCCCATTTCTAAATTCCAATTTGGATCTCCTCTTTCATTATTTCATGCATTTTTTTAAGAAAAAGATTATAATCTTATTACAATACAATTATCATAATGAGATTTATCGCAATTAGACTTTTTTATCGTATAAAGTAATTCTGAGGTAGAACAAAAGTAGAAAAAAGGTTATCATAACTTTGTTTAAAGTAATTCCCGCAGAGTTAATAAATAGAATCGACAAATTTTAATCTTTTGATTATAAACACTTTATATATTTTGTTAGTTCCGCAAAGACTTTGGTAGTTTCCTTTATCGGAATGGCTACACAAGAAGTGCCAGTTAAAGCAAACTTGAATATTGTATTAAAGTCTGATACAGAACAGCTTGAAGAGGTAATGGTGGTGGCTTATGGTACAGCGAAAAAATCTGCATTTACAGGTTCGGCTGCTACTATAAAAAATGAAAAAATAGCGACGAGACAAACTTCAAATGTGACAAATGCTTTGGCGGGTCAAGTAGCCGGAGTACAAACTACGAGTAATAATGGTCAGCCGGGCAAAGATGCTGAAGTGCGTATTCGTGGTATTGGATCTATATCGCTAGTAACAAGCCTTTGTATGTGGTAGATGGAGTTCCGTATGATGGTGAAATTTCTGCTATCAGTACTTCTGATATAGAATCAATGACAGTGTTGAAAGATGCTGCTTCTAACGCTCTGTATGGTGCACGTGGTGCCAATGGTGTAATCTTGATTACTACCAAGCGTGGTAAGAGTGGGGAAGCCCGTGTCACTTTTGACGCTAAATGGGGTGTAAATAAACGTGGAGTACCTAATTATGAAACAATTACGGATCCGGCTACATTCTATGAATTAAACTATTCTTCTATTTATAATGCCGATTTGAAAGGATATGCGGCAGCCGGAGATTTGGCTAAAGCTAATGCGTACGCTAATCAAGCGATGCTTTCTTCTACATATTTGGGATATCAGGTGTATTCCATTCCTCAAGGACAGCAACTGATCGGTATGGATGGCAAATTGAATCCTAATGCGACATTAGGTTATTCTGATGGTACATATTATTATACTCCGGATAATTGGTCGGATGAAATTTTTGAAAATAATCTGCGCCAAGAGTATAATTTAAGTATTAGCGGTGCGACCGAAAAAATGAATTATTATATGTCGGCCGGCTATTTGGATGATAAGGGAATTGTTCCTAACTCTGGTTTCCAACGTTATTCTGCACGTTTGAAAGCTGACTATCAAGTGAAGCCTTGGTTGAAGATGGAAGGAAATGTATCATTTACTCATTATGATAGCCGTGAACAGGATACTGAGGGTGGTACATCAAATGCAAACATCTTTTATGCATCAAATATTATGGGAGCCATTTATCCTATGTATGTTCGTGATGCACAGGGTAATATTATGGTAGATAATCGAGGTTTCCTTCGTTATGATTATGGAAAGCCAGGACAAGATTCAAATGGTAGCCGTAATACGATTCCTAATGCAAATCCGTTGGCAAGTTATATGCTGGATAAAATGAAATATTCGGGTGATGTGGTTAGTGGAAAATGGTCTGCTGATATTGATATTTGGAATGGAATCAAGGCAAAAGTGAATATAGGTGTTGATGTAAATAATGTGCGTGCTACAGAGATGGTTAACCCCTTCTACGGACAGTATTCTGAAACTAGCGGAGTCGGAGGTTTGATCAGTGTATCTAGTGAGCGTACATTTAGTGTAAATCAGCAGTATTTATTGACATACAACAAAACATTTAATGATGTTCATAATGTGGATATTTTGGCCGGACATGAAAGTTATGACTATAAATATCAATATTTGTACGGACAACGTGAGAAATTGTATGATCCGAATGTTCCTGAATTAGGCAATGGTATTATGAACCAGAGCAATAATTCATATTCTCGTAATTATGCAACAGAAGGATGGCTGTTCCGTGCACAATATGACTATGATGGACGGTATTTTGTTTCAGCTTCTTTCCGTCGTGATGCTTCTTCTTGTTTTCACCCGGATAATCGTTGGGGTAACTTCTGGTCTGTAGGAGCTGGATGGTTATTAAGCAAAGAGAAATTCTTGGAAAACCAGTCTTGGATTGATATGTTGAAATTTAAAATCAGCTATGGTTTGCAAGGTAATGATAACTTGATGTTCCAAGGTGGTTTGTACCGTAACTACTATCCGTATCAAGACCAGTATACATTGGCAAACAGTAATGGCGATTTTTCAACTTCTCTATATTATAAAGGTAATAAGGAAATTACTTGGGAAACTTCACACAGCTTTAATACTGGATTTGATTTCGCTTTTTGGGGTGGTAAGTTAGGTGGTTCTGTTGAGTACTTCTCACGTAAAACAACCGATATGCTTTATTTCAAACCGGTAGCAGCTTCAATGGGTTATTCCCGTTTTCCTGAGAATGTGGGTTCAATGGTAAACCGTGGGGTTGAATTGGACTTGTATTCCAATATAATTGAAAACAAGAATTTTTCCTGGAATGTAAACTTTAATCTTACACATTTTAAGAATAAAGTCTTGGAATTATCTCCAGAACTGAATGGACAATTGATTGACGGTGCTCGGATTTATCGTGAAGATGAGTCTATGTACCAGCTTTATTTACCTAAATATGTAGGTGTGGATTCTGAAACAGGAGAGAGTCTGTGGGCGCTGGTGACTCCGGATGAGAATGGTAATACAGTTACGAAATCTTATTCTGTCGCTTCTGAAAACAGATTCGCATCAGGTGATATTCTACCTAAAGTTTATGGTGGTTTTGGAACAAGTGTTACAGCCTATGGCTTTGATCTCTCTGTTTCGTTTGCATATCAGCTTGGTGGACGTATTCTGGACTATACTTATCAAGGATTAATGGATGTGGCAGCCACGGGTAGTGCTTTGCATAAAGATATGTTAAAAGCATGGACTCCTGAAAATAAAAATACGGATGTTCCTCGTATGAATATTAATGACCAATATACGAACAGATTAACAGATCGTTTCTTGACTAGTTCGGATTATTTAAGCTTGCAGAATATTACATTGGGTTATACTTTGCCGAAGAGTCTGACACGTAAAATGCAGATTGACGGTGTCCGTGTATTCTTTGTTGCAGATAATGTGGCTTTGCTGACAGCTCGCAAAGGGTTGGACCCACGTCAAGGTTATGTGGCTGCTGACAATGTATATTCACCTATCCGCACAATTTCCGGAGGTATATCTTTAAATTTCTAATTTAGCAACCCATTTTTAAGAATATGAAATTGTCAAATAAATATATAGCATTTGCAAGTGTCGCTTTATTAATGGCATCTTGCGATTTGGATAAATTTCCTGAAGGAGATTACATATCTGAAGAACAGAAAGAAGATATAATCAATGGCAGACCTAATTTGATAACTGCTGAAGTGAACGCTATGGCAGCCAAATTAAATACTTTTGGTACGATTTCAGATGATGCCACTACTTATCATAATGACTATGGTATTCCTGCGGTATCTATGATATTGGAATCAGGAGGGCAGGATTTGGTTGCATTGGTTAATGGATATAACTGGTTTAATACATCTCAGAATTATAGTGACAGAGTATACGATAGTTCAAGCGATGAATTGATTTGGAAAACGTTCTATAATCACTTGAAAGCTGCAAACAATGTATTGAAATTGATAGCGGCAGATACGGAAGATTCTTCTTTGAAGGTTTATCGTGGCCAAGCTTTAGCTGCTCGTGCTTATGACTATCTGAACTTGGTTCAAATTTATCAGTTTACTTATGCAGGTCATGAAAATAGCCTGGCAGTACCTATTGTTACAGAAACAATGACTGATGAAGATATGCAGAATAATCCGCGTGCAACTGTACAGCAGGTGTATGACCAGATTATGAGTGACCTGAATACGGCTGCTGATTTATTGACCGGGTATGATAATGGCTCAAACAAAGATCAGATTGATGAGGCAGTAGTTTACGGATTGCGTGCTCGTGCTAATCTGTTAATGCAAAAATGGGCGGATGCAGCTAAAGATGCAGAACGTGCCATTGCTGGCGGTACACCTCAGACTTTAGCCAGGTATCTACTCCTACCTTTAATTCAGCATCGGCAAGTTCATGGTTATGGGGAGTGATGATTACGCCTGATAATGATGTTGTCCAGACAGGTATTATCAACTGGCCTTCGCACTTGTGCTCTTTTACCGGGAACGGTTATACTTCAGGAGTGCCTGATGGATATAGAAAGGTGAATTCTGCATTATATGATTTAATACCCGAAACAGATATCCGTAAACAATGGTTCTTGTCTCCGGATAATAAATCTTCATTGATTGATAATGAGCAGATTGAGGGTACTTCCATCGTTGAATATTTTGGTTTGACTCCGTATGTAAATACAAAGTTCGGAGCTTATCAAAGTATATTTGGTAACACAACCAATGCGTCAGACTGGCCTTTGATGCGTGTTGAAGAAATGTATCTGATAAAGGCTGAGGCAGAAGCCATGGGTGGTAATCTGAGTGGCGGAAAGAGTACATTGGAAAATTTTGTACGGACATATCGGGATCCTTCCTTTACAAGTAAAGCTAATTCGGCACAGGATTTTCAGGATGAGGTTTGGTTGCAGCGTCGTATGGAACTTTGGGGAGAAGGTTTCTCACTGTTCGATATCCTACGCTTGAAAAAGCCGGTGGTTCGTAAGAATACGAATTATGACCCGTCTGTACAATATAATTCAGCAGCAGAAGCGCAGATCCTGATCTATCGGATTCCGCAATGTGAAATGGAAACCAATTCCGGAATCAGTGACACTGATAACAATCCGGCTGCTCCACAACCACAACTATAGGGAATAACTGTAATAAAAAAGAGGATGACGTTCAACGTTCATCCTCTTTTTTGTTATATTTGTCGCGAACTTATTTAGATTGATAGATAAATGAAAGAATTTGTAATTTCTGAAGCACAGGTTGAAACTGCCATCTTAGTTGGTTTGATTACTCAGACACAAGATGAGCGTAAGACCAAGGAGTATTTGGATGAGTTGGAGTTCTTGGCCGAAACGGCCGGAGCAACAGTGGTGAAAAGGTTTACTCAGAAACTGCCTGCTGCCAATTCCGTGACCTATGTCGGTAAAGGAAAGCTGGAAGAAATCAAGGAATATATTCATCAGGAAGAGGAAAATGAGCGTGAAGTCGGAATGGTGATTTTTGATGATGAACTTTCTGCCAAGCAGATACGTAATATAGAAGCTGAACTGAAAGTGAAGATTTTGGACCGTACTTCGCTGATTCTGGATATTTTTGCCATGCGGGCTCAAACTGCAAATGCTAAAACACAAGTGGAGCTGGCCCAATATAAGTATATGCTGCCTCGTCTGCAACGTTTGTGGACTCACTTGGAGCGTCAGGGAGGTGGATCCGGTGCCGGTGGAGGTAAAGGCTCTGTGGGATTACGTGGGCCGGGTGAAACTCAGTTGGAAATGGACCGTCGTATCATTTGAATCGTATGTCATTGTTGAAAGAACGGTTGGCTGAAATTGATAAACAGAAGTCCACTCAACGTAAAAACCGTGGGCGTATGATACGTGTAGCTTTGGTAGGGTATACCAATGTGGGAAAATCTACTTTAATGAATTTGCTTTCAAAAAGCGAGGTCTTTGCTGAAAATAAACTTTTTGCAACATTGGACACCACAGTACGCAAAGTGATTATTGAGAATCTGCCATTTCTGCTTACAGATACCGTAGGATTTATCCGTAAATTACCAACGGATTTGGTTGATTCCTTTAAATCAACCTTGGACGAAGTGCGTGAAGCTGATCTACTGATTCATGTGGTGGATATTTCTCATCCGGATTTTGAGGAACAAATTTCTGTGGTTGATAAAACGATTGCTGATTTGGGGGCAGGTGGAAAGCCTACCATGATTGTTTTTAACAAGATAGATGCTTATACCTATATAGAGAAAGCAGAGGATGATTTGACTCCTAAAACCAGGGAGAATATTACATTGGAAGAACTGATGAAGACATGGATGGCAAAATTGAATGATAATTGTATCTTCATTTCTGCCAGAGAGAAAATAAATATGGATGAATTGAAGACTATTATATATAATAAGGTGCGCGAGCTACACGTACAGAAGTATCCTTATAACGATTTTCTTTATCAAACCTATGATGAAGAATAAATACATATAGAAGATGAAAACTTATCGTTCACTTACACAAGAAGAAATACAACAATTAAAAGAGAGATCATGCACTGCGGTTGATTGGGATGAAATTGAAGTAGTAGAGAACTTTAAGACGGACTATATTTATCATACCCGTTTTCCGGAAAGGTCAGATTGGGGGTCTTTGAAGATGAGTTTACGTTGGCAGGTGGCATGCGTAAACATTCCGGATTGTATCATGCGACTTTGCATAATGTAACGGTGGGCGATAATTGTTGTATTGAGAATATAAAGAACTATATAGCCAACTATATCATTGGGGATTATGTATTTATAGAGAATGTAGATATCATTCTGGTAGATGGCCGGAGCAAGTTTGGGAATGGCGTTGAAGTAGCTGTATTGAATGAAACGGGTGGACGTGAAGTGCCTATTCATGATCGTCTGTCAGCGCATCAGGCCTATATTCTGGCATTGTACCGTCATCGTCCTGAATTGATTTGCCGGATGAAAGCCATTATTGACCGGTATGCTGAAGAGAATGCTTCGGATACAGGTACTATTGGCCACCATGTTACCATTGTTGATGCGGGATATATAAAGAATGTACGAATAGGTGATTATTGTAAGATAGAAGGGGCGGGACGATTGAAAAACGGTAGCTTGAACAGTAATGAGCAAGCGCCTATTCATATCGGCTATGGAGTGGTATGCGATGATTTTATTATATCAAGCGGCTCCAATGTGGAAGATGGAACTATGTTGACCCGTTGCTTTATCAGCCAGGCATGTCATTTGGGACATAACTATTCTGCATCTGATTCTTTGTTTTTCAGTAATTGTCAAGAAGAGAACGGTGAGGCATGTGCCATTTTTGCCGGACCCTTTACGGTGACTCATCATAAGTCTACTTTGCTGATTGCCGGAATGTTCTCTTTTATGAATGCGGGTTCCGGCTCTAATCAAAGCAACCATATGTATAAGTTAGGTCCGATTCATCAGGGAGCTATGGAGCGTGGGGCGAAGACTACTTCCGATTCTTATATTTTATGGCCCGCACGTGTAGGTGCATTTTCTTTGGTTATGGGGCGTCATGTGAATCATGCCGATACTTCTAATCTGCCTTTTTCTTATCTGATAGAGCAGCAAAATACCACTTATCTGGTGCCAGGGGTGAATTTGCGGAGTGTAGGTACGATTCGGGATGCTCAAAAGTGGCCTAAACGTGACAAACGTAAAGATCCGAACCGTTTGGATCAGATTAATTATAACCTGTTGAGTCCCTATACTATTCAGAAAATGATGAAAGGGCGTAGTATTCTGAAAGAATTACGTAAAGTATCCGGAGAAACTTCAGAAACTTACTCTTACCAAAGTGCGAAAATTAAGAATTCTTCTTTAAATAATGGCATTCGTTTTTATGAAACGGCTATTCATAAATTTTTGGGTAATTCATTAATCAAGCGTTTGGAGGAGGTTCGTTTTAGCAGTGATGAGGAAATCCGTGCCCGGTTGATTCCTGATACAGAGATAGGGACAGGAGAATGGGTGGATATTTCCGGATTGATCGCTCCTAAAAGTGAAATAGAGAAGTTGATGGCAGATATAGAATCTGGAATCCTGACTAATGTGGATCAGATTCATGACCGTTTTGTTGAGATGCATCGTAATTATTATACATACGAGTGGACATGGGCGTATGGGAAGATGCTTGAGTTTTATAATCTGCGTTCCGATGAAATAACGGCAAAGGATGTTATTGCTATCGTGAAGAAGTGGCAGGAGGCTGTTGTCGGATTGGATAAAATGGTCTATGCCGATGCGAAAAAGGAATTTTCTTTGTCTGCTATGACGGGGTTCGGTGCAGATGGATCACGTGAAGAAATGGAGCAGGATTTTGAACAGGTGCGTGGGGTATTTGAAAGTAATCCGTTTGTGACAGCGGTATTGCAGCATATTGAAGCGAAAACAGCGTTGGGTAACGAGTTGATAGAACGGATTGCTTCTATATGATATTTTTGATGAGAGTATCCAGACTAAGATGAACCTTCGGAAAAGTTACAGATGGTAGTTACATATAAAAAGAGCCGTATGAATGCTGGAGTAGTCATACGGCTCTTGCTATTGGATGACATTTGAGCTTGTTGGGATACTTCCTTTTTATTTTTTTACCACAGGTAGTATAACTCTGCTTGCAGCTCCTTGCTGATGATAAATTTTGATCTTTTGTTTCATCACAAAATCTTCTACCGTACAATGATAGGTATCAATAAACCTTTGTGGATTGCGGTCAATAATGGGGAACCAGGAACTTTGAATTTGAATCATCAGTCTGTGTCCCGGCAGGAATGTGTGTGCCACATCATACAGTGTGTAATTAACCGGAGTTATTTCTTCCGGTTTGAAAGGCAGGGGATTGTCGAATCCCTTACGGAAGCGTCCTCTGAATAATTCGCCACGAATCATCAGCTGGTACCCACTCATTGGGTAGTCACTCTTTAAATAACTGCGTGCAGTTTTGGAATATTCAAATTTTTCAGGATAATACATCAATTACTTTCACCATAAAATCAGCGTCAGTACTACTGATGGCAGTCATTAATTCCACTTCTATAGGACCGGCCAATGTTAATGTATCACATAGCGGCTCCGTCATGAAAGTAATGACATCGGGACGTGAAGTAGCAAAGCGTTGGTCATCTACCATGAATTCTTTTGTCCGGTAAGTGGTAGGGTTTGCCGTATAGGGTACCGGATGTGACATATCTGAAATATATTCTGAATAAGACTCTTGTTCTGCCGGTGCTTGTGTGGATACTGATCCGTTTTTATGTATATAATAAGGTGTACCGGCAGTCTTTTGTACAGGCCATTCGTTGTATGTTTTCCATTCGTTTTCACCTGTATGGAATATATTTACTTTATGCTTGGGCTTTTCTCCCTTTCCTTCCAGGAAATATCGGAAAAAAGGATATTCTATTTTGTCCATGTAATAAGCCGAAGTGCTTTTACCGAAATACAGATTACCGAAACCTTGGAACCCGCGTACTGTCCATGCTCCATGCCACCAAGGACCGAATGTCAGATATAAATCTGTGTCCGGTGATTGCTCTTTGATGGCTTTATAAAGATTCCAGGCTCCGTAACAGTCTTCGGAGTCATACAGTCCACCTACCACCAATATGGCTGGCTTCAAGTTATAACAGGAGGTGCGTGCATCGCGCTCTTTCCAGAAATCATCGAAATCAGGATGGTTTTTGATATCATTCCACAATGTCTGTGTGGTATCACGTACCAGGTCGTCTACATTCTTAAAGGTACCGAGTGCCAGAAAATCTGTGTAAACATCATTCTTTACAATTTGGTTCATCACTCCTTTTCCCATGTGGCGTCCTTCCAGTCTGGGAAGGAAATTAGTGGTTTGCAGCAGGGTGAAGGCTCCGTTGTGATGACGGTCATCTCCACGGAACCAGTCAGTAACGGGAGCTTGCGGAGAAACAGCTTTCAAAGCCGGATGATTGGAGGAGGCTGTCATAGTGGCATAGAAACCATCATAACTGATTCCCCATGTTCCTACATTTCCGTTATTATATGTGTTGTGAATCAACCATTCTATGGTATCGTATGTGTCCGTAGCTTCGTCTATATTCTTTTTATCTTTCTTACCCTTTTTGTTTTTGTTGAGAGGGCGTACTTGGATAAATATTCCTTCACTCTTATGTCGTCCACGTACATCTTGGAAGACGATAATATATCGGTGCTCTATATAGTTTTTCAGATTAGTTCTGAAATGACGGTCAAATCCTTCTCCGTATGGGGAACAAGAGTAAGGGCTGCGGTGCATCAGGATAGGATGCTGCCTGCTGTTGTCTTTCGGTTCGTAGACAGCGGTGTAAAGCTTGATTCCGTCACGCATGGGAATCATGACTTCCCGTTTCGTGTAGATTTCCTTCAGTTTGAGTTCGATACTGTCCGGTTGGTTTTTTGCTTGGGTTTGTGTCCATCCTCGAGGGATGAGAAAGCATAACAGTAATGAAGTAATAAATAAGAATTTGCCTAATCTTTTCATGTATAATGTGATGTTATTTTAATGAGTTGGCAAAGGTAAGGACATTCCTTGAAAGTTTTCACGCTAATTAAGGAAAAATTTCGATAATAGTTACTACCTTTGTCACACTAATAACTTTTAACTAAAATAAGTATCAATATGGCAACACCTCCGTTCCACTATCAGCACATGTTCCCGTTGGGACCTGATAAAACCGAGTATTATTTGCTGACTAAAGATTATGTGTCAGTAAGTGAGTTTGAAGGAAAACCTATCTTGAAGATTGAAAAAGAAGGTCTGACTGCTATGGCTAACGCTGCTTTCCGTGATGTTTCTTTCTTGCTTCGCCGTTCACACAATGAACAGGTTGCTAAGATTCTGAGTGATCCCGAAGCCAGTGATAACGATAAGTATGTAGCATTGACTTTCTTGCGTAATGCGGAAGTTTCAGCTAAAGGCAAATTACCTCTTTGTCAAGATACGGGTACTGCTATTATCCATGGTGAGAAAGGTCAGCAGGTATGGACCGGCTATTGTGATGAAGAAGCCTTTCCTTGGGAGTTTATAAGACTTATACGGAAGAAAATCTTCGTTATTCTCAGAATGCTCCTTTGACTATGTACGATGAGGTGAACACCAAATGTAACCTGCCTGCACAAATTGATTTGGAAGCTACTGAAGGTATGGAATACAAGTTCCTTTGTGTGACTAAAGGTGGTGGTTCGGCGAACAAGACCTATTTATATCAGGAAACGAAAGCTGTATTGAATCCGGCTACATTGGTTCCTTTCCTTGTTGAAAAAATGAAGACTTTGGGTACGGCTGCTTGTCCTCCTTATCATATTGCATTTGTAATCGGTGGTACATCGGCAGAGAAGAACTTGCTGACTGTTAAGCTAGCTTCTACTCACTATTATGACGAGTTGCCTACTACCGGTAATGAATACGGGCGTGCTTTCCGCGATGTGGAACTGGAAAAACAAGTATTGGAAGAAGCTTATAAGATTGGCTTGGGTGCACAGTTTGGTGGTAAGTATATGGCTCACGATGTCCGCATCATCCGCTTGCCTCGTCACGGTGCTTCTTGTCCTATCGGTCTGGGCGTTTCCTGTTCTGCTGACCGTAATATAAAATGTAAGATCAATAAAGATGGTATCTGGATTGAAAAGATGGATGATAAACCGGGTGAGCTGATTCCGGCAGAACTCCGTGAAGCCGGTGAAGGCGATGTGGTTAAGATTGATTTGAACCAACCGATGGCGGATATCCTGAAAGAATTGACCAAGTATCCGGTAGCTACCCGTCTGTCATTGAACGGAACCATTATTGTAGGTCGCGATATCGCTCATGCTAAATTGAAAGAGCGTTTGGATCGTGGCGAAGATTTGCCGCAGTATATCAAAGATCATCCTATCTATTATGCCGGTCCGGCAAAGACTCCGGAAGGTATGGCTTGTGGTTCTATGGGCCCCACTACAGCAGGACGTATGGACCCGTATGTGGATTTGTTCCAGTCACATGGCGGTAGCATGATAATGTTGGCAAAAGGTAATCGTAGCCAGCAGGTAACGGATGCTTGTAAGAAGTATGGCGGTTTCTATCTGGGCTCTATTGGTGGTCCGGCTGCTATCCTTGCTCAGAATAATATCAAGAGCATTGAGTGTGTGGAATATCCGGAATTGGGTATGGAAGCTATCTGGAAAATTGAAGTGGAAGATTTCCCGGCATTCATCTTGGTGGACGATAAAGGTAATGACTTCTTCAAGCAGTTGAAGCCGCGTTGCCTTGGAAATTGTAAATAATTAAATTATTCCGTAATAATACTAATACAGCCTTCCTCCCTTTAAAGGCGAGGGGGCTGTTCTGTTTTTTATTTAATTGGTGTTATCCGTTACCTTAATAATATGATGAAAAACTACGATTGTTGTTTGTGCTGTTATGGATGACAAGCAACTTATTTTCTTCTCCTGTTACAGGATTATTAGAGCGCATCGACAAAGGAGCTTCCTCCAAATTTATTATTGAACGTCAGAAATCGGAAACTGATTTTTTGAACTCGATCAGAAAGGTGATAAAGTAATTATCCGGGGTAATGACTATGTAAATATTGCTACCGGATTGAATTGGTATTTGAAATATTATGCAGGCATACATCTTTCTTGGAATGGAATGACTGCAAAACTGCCTGCTGTTTTGCCCCCTGTGACTAAAAAGGAACGGCATGAAACGGATCTGCCTATCGTTATGATCTGAATTATTGTACTTTCTCTTATTCCATGGCTTTTTGGGACTGGGAGCGTTGGGAAAAGGAGATAGATTGGATGGCGCTTCACGGTATCAATCTTTCCCTGGCATTGACAGGGACTGAGTCGGTTTGGAGAAATGTACTTCTAAAACTGGGATATACTAAGGATGAAATTAATGAATTTGTAGCCGGACCGGGTTTTACAGCTTGGTGGTTGATGAATAATCTGGAAGGGTGGGGAGGACCTAATCCTGAAAGTTGGTATACCCGTCAGGAAAAACTTCAGAAGAAGATTGTAAAAAGAATGCGTGAATATGGCATCGAACCTGTGTTGCCGGGATATTGTGGCATGGTTCCTCATAATGCAAAGGAGAAATTAGGATTGAATGTTGCTGATCCCGGATTTTGGTGCAGCTATCATCGTCCTGCCTTTTTACAGCCGGAGGATGAGCGCTTTGAAGAAATCTCTGCTTTGTATTATAGAGAACTGACAAAACTGTATGGAAAAACAGGTTTTTACGCTATTGATCCGTTTCATGAAGGGGGAAGTACTCAAGGAGTAAATTTGGATGCAGCCGGTAAAGCCATCATGAAAGCCATGAAAAAAACAAATCCGGATGCTGTGTGGGTGGCTCAGGCATGGCAGGACAATCCTCGTACTCCGATGATAGAGCATCTGGAAGCAGAAGACCTGTTAGTCTTGGACTTGCATAGCGAATGCCGTCCGCAATGGGGGGACCCGGCGTCAGAGTGGTGTCGCAAAGGAGGATACGGGCAGCATGAGTGGGTGTACTGCATGTTGTTGAATTTTGGTGGTAACATTGGGCTTCATGGTAAAATGGATGCGCTGATTGATGGCTTTTATGACGCGAAAGCAGATGTTCATGCCGGAAGGACATTGCGTGGAGTAGGGATGACTCCGGAAGGTATTGAGAACAATCCGGTTATGTATGAGCTGGTGATGGAATTGCCATGGCGTGAACATCGGTTTACTCGTGATGAGTGGTTGAAAGGATACGTATATGCTCGTTATGGGGTAGAGGATGAGGCTTTGCAACAAGTTTGGGATTTATTAGGTAACGGTATTTATAATAGTCCCAAGGAGAAAATACAACAGGGAACGCATGAGTCGGTATTCTGCGCTCGTCCGGGGTTGGATGTATATCAGGTATCCAGTTGGTCGGAGATGAAAGAATACTATAATCCGCAGGATGTGATAGAGGCTGCCCGACTGATGGTTTCTGTGGCTGATAAATATCAGGGTAATAATAATTTTGAATTCGATTTGGTGGATGTGCTCCGGCAGGCATTGGCAGAAAAGGGGCGTTTGATGCAAAAAGTGGTAACGGCTGCGTTCCGGGCAGGAGACAAGCAAGTATTTGAGTTGGCTTCACAGCATTTTCTGCATCTTATTCTATTGCAAGACCAGTTGTTGGGTACCCGGAAAGAATTCAAGGTTGGAACTTGGATTGAAGCGGCACGTTCAGCAGGACAGACCCAGGAAGAAAAAGCATTATACGAATGGAATGCACGTGTTCAGATTACTACATGGGGAAATCGTGTAGCGGCAGATCAAGGCGGACTTCGTGATTATGCTCATAAAGAATGGAATGGCATTTTGAAAGATTTCTATTTTATGAGATGGAAGGCTTATTTTGATTATTTAGCTTGTGTCCTGGATGGAAAGCAACCGGAGGAACTTGATTTTTATACCTTGGAAGAAGCATGGACTAAAGAAACAGGATTCTATTCCTCAATTCCTGAAGGAAATACTGTGGTAGTAGCTAAAAACATTTTTGAAGAAGTTTTTTAAATGTTCTTTCTACTATGGATAACTTAAGACTTTCATAGGTTATAAGGCTTGATTATGGGTTCAGAACCGATGGGTATGAAACTATGATAACTTTATTCACGGTAGGGGGTGGATTGAATTTACCCCTTACGGTGAATGAAAGTTATGGAAACAGATAGCGTGTGGAAAACGCTTACTTCTTCTTCTCGGATGTCTGTTTCCAGATACGTACCATATAGAATGCGCAATGTGTGAACGCAAAGACGAACGAAATAGCGAGCAATGTCTTGTCTTCTTCCCAGCCTACTGTCTGTTGATGCCACAATCCTGTAATAACTGAAAGTACAGACAGGGCGATTCCTGTCATATTCAATATGGTGAGTCCTTTGCGTCGTTTTACGTTATGCTCCAGCTTGCTGTGTTTTACTCCATAGCAGGCATAAACATCCAGACCTATCAGCATCCATAATACCAATCGGATCCAAGTGTCAGCCGGAAGAAACAACATCATACAAAGGCAGGTAAGGATGCCTAAAATCGGTACCGTGGGAACAAAAGGAGTTTTAAAGGCACGATGTACGTCAGGCATACTTTTACGCACGATCAATACTGCCGCGCAAACCAATGTGAAGGCGAATAAGGTACCTATACTGGTCATTTCTCCGGCTACACGTGCCGGAACAAATGCTGCCAGCCCTCCTACAATGACCATGAATAACAAATTACTGTGTGCCGGTGTCCGGTATTTCTCGTGAATCTTTGAAAAGAAAGGAGGCAACAGTCCGTCGCGGCTCATACTTAGAAATACACGGCTTTGTCCTAGCAAAGTTACCATAATAACCGAGCAGTAACCAAACAGGATAGCCAGTACGATGGCCCGGTTCAACCACGGATAATCCGGATGAATTACTCCTGTGGCATCTGCATGTCCCATGTGGTCAATCGCTACGGCAACAGGTGCGATACCTTGTTGTCCTGCAAAGTCAGAATAATGGGCAACTCCCGTCATTACGTAAGCAAACACCATATAAAGAATGGTGCAAATCAGCAGGGAACCTAGAATGCCGACGGGCATATCCCGTTTCGGATTTTTTGTTTCCTGAGCGGCTGTACTTACGGCATCAAAACCAAGAAAGGCGAAAAATACAATCGCTGCTCCACGCAATACACCCGAGAATCCGAACTCGCCTAAAGTACCAGTATTGGCAGGGATATAAGGAACATAATTCTCTGCATTAATGTATTTCCATCCTAATACAACGAAAATAAGAATCACTGCCACTTTCAGGAACACAATGAAGCCGTTAAAGATAGAACTTCCTTCTGTTCCACGAATCAGAAAAATACTCATCAGCACTACAATCAGTGCGGCTGGTATATTCACAATACCTCCGTCCCAGGGACAAGCAGCAAGTGCATGGGGGATATTTATCCCCACTCCTTCCAGAAAAACAACGAGATATCTGCTCCAGCTGATACTGACGGTAGTAGCGGCAACAGTATATTCCAATACTAGATCCCAGCCGATAATCCATGCTATAAGTTCGCCCATTGTAGCATATGAGTATGTATAAGCACTACCTGCTACAGGTATCATGGAAGCAAACTCGGCATAACATAAACCGGCAAAGCAACAACCTATTGCCGCTATGGCGAAAGATAAAGTAATGGCAGGCCCTGTGTATCCTGCGGCTACTGTTCCGGTGATGGAGAATAATCCGGCACCGATGATAACACCTACTCCTAATGCGATCAAGCTCCATGGTCCCAAGACTCTTTTCAGGGTCTTGTTTCCAGATTCATTGGCTTCGGCTTGTAATGCAGCAAAAGGCTTCTTGATAAATAATCCCATATCTTTTTACAACATATTTAGTGATAATTGTGTGCAAAGGTACGGATAACTGCCCTGAATTACAAGCTATAAGTAAAGGCTATAACGATTATTCGAGATATTTCGTTATTCTTCCACTTAGTTGGAGCAGGGAAATTTCACAGACTTTGGTGTTATATTCAGCAGACAAAATACGTTCTTCCGCATCAAGCAGGCTCTTTTGGGCTTCACGCATCTCGATGCCGGAGAGATCTCCCAGCAGATAACGTTCTTTGGCTATTTCATGGTTTTCACGGGCGGCAACCAGATTCTGGCGTTCCAAATTTAATAAACGTAAATTATTGCGATAGGCCTGCCACAGATTGCTTAAATCCGCTTTCAAGCCCAATTCCAGCTGTTCTCTTTCCAGTTGCGAGTTACGTATTTGCAGGCTGGCATTGCGCTTTTCACGGCGACGGTTACCATCCCATAGGTTAATGCCTACGGTAATTCCTCCGTTTAGTCCCCAATTGCTTCTCCGGCTGGTGGCGTTTGTTTCATATTTGTTGAATGTATAGCCATAACCGGCGTTCAATTTTACATAGGGATAATTACGGGATAGAACCTGACGGTAATCCAATTGGGCAATTGTTGTATTTTGATCAGCTTTCAGCAGGTTGGCATTCGTCTTGAGGGTGGATTCCCATAATTCATCGTAATTCAGCGCATCATTCACTGTTATAATGGAGTCATTGACACGTAGCGGTCGGTTGACTTCCTGTACGGCCATTAACTCGTTCAGGTTGATACGTGAGGTAACCACCAGTTCCTGTTGTTTCATATATTGTGCACTGTCTGCATTGAAGTCCACTTTGGCTTGTTGATAATCCAGCCGGGAAAAATTACCGATATGGTATCGTTCTTCTACAATGCGCAGGCGTTCTTTGGATAAAGACACAGCGTAAAGGAAGTTCTTCAGACGTATTTCCTGTTGTACATAATTATAGTATTCGGCAGTGAGTCCCGCTATGAAGTCTTCAAGGGTAATACGCGTGTTGGTTTCTCCCTGGCGTTCCAGTTCCTTCAGTTTTTTGTAGGTGGTGCTGATATTGAATCCGTCGAACAGAGTCCAGTTTACATCCAGTCCGGCCTTTAAGGTTTGGTCGTAGATGTTTCGTTCACTGGCTGTGGTGCCTGTACTTCTACTCTTGGTATCCGTATTGTCCAACGTTCCTGTATATCCGGCAGACAAATCAACAGTCGGCAGATAACCGGCATTTGCTAATGTGGCATTGTTATGGCTGATCTGTTCTTCATTACGGGTGATACGTATGGAATAATTGTTTGCAAGTCCTTCCTCCAGACATTTTTTCAGCGTATAAGGATATTGCGCATAGGTGGAAGCCACCCATGCAGTACAGATACATAAAGTTATAATGATTCGTTTCATACAGTTTCTGTTTTAACGTTTCGGTTGGTAGATATATAACTATAAATAGCCGGTACGATATACATGGTCAGGAAAGTAGATACTAACATTCCTCCCACAACAGCCGTACCCATGGCGATACGTTGGTTGGCGCCTTCTCCTGTTGCGAATGCCAGCGGGATCAAGCTAATACGGTAGAGGCACTTGTCATGAGAATAGGGCGCAAGCGTTGCAAAGCGGCATCCCGTATGGCCTGCATCTTGTTTTCACCGGATTCTTGTTTCTGATTGGCAAATTCCACAATCAAGATACCATTCTTTGCTACCAGACCAATCAGCATAATAATACCGATTTGGCTGAATATGTTCATGGTAATGCCACCGGTATACATGAAAATCAGTGCTCCTGCAATGGCCAGAGGAACGGTAAGCATGATGATGAAAGGGTCCTTGAAACTTTCGAACTGTGCCGCCAGAATAAGATAGATAAGTATCAATGCCAGAATGAAAGCAAACATCAGGCTGGATGAACTTTCCCGATAGTCTTTGGAGTCTCCCGACAAGGCGGTACGGAAGGTTTCGTCCAAAGTCTGGGCGGCGATTTTATCCATTTCTTCCAAGCCTTGTCCGATGGTCTTTCCATCTGCCAGTCCGGCAGATACGGTAGCGGAAATAAAACGGTTGTAGTGGTACAATTTAGGAGGAGCTACGGATTCTACAAATTCTACCAGATTGTCCAATTGAATCATTTCCCCTTTGTCGCTTCGTATGTAAATAGATTTGATATTGGCCGGTGTATTACGTTGTTGGCGGTTTATCTGACCCAAAATCTCATATTGTTTTCCATTCATATAAAAATAGCCCATACGTTGTCCGCTGAGACCGTATTGCAGTGTTTCGGCTATATCACGCACGGTGCTCCCATTGTACCTGCCTTATCACGGTTAATATTCACTCTCATTTCCGGGCTGCTGAACTTCAGGTCCACGTCCGCCATCTGGAAAGTAGGGTTGTCATATACTTTGCTTAAAAAAGCCGGTAATACTTTCTCCAGTTTTTCTATACTGACAGCTTGTAGTACATATTGTACGGGCATACTTCCTCTCCGTCCGCCGAAAGAAGACTGTTGTTGCACAAAGGCACGTGCTTTCGTCTTGTTGCGGATGGCCTGTGAGATACGTTCGGCAACTTCCATCTGGGTGTAATCACGATCTTTGATATCTTTCAATGTGATACGTATATTTCCACTGCCACTGGAAACACGTGCGGTTACAGATTCGGCATCGGGTATAATAGAATCTACCAGATTGTTGATATCTTCCGTATAATCACGGATGTATTCATAGCTGGCGCCTTCGGCTGCACGGGTATTGATACTTATTTGCGACCGGTCTTCCATCGGAGCCATTTCAGCGGGTATCTGGACCCAAAGTACTCCGATGGCTATCAACATAATCACTGTAACAGGTATTGCCCATATGCGTCTTTTAAGAAAAGCGTTCAGTGAACGGGCATATATGCGGTTCATACCTTCAAAGAAAGGCTCTGTCTTTTGGTAGAACCATCCCTGTTTTTCCCGTTTTATCAATAGCTTGGTTGCCAGCATAGGGGTGAACGTTAATGCGGCAAAGGAAGAAATGATGACCGAACCTGCCACAACGAAACTGAACTCACGGAACAGACGTCCGCTGGTTCCTTCCATAAATACGATGGGCAGGAACACTGCCACCAAGGTGATAGTGGTGGAGATAACAGCGAAGAAAATTTCTTTTGCCCCTTCTATTCCTGCTTCGAACGGACGCATGCCTCGTTCTATGCGGATATAGATATTCTCTGTCATAACGATGGCGTCATCCACTACCAAACCTACGGACAATACCACCGCCAGCATGGTCAGCACATTGATGGAGAAACCTGCTATGTACATCACAAAGAAAGCTCCGATCAATGAAACCGGAATCACGATGCAGGGAATCAGTGTCACGCGCCAGTCGCGCAAGAACAGGAAAATGATGATGATAACCAGTACGAACGCTTCATACACCGTACTTTTTACTTCATCAATGGAAGCGCGGATAAACTTAGTGTTGTCAAAGCCATAGCTGTATTTCACATCGTCGGGCAAGTCCTTCTTCATCTGCTCCATACGCTGGTATACGGCATCGGCGATTTCGATATGGTTGGCACCGGGTTGTGGAATGACAACGACACCTACCATCGGCACTCCGTTCATTTTCATGTAACTCTTGATATCTGCCGGACCTAGTTCGGCGTAACCGATATCGCTGAAACGGACCACTCTTCCGCCTACTTCTTTTAATATGATGTTATTGAATTCTTTAGCGGTGTGCATTTGTCCCATGGTGCGTAAGGTCAATTCTACGGTATTACCTTCAATGCTGCCCGAGGGGAGTTCTATATTTTCATTGGTTATCGCGTTCTTTACATCTACCGGAGTAATGCCATATCCTGCCATCTTGGTGGGGTCGAGCCATAGGCGCATGGAATAACGTTTTTCTCCCCAAATAGATACGCTGCTTACATCCGAAATGGTTTGCAGTTGTTCTTTTACGGTCAAGTCTGCTATTTCACTCAGTTCCAACAGAGAGCGGCTGTCACTTTGGATAGCTACCATCAGGATAGGCGTTGCATCGGCATCAGCCTTGGATACAGTAGGAGGGTCACAGTCGCGTGGCAGGTAACGTTGTGCGCGGGACACTTTGTCACGTACGTCATTGGCGGCAGTTTCCAAATCGACGGATAATTCAAATTCCACTGTGATACGGCATTGCCCTTGTTGGCTGACACTGGACAAAGAACGGATTCCCGGAATACCGTTGATGTTTTGTTCCAAAGGCTCGGTTATCTGATTCTCGATTACATCGGCATTGGCACCCGAGTAACTACAGGTAACAGAGATGATCGGATTATCTACCGAAGGATATTCGCGGACTCCCAATGTATTGTAACCGATCAGTCCGAAAAGTAATATGATGATGGTAAGCACGGTGGCAAGCACAGGCCTACGGATACTAAGTTCGGAAATATTCATAAAAGTATTTTTTAAGTTGTTAGTTAATGGCCTGAAGTTCCACAGGCATTCCCTTACGTAATTGCAGTGTACCCGATGTCAGGATGGTATCACCCACAGACAATCCTCGTACAATCTGTACTTCGGCTTCGGTACGGAGTCCTATAATAACATCTACAGGGTCTGCAACTCCGCTACGATAAACAAATACTTTATTTTTACCCATTTCGGGACAATCGCTTCGGATGGAATCGCTATCGCATCTTCTATTTCTTTTTGTTTTAATTGAATATCTGCATATCTGCCTGCCAGCAGTTCGCCGTTGCGGTTGGGGTAGATGGCACGGATGTTCAATGAATGGGTTTCCATATCTATACTGGATTCGGTTGCATAAACCTGTGCATGATAGGTATCCAGTTTTCCTTCTACTTTGAACTCCAGGTTAGTCCCTTTTTTAATTTCCCGGGCATAACGTTCCGGTACAGCGAACTCTACTTTCAATGGAGTCACTTTGGTCAGTCTGGCTACTACAGTGGTGGGGGAGGCGTATGCTCCCGTACTGACCTGCCTCAATCCGATGATACCGTCGAATGGTGCGCGGAGTTCGGTCATGTCAATGTTGGCTTTGATATTTTCGATATCAGCGTTAAGGGTGGCAAGTTCGGTTTTTACCTGTTCGTATGCTTCTTTACTGACCGCATCTCGTTTTAACAGGGCGTTTTGGCGGAACACACGGTCTTCGGCTAAAGGTATTTGTGCTTCCAGACGTTTTAACTGAGCCTGTAACTGCCGGTCGTTTACTTTGGCAAGTAATTCTCCTCGTTTTACCAATGTGCCTTCTGTGAAAAAATATCGGTGATCTTTCCGGAGGTTTCAAAAGACAGACTCACTTCTTCGTCAGGAACCAGGCGTCCGGTCACCAATATTTCATCTGTCAGCAAGTGTGGTTTTATGACTTGTGCATTGACTTTCAATGTGCGTTGCTTGTTTTCTTTAGGCAACGCGTCGGCGGCTGTCAGTTCTTCATTTTCGTGAGGGGTAATTGATAGATGCCTAGTCCGGCCAAGCCGGCTCCGATTAATATAATGATGCCCCATTTGATTCGTTTGTTCATGTGCCTTTCTATATGGGTTTAATAAATACGTTAATGTAAGATTAGATAAAAAACGTGGCGTTCAGTTTAAACGCCACGTTCTTTTTTAATATTTTTTTTCGTTTGCCAGTTTCCACATCGCAAGGAAAGAGGCTTTGGTTATATCGACTATCTTCAGCCAATTGATTTTCTGTGTTTCATCTCCCGGAAGGTGATAATCGGGATGGGCATCAGTGTGATACCATATAATAGGTATTCCCAGTTTGGCGAACGTGCCGTTGTCGCTGCCTCCCACCGGATTGTCCCAAGCCCGGTAGTCAGGGGATAACTGCAAGCGGTAATCCTCAATATCTTTTTTCAGCCAGTCACCGAAGGCCTGATGGGCTGCGGTATAGAAGTAAACGAAATAATCGGGCTGGTCCTCCCGGTTGTTACGTCCTATCATGTCATAGTTCAAATAGCCTTTTACCTTTTTAATATCCGGATAGTTCATGGCGAAATAACGGGAGCCCAGCAATCCCTTTTCCTCACCATCCCAAAAAGCGAAGATAACGGTACGTTCCGGCTGCTCGCCGGTAGCAAGAAAAGCACGGGCTACCTGTAATACGGCTTGAACGCCTGATGCATTATCATCTGCACCGTTATAAATCTGATCTCCTTCCAGCATCGGATCGTAGCCTATGTGGTCGTAATGTGCACCGATAATGACAATTTCATTTGGATTCTTTCCTTCTATTTTACCTAAGATATTACGTAATGCCAATTTTTGATGTACCACTTTTTTCAGTTCCGCAATAGAATCGGGATGTACTTGCCAGCGTTTCCCTTTCACTTGCCGTTCAGCATGATACACGTCAAAGGGCTGTATATAGTCTCCGTCCAGTGGCTTTATTCCCATCTGTTTCAGGCAGGAAATGATATAATTGCCTGCAATGCGTCCACCTTTCCATCCGGCTTCGCGTCCTTCCAGTTCGTCACAGGCCAAAAAGCGATATGTGCTTCGGCTGTGGCACGGTTAATGGTTTCTACTCCTTTTTTTTCAGGAGCTACTTTTTTAGGAGAAGCGGCATTCAGCCCGGTGGTGCATAATGCAAACAGTGCAATAGCTAAGAGGTGTTTTTTCATAAAGTTGTGGTTTTTAGTAAGCGGCGCGATACTTGCCTTCTTCCTTGTCTTCCAACATATTCAGGTAAGAAGTATAGCGTGACTCGCTGATTAGATGTTTCTCCACTGCATCGCGTACGGCGCATCCGGCTCGTGCCTGTGGGTGCAGTTTCCATACTTGCAATGAGCGGAATATTCAAATATTTCTTTAAAGTAATGTCCTACTTCCTCTTCTTCCATATCGAATGTTCCGAAACCTTTGATACCCGGAGTGTCGATGATGTATCCGCCGCCGTCTACCGGGAACATTTCGGAAAAGGTTGTGGTATGCATTCCCTTGTTATGGTAATCGGATATTTCACCTGTTTTCAAAGTTTGTTCAGGTAAAATGGCGTTGATTAATGTTGATTTCCCTACTCCTGAGTTGCCGGAAAGCAAAGTGACTTTCCCTTCCAGGTCTTTTTTCACTTCATCTGTACCTATGTTGTTCAGTGCGGAAACTTTGAAGCAAGGGTAACCGATGTATGTGTACAGGTTTATCAGAGCATCCATATAGCGTGTATCATCCTCATTATACCTGTCTGTCTTATTGAATATCAGTTTGACGGGTACACGGTATGCTTCCGCGGTGGCTAGAAAACGGTCAATGAATATAGTTGAGGTTTCGGGATAATTAATTGTAACAATCAGCATACATTGATCCAGATTGGCTGCCAGTATGTGCGATTGTTTGGAAAGGTTGGAGCGCGCCGGATGATATAGTTCTTGCGGTCTTCTATCTCACTGATGAAGGCGGTTCCTTCATTGTTGATAATGATTTGTACATAATCTCCTACAGCAATGGGATTGGTACTCCGAATACCCTTTAAACGGAAATTTCCTTTGATCTTGCATTCGATGGTACGTCCGTCTTCTGTTTTGACAAGATACCAGCTGCCTGTGTTTTTTATTACTAGTCCTTTCATAAATTAAAATGAAGAATGAAAAATGAAGAAAGAGGAATTGGACCGCACGGACAAAAGCAAGGCTGTGCAGGACAATTCTTCCTTCTTCATTATTATTGCTTCATTATTTTAAGTTCTTCATTAAACCGTCATAATTTCTTTATCTTTCTCTGCCAGAAGTTCTTCAATCTTCGCGATATATTTATCGTGTACTTTCTGAAGTTTGGCTTCCGCATTCTTTTGCTCGTCTTCGGGCATACCCTCTTTAACGGCCTTTTTCAGTGTGTCTATAGCGTCACGGCGTGCGTTGCGTATACTTACTTTTGCGGTTTCGCCTTCGCCTTTACATTGTTTGGCCAGTTGCTTGCGGCGTTCCTCTGTCAATGGCGGAATACCCAAACGGATAATTTCACCGTTGTTTTCGGGAGTGATGCCAGATCAGAGTCCATGATAGCTTTTTCGATGATACGGAACATACTTTTGTCCCATGGCTTGATGGCGATACTGCGTGCATCGGGAGTAGTCACGGCAGCTACATTACTGATGGGAACCATGCTTCCATAAGAGTCAACACGAATGCCGTCCAGCAACCGGGTACTGGCTTTTCCTGCACGAATGTGCGCTAAGGCTTCTTCCAAATACATAACGGCCATGTCCATTTTCTCTTGTGCGTCGTTGATGCAAGTTTTTGCGTCTATCATACTGTTCTGTTATTTAAGTTGTTTATTGATTCGTTTTAAGTGAAACAAAAGTAATTTATTTTTTGATTATCTGCAATAAAAGAGAGATGATTTTATATTTCTAACGGCTCTTTACCTTATCATCACCAGTTTAAGTTGTTGGGGCTTTATTAAAAACAAATGAAAAGTTTTTGTGTTTTATCGGATAACAGCTATCTTTGTTTCTATCCCATAAGCAGAATTAGAAAACAATGAGAATATGGAAGAAAATTACAGACGATACCCCATAGGTATACAGAATTTTGAGCAGTTGCGTAACCGGAATTGTGTATATGTAGACAAGACCGAACTGGTTTACCGATTGGCTAACACGGACAGTGTGTATTTTCTGAGCCGTCCGCGGAGGTTTGGGAAAAGCTTGTTGGTGTCCACTCTTGAGGCTTACTTTCAAGGGAAAAAAGATTTGTTTAAGGGGCTGGCCATGGAGCGTCTGGAAAAGGACTGGAACGTGTATCCGGTATTCCATATTGATTTCAGTCTGACTAAATATACTACCCTGTTCGATTTGCAGGAACAGTTGAATCTGTTTTTACTTCGTTGTGAAAAGGTTTATGGGGCGGAAAAGGAGGAAAAGACTCCTGCTGCTCGTCTGCAAGGTATGATCCGTCGTGCGTATGAACAGACCGGTCTGCCGGTCGTTGTCCTGATTGACGAATACGACGCTCCTCTTTTGGACAGTAATTCCAACATCCCCTTGCAGCAGGAGCTTCGGAATGAACTGCGTAAGTTTTTCAGTCCTCTCAAGGGATTGGGGCAATACCTTCGTTTCCTCTTTATCACGGGAATCAGCAAGTTCAGCCAGATGAGCATCTTCAGTGAGCTGAATAATTTGAAGAACATCAGTATGCGGGATGACTTCAGCGCGATATGCGGCATCACCGAGCGGGAGTTGCTGGACGAGCTTCGTCCGGACATTGAGCGGATGGCTTTGGCGAACGGCGAGACGTATGAAGCTGCCTGTGCGCATCTGAAGCGGCAGTATGACGGGTATCATTTCAGCAAGCATTGTGAGGATATTTACAATCCTTTTAGTCTGTTCAATGCCTTTGATGCAAAGGAGTACAAGAATTTCTGGTTCTCTACCGGCACTCCTACTTTCTTGATTGATTTGTTGCAGGAAACGGATTTTGACGTGCGCCAGCTGGAGGGGGTGGAGGCTACAGACGAGCAGTTTGATGCCCCGACGGAACGTGTAACTAGTCCTATCCCCGTTTTATATCAAAGTGGTTACCTGACGATCAAGGATATGATCCCGAGTTCCAGGTGTACCGGCTGGCCTATCCCAACGGGGAGGTGCGTAAAGGTTTCATCGAGTCCCTGTTGCCCGCTTACCTTGAGTTGCCGGGTCAGAGCAGTACTTTTTATGTCGTTTCCTTCATTCGCGATCTTCGTAAGGGAGATATAGAGAGCTGCTTGGAACGTACGCGTTCTTTCTTTGCTTCCATTCCCAATGATTTGGAGAACAAGACGGAGAAGCATTACCAGACCATCTTTTATTTGTTGTTCCGTCTGATGGGGATGTATGTGGACAGCGAGGTGAAAAGTGCGGTGGGGCGTGCGGATGTGGTCATAAAGATGCAGGATGCCATTTATGTGCTGGAATTTAAATATGACGGTACGGCCCGGGAGGCATTGGCGCAGATAAACAGCAGGCTGTATGCTGTTCCTTATCGCAAGGATGGCAGGCGCATCGTGAAGGTGGGGATTAATTTCGACAGTGCCACCCGTACTATCGGGGACTGGGTGATAGAAGTGGAAGATACGGTGGATAATTTGTAGCTTGCAGGCGGAGTGACATTTCGAAGGTGGCTGTCTGCTTTTGATGAATACTTAAGCCTTTTTCCCCTGTATACTAAGTCTTTTCTACTGCATGATTAAGCTTTTTCATACGGTAACCTACTACAGACTCCGATAATGGACTGTATAAACTATTGTAGTGGACCGTACGGTCTGATGTAACAGACTGTACAGTCTACTGACGGAGTCTGTAGTAGGTTACCGCATGAAAGGCCTTAACTGTACGGAAGAACCCCCTTAATCTACGGGGAGAATACTTTTATAGGCAAGATTGTTATTTTTTTATCATCTGTCTGAAGATTGCTTTTCTTTGGAAAGGAGAATAAGAAGGTTGCCCTTTTGAAGTAAATCTGGCCGGTAAGCATTATCTTTGCATTAAAAAAGATGATAACTTTATATTTAGCCCGTCACGGCAGACAGAAGAGAATATCGCCCGTATTTTCCAAGGACATATGCCGGGCACGCTGACTGTTGAAGGAATAGCACAGGCTGAAGCGCTGCGTGATACTTTGCGGAATATCTCTTTGGATGCAGTGGTCAGTAGTGATTTGAAACGGTGTGTGGATACGGCCCGTATCGCGGTGGAAGGTCGGAACCTGCCTTGGGAGAAAACGGTCTTGTTGCGTGAAATCGATTGGGGGAGTTGGACAGGTCTTGCCATTAAAGAAGTTGATTTGCAACATTTTCCGGCAGATGTGGAAACGGAGGCAATGCTGTATGAGCGTGCGGGGCGTTTTGTGGACTACTTGAAAGAGCGATATGATGGAAAACAGGTGTTGGCAGTCGGGCATGGACTGATAAACAGGGCGGTACAGGCACACATTCAAGGAGTGACTTTGGAACATTTACGTAGTGTGCCAAAGATGAATAATGCGGAACTACGCCGGTTCAAGTTAACGTAATTCCGCATTGAATAACACGTGGTTATTGCAAAGTGATTCCCATGATTCCTATCACCACATCATTGGACAGGGTTTCCAGGGTCAGCCTTTTTAGTTCCTTGGAATGATCCAAAGGAATATCGAGCAATATGCCTGCACCACCTTCTATCTCACGTCCATATACACCAGTGATGTTGAGTTCCTTACCCAGATCACGGCTTACTTTACCGCTTTTCAAGTGCAGACGGTACGGCCGGGGAGCAGTTGCTTGGAATGCTTTGCCGTCCACATAGAAATCTTGTTCTATAGGACACCAGTTGTCCGGATTGGTCAACTCCGTTGCTTGGGAAGTTCCGTCTGCATAGTGTATGCGTATTATTCCATTGGCAATGTGGCACTGCATGTGGTTGGTACTTCCCGCCATCAGCAGATAAGCATGTGAGGCAGTGCCTGATAGTGAGATGGTGGAACTGTCCGGGTAATTATCCCATAGGGAGGTGAAAAGAATGTTGTTTCCTTTTTCTTTCAGACGGAAGGGGATGCCTAAAGACGTTTGGAAAGTATCATGATGTACAAGACTGCGTAATCCCGAGTCGTCTATGGTAGCACTCAGCAGCGGATGACACCATTCTCCTATTCCCTGTGTGGGAAGTTGCAACGTAGTGTATGGAGACCGGGGAGACAAGTATTCATTTTGATATATATCGGTGACGGAAGCATTCAGTTGCCGGTCAAAATCAACCATCCGGCATTTTTCGGGACGGATATCTGCAAAGTCTGTATAGGAGGGGGATTCCCAGACGTTCTCTATATAGATATTAACAGGTTGCCACCAATCCATTTCTCCCTGATGGGTGTAAACAAAGAAAGTGTGGTGTCCCGGTTCACCTTTTATCTGTGCGTTGAAAGCGGTGGCTTCCACAGTGTGATTTGCTAAAACGCTCTGAGGATCATATACTTGGGAGATGGATGCTCCCGAAGGTATTTGCAAAGCCAACTTCCCGTTTGAAGTGATGACTGGTTCTTGGACTGCCAACGTGTGAAGTGGTGCTCCTTCCCATTCGATGGTAATGGTGGTTGAAGATGTTCCTTCCGCCTGGATTGAAAGAAGAGGATAGCCATGGGCCGATTCGATGGATTGCCATGTGGCAGGGACACCGTTCACTTTTACTGAACGGATCTTCTCTTTTCTGGCATTGACGTGCAATACCGGATGGAGAGGAGTCTGGAACCGTTGTGTGATATGATAGGTATCCGTATCTTCTTTCCGGGTAAAGCGATAGTTTATATCGGGAGTGCTGACGGAAGCCTTGTCCCAGTCGTCCGGGAAGCCCGGCCGGAGGATGATTTGCTGGTTCAGGCATCCGGCAGGATACCGAACAGACCTTGGATCAGTACTCGTGAAGCGACTCCGATGGGATCACCGAAATCGCGGTAGCATTCTCCGCGTGCGGCATCATAGAAGCTGATCTGGCCGAAGTTACCCGGACTGTCTCCTAGATACATGCCGTCCAGAACAGAACTTTTCAAAAGTTTGTATCCGGCGTCGGCACGTCCGGCCTGGAAGTATGACAATGCGGTATGCATCACTTCGGCAAAGGCGACATTATTGATGCTCCATGAGTAGGGCAGCCAGTTGGTGGTGGCGATAGTGGCATAGCCATTCTCTTTTAATCCATGGGCCGTGACGGGGATATGAGGAATGGACGTGTCTACATAACGGGTAGCTTGATAGGCTTGGAACGGATTGGCTGTCTCGCTGTCTATAGCATGATAAATGGTCCATACAGCGGCACTTTCGTGTACTCGCTTGTGACCCATAAAATCTTGATATTCCGCCAATGTCCTTTGTCGGGAAGCCATAGCCTCTCGTTCATGGCTTTCAGAATCTTTTCGGCTTCGTTGCGGTAAGGAGTGGGATCTTCGCCTATCTTTTCTGCCAATTGAGCCGCTGTCTTGTTGGCACGGTAGTTATAAGCCGATGAATGGGTGACTGCTCCGCTATTGTAATAAAGGGCGTCACTGGCCCAAATGCAGGCGTACGCGTCATACAGCCCGTCGTTATCCGGGTCGTAGTTCAGCTTTTCCCATGTGAGGTGACGGGTGATGACAGGCCACATTTGGCGGACATAATCCAAGTCCCCCGTCCACTTGAAATGCCATAACAATTCGTCTATGTAGCAAAGGTTCATGTCGTAGTGGTGCATCTGATTATTGCGGTGCGGATTACGGCAGATGTATCCGTTACTGTATTGGGGTGTACCCCATTTCTTGACGGAACGTGCCAGATGCAGGGCGGAATCTTGTGCCGGATGGGGGAAGGTGTTGGGCACTTCGGTGACCTGACTTGCCGCGTATGCGTTGAAATGGGTCCGGGCACGGTCATGCCATCCCAAAACATCGCCGGTATAGGCGGCTCGCCAGCCACTGAGGGGCATTCGCCAGCCTATGGCACCGTGTAGCCACACTTCGCCGTCCCAGATTCCATCGGCAGCCATAGCCAGCGTGCCTCCTAAGGTGTTGAAATAAGGGTCGGGTGTTTCAATGCGGATGCGTGAGGCTGTTTCGGAGCGGGCGGCTTCTGCCTTTTTAAACAGGTTTTCGCCTTCGGCAGTCGTCAGTGTGCGTAGTTCCTGGTTTTCCAATAGAATATAAAGTGTTCCGTCTATCTGCACCGGGAAGGATTGTAACTGTTGAGGCTGGAGAGGAGCTTCGAAACTGTCGGCAGGGTCGGCTCCCATGTCTCCGTTACGGTTTAGTTTGGAATTACGTATCTCTGAAATGGATGCCAGTAGAACGGGATGGAATTCCTTGAAATTCCGGGCGTTGAATTGCCAGATGGCCCCTTCTTTATCGGGAAGTGCCCATGTGGTAATGGATAAGCTTCCGCCTCCGAAAGCCGGATCAGATAAACTGTAGCTGCGGCGTCCCGCTGTATAACGGGACTCGCAGTGTTCGGTAGAGTCAAGGGCTACCGTGCCTCCGGAGGTTTGCAGTTTAAAGCAGATGTGCTTCGGATTCTCCTTGGTATAAGCAGCGAATACGGGCCGGTCGCTTGTTTCCAGCCGGAATGCTGTGTGGCTGCCGTATAAGGCACGGGTAAAGCGATTCTTACCGTTGATGCAGACAAAATCGTCTCCGTCAGGGGTATATTGCAGGCTTCGGGTGGCATTCCGGCGATGTTCGTTGTACGAAGTGGATTCTATGAAATCACCTATCTTTTGTGGCTGCTTGGTTTGTCCTGCGCCGGAAACGCTACCGATGCCCAACAGGCATAGAAGTAAATATGTCGTTTTCATGATAATAACTGCTAACTCCTGTTCTTACGGTAACGGCTGTAACCCTTCCCAGCGTACATTCCATTTGCCATCTTTCGGAAATCCGGGATTGTTTCCTTCCGATCCGTCCCATCCGGCGCACATCATGGCGACTGTGGTCAGTAATCCACCGTTGCCGGGCAGGTAAATACGCAGACGCCCGTCCTGGTAATTGTGACCGTTTACCAGATAGGTGTTGGTACGCTTGTCCATCAATAATGCGCTGACCGCCTTTTCGGGCTCACCCATTCGGGCGGCATTCATGGCTGTCATCGGATAATCCCAGCCCCAGGTCTTGTCCCAGTTCCAGTTATCCCAAATCCAGTGCAGGGTGTTTTTCATATATCCGGCATGAATCAGCTGATTCATGGGCAGGATGCCGACAGCGCCCAGCACTGCCATGTGGTCTGAGGTAAAACGGATATCTTTATAGGTATCCACCGCGGTCTCGGCTGCCAGATACAGCTGTTCGTCGTTGTATGCCAGCGGAGATAATTTCTCTATCAGCACATCCCATTCGGGTACACGTTCCATCCCTGTACGTTCACGCCATGTTTGGGCGACTTGCATGGCGAAATGCCAGTACGAAAGTTCAAAAGGCGGATTGACAGTTTCGGCGGCGCGCAACGTTTCCTGTGCGGGGATAGCGCCTTTCAAGACATAACGGTCGTGCTCTTCCTCGTATGTGGCGAATGAATACATGAATTCGGCGGTTTCCTGTATCAGGCTATTGTATTTTTTCAGCAGTTCTTCCGATGGATTAGCCCGATAGAGCAATTCTGCCAGGTAGATGAGATGAGGCTGTTGCCAGATCAGGAAGCTGCCTACTTTAGAGGGGGCTTCCGTACCGCTGGGATCAGTCATTTTCATCCAGCGTATGCCTTTGAAACCTTGTCTTTCCGCTATCTGGCGGGCTATGGGTTCCACGGTTTCATACCAGGATAAAGTGCGGTCCAGTAATTCGGGATGTCCCCATAAGGCGAATTGTGCCTGATGCCACCAGATCATTTCCAAATGGAATTTCCCGAACCAGGAGTTGTAAGTCAGTCCGGTTTCCTGTGGCGGGGTTGATCCGGCACATTGGATGGCGAGCAGATATTGGCTTAATACGACCCGGCGTTCCAATTCTTTGGCACGGACATCCGTACATTGTGAGAAGTCGGCGACAGCTCCCTGTGTCCAGTAATTTTGCCAGTGTCCGGAAGAGGCTTGTTGTACTTCCGCAAAAGTCAGGATGGGAGCAGCGGACGCTTGCGGTGTGAATTGGCAGGTGAATGTAAATACACTGTCCGTTGGCGTGAGTACGAAATAGTTTGCACTTTTTTCTCTCAGCTTCGCAGCGCCTTCCCAACTGATTGTTACATAATAGGTGGTTGCGTCGAGTGTTCTTTTTAACACGGCCGATTGTGCATCTTCACTGACCAGGGTCGTGCTATGCTTATCATTCGCCTCCCAATTACAAGCATCGTCACAGTGACCGCCCGTGGGATAGGGGAAGTGAAACTTGATGCCGGCAGGTTGTCGGGCCGACAGGCGTGCGGCAATCATGTCACGCTCCGGATGGCAGACTGTCTGAATGTGGTAGGGAGTTTCTTTGAGGGTGAACCGGCTGTTGATGATACCGTTCCACATATCCAGTGATTGCTGTATGTTTTGCACATCCGAGGGACGTACTTCATTTTCTAATTCGAGTCCGATGATACCCAGATGCAGGCGGTGTGGGTTTACACGATACCAGTCGGATGCTTCCTTTGCTCTGCCGGGTTCTTTGGGTTGGGTGGCATATAGCTCTTTGTGCCGTGGCCGAAGTCATACTCCACCAAGCTTCCTCCGGTTTATAGTTTTCGGGATTTCCGAAGCTGTGCCATCCCCATTGGCTTTGTGTACCCAGTGGAACTCCGTTTTTATAGACTTCGGGAAAAGTCTGCAATCCTGTAGCATCTACCGTGTAGGCAAATTCTCCGTTTCCTACCGACAGGGAGGATAATGAATCCATGGCAGTTACTTCCGGATTATTGCGTGTTACCAGTGCATGGCGGTCTATGGCTTCCTCTTGGGGAGAGGTGCAAGCGGCCAATGCAAACATTGTCAGAGCATAAATGGTGTGTTTCATTGTATATAGCTAATTTAAAAAGATGGATAATTCTGTTGTTTATGCGATATGATTCTATTTGCCAAGTTGCAGGCAACCCATGATGAAAGGACCGGTAGCTTTGGCATCGTTGTCACGCATCTTTTCGCTAATGTAATATTCAAAGCTTCCGTCGCGGTAAGGAGTGCCGCCCAGTCCGCCTACTTGACAGCAACGGGTCAGTGTCAGAGTTCCGTCGGGGTTTTCGCGAAGCAATGTTTTCTTTAATCCGTTGAAGGCTTTTTCCGCGATGGTCCGGTATCGGGCGTCTATATATCCTTTGTTCACCGCTTTGGCATAAGCATACATACATTGGGTGGTTACGGATGCTTCGGGAAAATTACTTTCACGTTCGGGCTGGTCTATTACCTGATACCATAGCCCGTCTCTTTGATAGTTGGGCAGCTTTCTGCCAAACCTTGAATCCAACTGATAAGCGAGGCACGTCCGGGGTGGTTGTCGGGAATATAGTCCAGTACATCTACCATGGCCATGAACCACCAGCCTATACTGCGTCCCCAGAAGTTAGGTGAAGTACCGTCTTGCGGATTTGCCAACGTTGGGATTTGCTTTCGTCCCAGGCATGATGATATAATCCGGTTTCCGGTGAATAGGTATGTTTGTGGCAAAGTGTGAATTGTTTTACCGCTTCATCAATCAGATCAGGACGGTTGAATTCCGCTCCATAGCGGGCTAGGAAAGGAGAAGCCATATAAAGTCCGTCCAGCCACATCTGATGTTGATAGATCAATTTATGCCAGAAGCCACCTTCCAGCGTACGTGGTTGTCTTTTGAGTTGTTCTACCAGTAAGTCCATGGCTGCTTTATATTTTTCTTTGCCTGTTTCTTTATAGAGGTCGAACAGTACTTTTCCTGAATTGATGTAATCCAGGTTGTAAGTTGACATATCATAAAGGTGGATTTCTCCTTTTTCGTTAATCAAACTATCCGCCCATTCCTCAACATACGTAAAGTAACGTTTGTCACCGGTATTTTTCCACATATCCAGCATGGCGCAACAGCTACTCCTTGTGAATACCCGAAAAAGAGCCGTTTGCCATGATCCAGCTGATAAGCTTTGGGAAAGCGGAGCATCTCAGAGTCGGCAAAGCGCCGGGCATACGAGTCGGAAGATATGCCGGGAAGGGTTGTGGGAACTGTAGGGAGAGGGGCTACACATACTTCTCCACTGTACGGAATTGCTTTTTGGGCTTGGAGAGACATGGGAGCCATGCAGGCAGTCAATAAACAGATGTAACAGTAATTTTTCATGGTATTTCCTGTCGTTTTTATAGTCTTTGAATGATTTACATTTTTTGCTGATGTAAAAATAGGCTAATTAACGCTATAAGTCCATGAATAATTGTTCATTTAGATGGAAAATCTATCGGTTGAGTCTCTTTTTTAAGGAATATGTGTCAATAAAGAACGAATTTGTGGAAAAAATGGTAAGACAGAGAAAAACTGTTCACCCATCTGTCATCTAGAAGGAAATAAGGAATGACAAATGGATGAACTTGATGAGATAATCAGTTGTGTACCAGTGTTCCTATATTTTCACCGGTCATTACTTTTTTCAGGTTACCTACTGTGTCCATGTCGAAAACGATAATGGGCAGGTTGTTTTCCTTGCACATGCAGGTTGCTGTAAGATCCATTACTTTCAAACCGCGCTTCAATACCTCATCGTAGGTGATATCGTCAAATTTCGTAGCAGTGGGGTCTTTTTCCGGATCAGCTGTATAAATGCCGTCCACGCGTGTTCCTTTCAACATCACATCGGCTTCTATCTCGATACCACGCAGTGAAGACCCGGTATCGGTAGTAAAAAACGGATTGCCTGTTCCGGCAGACATAATCACAACTTCTCCGTTTTCCATCGCTTCAATCGCTTTCCATTTGTTGTAAAACTCACCGATGGGTTCCATGCGGATAGCTGTCAATACACGTGCCTTGACTCCGGCCGCTCCCAATGCGGAACTCAATCCCAAGCTGTTGATAACGGTTGCCAACATCCCCATTTGGTCACCTTTTACACGGTCAAAACCTTTGGAAGCTCCGCTCAGCCCCCGGAAGATGTTTCCACCACCGATTACAATACCTATTTGTACGCCAAGGTCGTGTATTTCCTTGATTTGTTGCGCATATTCACCCAGACGTTTTTCGTCTATACCATATTGCTTTTCGCCCATCAGGCTTTCGCCGCTCAGCTTCAGTAGAATTCTTTTAAATCTTGCCATATTGGTTTGTCTTTTAGTTTTTTGCAAAGATAAAAATATTAATCTTTTTTACTTGTTTTATATCCTAAAATATTTCTTCCCATGACTCCTTGCATTACTCCGCGAAGTAGAAGATAGGTAATGAATGCCATCCATAAAGCGTGATTGCCCATTGCCCCCCGGAAACCATAGTAAATAAGAAAGAAACTGACAGAGGCTACTATCATGGCTTTCAGCATCAGATGGGTGGCTGTCGCACCGATGAATATTCCATCGAACAAAAAAGCAGAGAAGCCTGCCAAAGGAATGGCAAGTACCCAATAAAAATAACTTTCGGAAGCATGAATGACAGTTGTTTCGTCAGTCAGTAATCCGAGAAAGGATTGTCCCCCTATACTATATAATAAGGTGAAACTAAGTGATAATCCTAGTCCCCAGCCGAATAGTTGGCGAACCGTCGTGTGGAGTGCTTTCTGATTATTGGCTCCGATATATCTTCCTGCCAATGCTTCTCCGGCGTATGCGAAGCCGTCCATAATGTAGGAGAATAAAGTGAATAATTGCATAAGTAATGTATTGACCGCCAACACCACTTCTCCTTGTGCCGCACCAGCCGAGGTGAAAAAGACAGTAACCGCCACCAGGCAGATGGTACGGAAAAAGATATCCCTGTTTACTTGGAAGAAACGGTACATGGCCTGTTTGTCAAAGAAGGAATGCCATTCTATGCGTTTCCGCAGGGTGCTGTAGTAGCGTAACCACAACAAATATGCCATGACTAGCCCGGCATATTGTGCAGTTAACGTTCCGATGGCGACACCTTCTATTTTCATTCCTAATCCATATACAAGAAGAAGACTGACCGCAATGTTCACTATATTTTGTGTGATGGCTATATACATGGGGAAACGGGAATTTTGCATACCGATATACCAGCCGGCAAAACTGTAAAGCCCTAATACAGCCGGTGCTCCCCAAATACAGATATAGAAATAGAGGGACGCCAGATGTTCTACTTCTTCAGTCGTTTGGATAAAGGTGAAGGCGGTTCTTTCTATAGGATATTGCAAGGCTAGCAAAGTAAATGCAATGAATAATCCTACTCCGACGGAACGGAGTAGTAACCGGGTGACTTCATTCAGGTCGTGCCTGCCGTATGCTTGTGAAGTCATGCCGCTGGTTCCCATACGCAGAAAACCGAAAATCCAGTAGATGATGTTGAAAAGCATTCCGCCTACAGCTATCGCTCCGATGTAGGCGGCAGAGCCCAAATGACCTACAATAGTAACATCAATCAAGCCCAACAGAGGAACTGTAATGTTTGAAACGATAGAAGGGATGGCTATTTGAAGTATTTTTTTGTTTCCGTTATTAAGTTGAATCATGAGTGTAGATTGATAGAGATGGATACAAAGGTACTCTCTTTCTCATAAATAACCAATGAAAATTTAAATTTGAATTGAAAATAGTTGTTGTTTAAGATGATATATCATTGGAATATAGATATATTTGCGGTTATTAAATGATCAAAACAGGAGAATTATGAAAGAGAATTTTCAAATCCATATTTGGTTGGGCTTATTGTTATGTCTGTTAGGCATGTCATGTTCGGATGATACTCCGGCTAAAGGAGATGACCCGGGAAATGGTAACACGGAGTTGGAAGTCAATGAGTGGATAGAGAGTGTCATGCGCAGTGATTATTTGTGGAATAACGACATTCCTGCTCAAAATAAGTTGGATTTCTCTGCTGATCCCCAAACATTCTTTAGATCTATGCTCAGTTTGAAAGATGGAAGACGAGAAACGGAAAGCATCTTTATTATTATTCTTATATGGAGAAGAATAAAGATTATAAAGCACGTACCAGCATTGATGCGGATGATACTTATGGTATGGAGTTTACTTTATTTAATGTTGTAAACGATAGTAATCAACCTTTAGGATATTATTATGCCCGTATTCTGTATGTTCTTCCTAATAGTCCGGCATCAAGTGCAGGTTTGGAAAGAGGGGATTGATCGTGGGTGTTAAAGGAAAAATAATATTAATTCCGATAATTATGGAATCTTATTAAATGGAGATAGGACTCAATGGCTCGTCAAACGTGGCGATACAGAGGTCAGAACTATTGATATAGAAGCTTCCCGGGCCGTGGAGGACAATCCCTTGTTCTATCACAATGTATATACTCGGGGAGATAAGAAGATTGGGTATTTGGTTTATAATCATTTTACTTCCGGACCGAATGGATATTCGGATCGTACCTATGATGAGGAAATGAAGAAGATATTCGCCGGATTTCAGGCGCAAGGTGTGAATGAATTTGTGCTGGACTTGCGCTATAATGGAGGTGGATATGAGAATTCTGCTAATATGCTCGCAGGACTCCTCATTCCAGAAGCTTCTCGAAAAAAGGTGTTTGCTGTTTTCTCTGACAATAAGGGACAATCCTATTCCAATGATTTTTGTGTGGAAACGAAAGGAACGGCAGGTTACTTGAAACTTAATTCCAATCGAATTTATATATTGACAAGCCAAAGTACGGCTTCTTCTTCGGAAGTCGTTATTAACAGCCTCAACCCATTTATGGATGTTACCCTTATTGGCGAATTGACAGAAGGGAAAAATGTAGGAATGGAGATGCAAAGAATGATAAATATGAATGGATATATTGGCCTATCACATTGAGAGTGACTAATGCGGTGAATGATGACTACAGTGCTGGTTTTAAACCGGATATAGAATGGAATGAGTATGATTTGACTCAGAATCCGACAGACGCTTTATTACCATTGGGTGATCCGGATGAATTCATGCTGGGTAAGGCCATCTCCTTGATCACAGGAATAAACCGGTCAGCCAGAAGCATGAATACGTTATCCCAACCGATTATGAGGGGGAATCTGTGTATCAATCGACAGAACGTCATGCCACTGGAGGAATGTTGATGGTTCCTGAAGAGAAGAACAACTAAAGGAGGTATTTAACTTCTTTGAAAGCATATTTTCTAAGAGAACCGTTTTTATCTTTCAGAATCAAATGTCCGTCGGGCTCCACACGGATCAGTTTGGCAGTAAACTCTCCTTTTGCATCGCAATAGGGGTGATAACCTTCCTTGCGGTATTGTGCTTTCAGGTAGTATTCCTGAATTTTGGTAATGATATCGGTTTCTCTGTTTTCTATCCGGGAATAGAGATCTATGATATGTTCCAATACGCTGTTCAGAACTTCCATTCTGTCTGTTTCCTTTTTAGTAATTTGTCTTAATGAAACAGGGTTGGGAGCAGATGAATGAAATTCTTCCTGGTTAATATTGATCCCTATCCAATAATGCTCTGTGAAATTTGGCTTCCTGTTAAATCATTTTCAATCAATATGCCGGCTATTTTTTTGTCTTTCCAATAGATATCATTGGGCCATTTTATTTGCAGGCAATCTGCATGGACATAATGGGCCAATGCGGTACAAATGGCAGAAGCTACCGTCATAGATAAAATGAACTGACTGGCGGGAGCGATTGTTTGGGGGTAAAATACAGTGCTGAATGTCAGATTCTTGCCATATTCTGATTCCCATGAATTTCCACGTTGCCCTTTTCCGGCGGTTTGATATTCTGCCATAAGCGTGGTGAATTCCTTGATTTCTTTTTCCTGGCAAAGTTCTGCAAGTCGGTCATTTGTTGAGGTTACGGTTTCTTCTTTTAAGATTTTGCTTGACCAGTTAGGGGATCTCATCATATTCTTTTTTAAGTTTACGGGTGAATTTTTTGATAACCTCTTCGTATGAGTGGTCTATCAGTGATAAAATAAGTTTGTCGTCAATGTTACCTTGTAAGGATACTTGGTTCCAATATTTCTTATTGAAGTGATAGGCTCCTTCAATGCCGGAATGATGTTCTCTTAATTCCAAGGCATATTCGGGTGCACATTTTAAAGATAGCCATCCCGGGTTGTCCAATCCGATACAGGCATACATTTCCCCATGACTTTGAATACTAAGGTGACATTGTCAAAAGGGAATTCTTCTGTTGTTCCTTTCTTTCTGATACAGTAATCGCGTATTGTTTCTATGTCC
>ENA-OQDD01000023-OQDD01000023.1-human-gut-metagenome-genome-assembly--contig:-NODE-23-length-52167-cov-2.090661_pt1 | contig 52167 bp, 66 predicted proteins | sample MGYA00242507_ERZ504598 | MGnify/ENA primary metagenome ERZ504598 (study PRJEB26092, sample SAMD00036318) | human gut metagenome | host: Homo sapiens | study: EMG produced TPA metagenomics assembly of...
TATCTAAAATATAGCGCGGATGAAAAGAAATGTCAATAAGCTGATAAAATATGATAATTATTATCATTTAAGAAGGAAAAATACGGTCATGGAAGGGCGATTCGCCGGCAGAACATGGAAACTTGCCGGAATCGCAAAGTTCGTGTTACAATTGGGACAGCAGAGCAAAACAAGAGAGGAGACAAAAATATGCTCTCACAGATGAATTACCGAAAAGAAACACAGCCCCACGGTGATGAGCTTTTTCCGCTGAGCATTCACGTTTTCGAGACAGACCTGCAGAGTACCGTGCGGGTGTACTGCCACTGGCATGAGGAAGTGGAGCTCTTTTATGCAGTAAAGGGCGAAGCTGTTTTTCATATGGATACCGAGACCTTTCTCCTGCGGGAAGGGGAGACCGCCTTTGTCAATGCAAACCGTCTGCATGAGGTAGAGGGAATCGACGGACGGGAATTTACGTTTCTTGCCGTTGTATTCCAGCCGCGTTTTCTGTCCGGCACATCGCTTGACCGGATCCAGCAGCAGTATATCGAACCAGTGCTGTCCTCCGAGATCCGTTTTCCATCCAAGACAGAGCGGGGGACACGCCTTGCAGAAAAAACGGCACAGGCCATGCAGGAGATCCGAAATCTGCAGGAAAGAAAAGAACCGGGCTGGGAGCTGTTGTTAAAAGCGGAACTTCTGAAAATCTGGCAGGGATATTACAGTGCGGCAGAAAAGAACGGCGGAAAAACGGATGCCTCGACGAATTACCGTGTCAGCAGAATGAAAGAGATCCTCACATACATGAATGCTCATTTCTGTGAGGATCTCGAAATCGCGGAACTGGCGAGCCAGTTTCATATGAGTGAGAGCGCTTTCTGCCGCTTCTTTAAGTCGATTATGCATATTTCCGCCGTGACGTATGTCAATAACCTGCGGATTGCCGAGAGCTGCCGGCTGCTGCTTTCCACCGAGGAGGCGATCAGCAAGATTGCGAGCGACTGCGGATTCCGAAATATCAGCTATTTTAACCGAGTCTTCCAGGAACGCATGCACCAGACGCCGGGGCAGTTCCGCAGTTTATCCGCAGAAAACCGTACTGCGATATAAGATTCGGAACTTATGCAGGCTTCTGCGATCGGAATGCACGCCGCAGGAAGAAAAGTCCGGTCATATCAGCCAGTGCCCAGCCGATCGGAATGGCGATCCAGATTCCGGCAACGCCAAGCGCCGTGCGGAGAAAAGGTATGCCAGCGCCACACGCATGCCAAGCGAAATGACGGTCAGAACAACCGACATCTCGGCGCGTTTGACAGCGCGGTAATACCCGTACAGCAGAAACAGCCATCCGATGCCGAGATAGAACGAGCCTTCCAGCCGCAGGTACTGTACGCCGATCGCGATGACCTCCATTTCTGATGCTTTCACGAAAATCTGCATCAGCGGATGCGCGAACAGATTGACAAGCAGAGAAATGACGATGGAAAAGCAGCGCTCAGTGCAAAAGCATCTTTCGTGCCGCGCCGGATCCGCTCGTGATTTCCGGCCCCGTAATTCTGTGCGGTGAAAGTGGAGTAGGCATTTCCGAAATCCTGCACCGGCAGATAGGCAAAGGTATCAATTTTCACCGCGGCCGCAAATGCCGCCATGACCGCCGGACCGAAGCTGTTGACGAGCCCTGTACCATCAGAATGCCGAAATTCATGACCGACTGCTGAATGCAGGTCATCGAAGAAAGATTCAGAATCTCTTTTAAAATGGAATGGCTGAAACACCATTCTTTTTTTGACGGCAGCCACATGCGGCAGCGGAGCAGCACATAGAGCAGAATACCGACGGCGGACACATACTGCGCAAGAACCGTAGCGAGCGCCGCGCCTGCGATGCCGAACGGCAGTACAGCGACAAAGAGCAGATCCAGTGCAATGTTCAGCACAGCAGAGACAGCGAGAAAAATCAGCGGTACAGAAGAGTTTCCGAGCGCGCGCAGCATACAGGAAAAGAAATTGTATACGGATGTTGCAATAAGGCCGGCAAAGATAATCAGAAGATACGTCCGCATGCCGGGACGGACTTCATCCGGGACGCGAAGAAACGTAAGGATCGGCTCGATGCCTGCATAAACAGCGAGATTCAGCACGAGCGTAACGGCAAGGATCAGCAGAAACGCGTGGAGAATCGAAAGTTTTAAAGAAGAAAGATCTTTTCGTCCCTGATAAATCGAAAAGAGCGCACCGGCGCCCATCGACAGGCCGAGAAAAATGGAAGTCAGAAACGTCATCAGCGTATAGGAGGAGCCGACGGCGGCGAGCGCATTGCTTCCGAGAACGCGTCCGACGATCAGGGTGTCGGCAATGTTGTAAAACTGCTGCAACAGATTTCCTGCGATCATCGGCAGGGCAAACAGGATAAGAGAGCGGGAGATTTTCCCGCGGGTCAGATCGTAATACATAAAGAAACTTCTTTCCGAACATAATTGTTAATATTATAACATAAAAAATCAAAAAATGTCAATTTGCAGGATGAAGTGTACAAAAGTGCAATTGTCAGAAAATTTCGAAAAATCGAAGTTTATAAAATTTTTACAGATTTTGGGACATGTTCTGTAAAAAAACGGAAGATTTTCAGTTGATTTTTTGGCCTTTTATGTATAATTAGAGTAGAAGAGGCCGGCTGGTCCGGTTTCTTCTAAAGGATACCTTCAAATTTTTGCATTTTGCAGAATGAAGCAGTATTACTATCAAAGGAAAGAGGTTAATTACAAGATGGCACAGATCGATTTAACAAAGTATGGCATCACCGGTACCACAGAAATTGTGTACAACCCTTCTTATGAGCAGTTATTTGAGGAAGAGACAAAACCAGAGCTGGAAGGCTATGAAAAAGGCCGGGAGACAGAGCTTGGTGCAGTTAACGTTATGACCGGTATCTATACAGGCCGTTCACCGAAAGACAAATACATCGTTGTGGACGAGAATTCGAAAGATACTGTATGGTGGACTTCTGATGAGTACAAAAACGATAACCATCCGGCAACCCAGGAAGCATGGGCAGCAGTAAAAGAGATCGCAAAAAAAGAGCTCTCCAACAAAAGACTGTTCGTTGTAGATGCATTCTGCGGCGCAAATAAAGATACCCGTATGGCTATCCGCTTCATCGTTGAGGTAGCTTGGCAGGCACATTTCGTAACTAACATGTTCATCAAACCTACAGCAGAAGAGCTTGAGAACTTCGAGCCGGATTTCGTTGTATACAACGCATCCAAAGCAAAAGTTGAGAATTACAAAGAGCTGGGTCTGAACTCTGAGACAGCAGTAGTATTCAACATCACAAGCCGTGAGCAGGTTATCATCAACACATGGTACGGCGGAGAGATGAAGAAAGGTATGTTCTCCATGATGAACTACTATCTGCCGCTGAAAGGCATCGCTTCCATGCACTGCTCTGCAAACACAGACCTGAACGGTGAGAACACTGCAATCTTCTTTGGACTTTCCGGAACAGGAAAAACAACACTTTCCACAGACCCGAAACGTCTTCTGATCGGTGATGACGAGCACGGCTGGGACGACAACGGAGTATTCAACTTCGAGGGCGGCTGCTATGCAAAAGTTATCAACCTGGACAAAGAGTCTGAGCCGGATATCTATAATGCAATCAGACGTGACGCTCTGCTTGAGAACGTTACTGTTGATGCAGAAGGCAAAATTGACTTCAATGATAAGAGCGTAACCGAGAATACTCGTGTATCTTATCCGATCAACCACATTGAGAACATCGTTCGCCCGATTTCTTCTGCACCGGCAGCTAAGAATGTTATCTTCCTGTCCGCAGACGCATTCGGCGTACTTCCGCCAGTATCTATTCTGACACCAGAGCAGACTCAGTACTACTTCCTGTCCGGATTTACTGCAAAACTTGCAGGAACCGAGCGCGGAATTACCGAGCCGACTCCTACCTTCTCTGCATGCTTCGGCCAGGCATTCCTGGAGCTGCACCCAACCAAATATGCAGAAGAGCTTGTTAAGAAAATGGAGAAGAGCGGAGCAAAAGCATACCTGGTTAACACAGGCTGGAACGGAACCGGAAAACGTATCTCCATCCGTGATACCCGTGGAATCATCGATGCAATCTTAAGCGGTGCTATCAACGAAGCTCCGACGAAGACTATTCCGTACTTCAACTTCGAAGTTCCGACTGAACTTCCGGGCGTTGATCCGGCTATCCTGGATCCTCGCGATACCTATGCTGATGCTTCCGAGTGGGAGACAAAAGCACTGGATCTGGCTGAAAGATTCATTAAGAACTTTGCAAAATATGAAGGAAACGCTGCTGGTAAAGCACTTGTTTCCGCTGGTCCGCAGAAATAAATTTTCTGAATTGATCGAAAGGAAGCCCCTGACATGAAAGTGTCAGGGGCTTTCTTTTGTGAAAATATCTGGAGAAATAAAATAGTTCCCTGCCCGAAAGTACAGACTGATGGGACAGGAAACTATTTTACAGCACACCCCAAAATAATGCAAAAAATTTCAGCACCACAGAGCGTGAATTGTTGCGTCACTGGTTTTCGCCGTACCTTGATACGCCTTCAAAATAGAAAATAAGGCAGATCAGCAGGACAAGAGCAGTTCACGTACCATTTCTGCATCAAAGGCAACAGAGGAAACATGGTTGACTTCTATCTGATATAACGCATTTGCTGCGATATGCTCAGCAGCCTGCTCAAGATCACGAATACCGCTTGTGTTTTCGTGGCAGGAGATTACGGCATCGAGTCCTTCCGACGTCAGAATGCATTCCTTTTCTTTCATACCGATACGTTTTAACACCTTTGGAAGTGCATAGCGGGAGAAAATGATTTTCTTTTCTTCCGGCGTGTAATCCGGAATTTCAATCACAGCGAAGCGGGACATCAGCGGAGCACTGATCTGGTCCTTGTCGTTTGCGGTTGCAATCGGGTATACACCGACGGTCGGGATCATACATTCGATATAGTTATCGGTAAAACCAAGATTATCAAGAAGGGTCAGCAGAACATCTGCCGGGTTTCCGTTTCCTTTGCCGGAGGCAGCCTTGTCGAGCTCATTGATGATAAAGAGAGGTTGGATTCACCAGCCATGGAAAAAGCATCCATGATGATTCCCGGTTTTGCGTTTGCGTAGATGCGGGAACTTCCGGTCAGCTGTTCCGGGTCATTAATCGAACTCATATCGAGTGTTGTCCACGGTAATTTTAAGATACGCGCAACGGCATAAGCAATCTGCGATTTTCCGGTTCCAGCAGGACCGATCAGTAACAGACCATAGGCCGGCAGCGTATGAGTCCGGTTAATCTGAATGATGGTTTCGATAATTCTCTGCTTCACGCGTTCCATGCCATACAGTTCTTCATCGAGGATCCGGCGTGCTTCCACTGGATCAATGGCTTCAAAATAGTTGCTTTTCCATTGAATATTCATCATCATGGAGAGGGCGCGCTGTGCGTGACGACGTTCTTCGGGAGAGACTTCGTGGGAACGGGCAACAGCGAGGTTTCGACGAGCCCAAAGGCGGATATTGTCCGGCAGCGTTCTTCCGGCACAGTTCATAAAATCAGTGATGGATTGGATGCTGGTGAGCTTCATGCTGTCACCGGTTTCCTCCTGATCCTCATCCTCAACTTCTTCTTCCGGTGCATTGCTGGCGAGGAGACGCTCAATCATAAACTGTAAAAATCCATCCTCAGCCGAAAGCTTTACGCCGCCACCGAAAGCGATCTCGCGGATTTTGTAAACTGCATAACCGTCGGATGTTTGTGTACCGGAAAGGCGGACATTGATATGGTTTTCACCGAGCCATTTTAAAAGGCTGACAAAACGGGCATCAATCTGGAGAATATCGGCGATGAAGGTTTCTTCTTCATCTTTAAATTCAAACGAGGTTCGTTTGGATGGGTTTGTGAAAATACCACAGGGATGATGAGGAAAAGCTTTCTCTTTCGTATCCAGAATAAGGATCGGCTGATCCGGAGAAGTAAACGGTGCGTTTGTGCGGAAAACAGTATACGTACATTCGGAAACTTTTGCTTTTTCCGGGGAATTGCTGAAATCAAAAACGGGCATGACAGAACCTCCTAATAAAATAAGTGCTTATTGGTACAATAAAAACAGTGTAGCACGAATTAAAAATCCTGCAATCAATATGCAGAATTTTGTATTTTTTAATTGCTATGAAAATAATTGAGCAAGCGGATATTCGAAATGGAAGCAGGGAACTTATTAGATTCGGTTAAATTTTCGGAAGGCATAAAAAAGCCCTCCGGGCAGGATCACACTGCGGCGGAGGGAAATTATGTCATCAAAGCAAGCTGTCGTAAGAAAGAAGCTCGCAAAACAGGAATCTTTCTTACACTGAAAAAGGAATGGCATCAGGAAACAGCGTTGGTTTTGGAAAATCCCGGAAGCTGTACCAGCACGATCGCTGCAAACATCAGAATACAGCCGGAGAGCTCGCGACCGGAGAGAGCCTGATGCAGGAGAATCCAACCGGCAAGAACAGAAAAAACGGATTCCAGGCTCATCAGCAGAGAAGCCATGGTAGGATTTAATCCTTTCTGCCCGATGATCTGCAGGGTATAGCCGACACCTGAAGAGAGAATTCCGGCATAGAGAATCGGCATCCAGGCGTGCAGAAGATCGGAGATGTTTACGGTTTCAAAGAGGAGCATACAGACAGCTGACAGGATCGAACAGGTAAAAAACTGAATGCAGGACATTTTGATGCCGTCGACAAGCAGAGAAAAATGATCAATGACCAGAATATGTACGGTAAATCCGAGCGCACAGGCAAGCACAAGAAGATCGCCCTTCTGCAAAGAGAAGGATCCGTCTGTCATGCAGAGCAGATAGAGACCGGCAACGGCAATGAGAACTGCGAGCCAGACCTTCGGTTGTACTCGTTTTCGGAGGAACAGGCCGCAGACCGGAACAAGTACGATGTAAAGTGCGGTGATAAAACCGGCCTTTCCGACGGTTGTGTACTGGATGCCGATCTGCTGCAGGGTTGAGGCGACAAACAGTGCGATGCCGCAGAGAATACCGCCCGCCCAGAGCGTTTTTGACTGTGTGCCATTTTCTGACGAAGCATCCGGCGGTAGGGTTCGCTTTTTACGCGAGGAGAAAAAGACAATCAGCGGAAGAAGCGTAAGTCCGCCGAGCAGGTTTCGTGCCGCGTTGAATGTAAAAGGTCCGACATAATCCATGCCGGTCTGCTGTGCGACAAAGGCAGAACCCCAGATCGCAGCGGTCAGAAGCAGAAGCGCTGACTGTCGGTACTTATGAGAAACAGTATTCATAATAGAAAAAACCTCCTGAAATTGATACGATATTCATCATAGCACAAACAGATGGAAAAAGCGAACGGAAAAATGGCGGAAAAGACGGAAAAAAGGCACAAATAATCATAATGACGAAACAGTGCAGATATTGCGAAAATGGATATGTGAAAAATGAGCAGAACAAAGGAGATTAAAAAGGGAAAAACGAGCAATTCAACCAACGCAAAACAAAAAAGAACACCAAAAACAAAAAATAGACACTGTTTTTCTAACAGCCTTTGTGTATAATGAACTCATCAAGCAAGAACGAAAACCTTAAGGAGGTAAAAAGTATGAAAAAGCGTAACATGAAAGTCCTTGCACTGTTAATGACAGTGACAATGCAGGAACGATGCTTGCTGGATGTGGAGACAGCGGAAGTACAAGCACCGGTTCATCCGGAGGAGCAACAGCATCCTCCAGCGGAACAGCAGATGCATCAAGCGATGCCACAGCAGCATCTTCCAGCACAGCAGATGCTTCCAGCGAAGATACCACAGGTTCAGATGATGTGGTAGGAGAGCTTCCAAGAAATGAAACTCTTTACTTCGCAGGACAGCAGTGGGGTACCGTCAACGATTACAACCCAATGTCCGCAAACTCAAACAATGCAATGGTTATAGCACAGGGCGATGCTTCACGTGTACTTGTTTATGAAACTCTTTATATGTGGAATCCGCTGGATGCAAAAATGTATCCGCTGCTTGCAGACGGAGATCCGGTTTGGAACGATGCCCGTACCGAAATTACCGTTAAGATCAAAGCTGATGCAAAATGGAATGACGGCACACCGGTTACTGCAAAAGATGTAGCAGCTACCTATCATGCACATGTAGATTACAATTCTTCTACCGGCGCTGAAATGAAGAGCTACATTGCAGATGTTGTTGCACAGGATGACAGTACCGTAGTCTTCAAACTGACAACCGATGACTCCGGCGAAGCAGTTAACCCGGTTCTTGCGGAAAGATATCTTCCTAATGCTTTATATCATGCAGGAAAACTATCTGAAGACCGTAGCTGACAGAAACAACAACGATGCTGAAGCAATTAAAATGGATAAGATGGACGATCTGGTAACTTCCGGACCGTACAAAAAATACTTTGACAATGACCAGAACGTAGTCTGATCCGCGATGATAATTATTGGGGACAGGCAGATTCCATGTGGGGTAAGCTTCCGGTTCCGAAATATATTTCTCACCCGATCTTTAAAGATAACGCAGCAGCTACCACCGCATTCCAGAATGGTGATATTGATGTGGCACAGATATTCATCACAGACCTTCAGAAATTGTGGTTAGAGCAGGATCTTCCGATTTCTACCTATGTTGATGAAGCACCGTATCAGCTGTGTATGACAATGCCTACCCTGTTCTTTAATACAGAAGTAGAAGGACTGGATCAGGTAGCTGTTCGTAAGGCAATCGCTATGGCAGTTGACTACGATCAGGTTATTTCTTCAGCAATGTCCGGACAGTCTCCTACCTTCGCAGATGTTCCGCGTTCTGTCATGAACCGACCGATGCTGAGCAGGCTATGGTGGATCAGGATGCCTTAAAAGAGTATCAGTGGTCCAATGCCGATGTAGAAGGTGCTAAGAAGCTTCTGGACGATGCCGGAATCGTAGACACCGACGGAGACGGAATCCGTGAGTACAACGGAAAGAACCTTTCCTATAAGGCTGAGTGCCCGACAGGATGGTCTGACTGGAATGCAACCCTTGAAATCGTAGCAGCAGCAGGAAAGAATATTGGTATCAACATTGAGACCTACTTCCCGGAAGCAGCAAACTACAGCACGGATTACAGTACCGGAAACTTCGAAATCACCATGCAGTCCGGCCCTGGTACATCGGTTGCCAACCCGTACATGAGATGCCGTTTCTTCATGAGCTCTGATTACAACGATCTTGAGGTTAACTTCAGTGGTAACTTCGGTCATTATCAGAACGACCGTGTAGATGAAATCCTTGCAGCAATTCCTCATGAGACCGATGATGCAAAACTGAAAGATTACTATACAGAACTTTCCAAGATTATGCTGGAAGATTGCCCGTGTGTACCGCTGATGTACAGACCGCAGGTATTCCACGAAGTAAACGAGTCCGTATGGACCAACTATCCGCAGAAAGACGATGGAACCAATGTTCCTCCGATGGACTGCACCGATGGTTATGGCGTAGCAGCACTGTACAATCTGGAACTGATTGACGGCTGATTTGCCAAACAGAAAGAAAGCACACACTGAATTGTAACAGAGGCGGCCGGAGCCGGGGTGCTCCGGCCGCTTTTACAAAATCAGAAGGAGGGTTCCTCTATGAAAGGAATGAAAAAGTATTATACGCAGAAGATCATGTGGTATCTTTTGACGTTAGTCTTTGCAGTGCTGCTGAACTTCATTCTTCCGCGTCTGATGCCGGGCGATCCGGTTTCAACTATTGCGTCCAAATCGGTAGAAGGTATGACCGATGCGACTGCAATTCAGAAAGTATATGAAGACTATGCAGCGAAATTTGGTATTAACAAACCAATGTATGTCCAGTTTTTTACCTGGGTAAAAATGCACTTCGCGGTGATTTCGGCATTTCTTTCAGCCAGTATCCGCGTACCGTATCCGATATTATTTCCAGTTCGGTTCTGTGGACCATATGTTTACAGCTTCCGGCCATTATTGTTGGATGGATTCTTGGTAACCTGCTTGGTGCAATTGCAGCTTACATGAAAGGTGTTTTCGACAAGGCAATCCTTCCGGCATTCCTGTTTATCAGTAACGTACCTGCCTTTGGTATGGCAACCGTACTTTTATTTGTTTTCTCACTGAAATTACATATTGCACCTGCAGCAGGCGGCTATGCGAGCAGTATGATTCCGCATATGAGCCTTGCTTTTATGAAATCTGTGCTTTCACATTACCAGTTGCCGTTCTGGTCTATCGTAATCATCACGATCGGCGGCCAGGCTATTGGTATGCGTTCAATGTCAATTTATGAATTGAATGCCGACTATGTAAAATACAGTCGTTTCCTTGGAATCAAGATCATACGATTGTGAAATATGTGTTCCGTAACGCAATGCTTCCGCAGATCACCGGTCTTGCAATGTCCCTTGGTACCATGATAGGCGGTAACCTGGTAGCTGAGATGGTATTCAGTTATCCGGGACTTGGAACAACGATGCTCTCAGCAGTTACCGGCCAGGATTATCCGTTGCTTTCTGCCTGTACGTTAATCATTACTATCATGGTTCTGCTGGCCAACCTGCTTGTTGAACTTCTGTATGCAGTCATTGACCCACGTGTCAAAGCATCCCAGCAGGATTAGAAAGGAGAATACGCTATGAAAAATACAATCAAACAGATTTTTCATTCAGGAAAATTCGTGACAGGATTTGTAATCTTCTTGGCAATTCTCCTGACTATTATCATCTATCCGCTTGTTGTGGCAAAAGATCCGCTGGCAATGATCGGAAACGGAAACTTTTTCAAACCGGGTACCTATCTTTCGATTCAGGACACCGTAAATTCCGGCAAAACGTATAAGATGAATGTTGATGCAACCGCATCCATCGTTGAAAGCAAACTGACAATGGACAACCGTTCTATGATGGCAGAATGGCTGGAAAAATACGGCGGTGTAGATGCCAGTGAAATCGATGTTACCGATGCAGAAGGTCTGATTGCTCTCTGGGAGGAAAAATATGACCCAAATGCAGAACAGAAAGGCCTTATCGCAGCAAAAAAGAAAAAATATCAGCGTCTTGACAACGAAATCGACGGTATTTTAGAGGATGTTCCAACCATTATTGCCGAGAAAAATGAAGAGACCGGTGAGCTGGAAGAGGTTCAGAGCATCGACAGCAAGCAGTACATCAATGAAAAAGATGTCATTAACCGTCAGAACTTTGTTCTTGGTACAGATAACTTTGGTCGTGATGTTTTGACTGAGCTGATCTCTGCAACAGGTTCATCCCTGAAAATTGGTCTGGTTGCGGGAATCATTGCAACTGTGATCGGACTGTTCCTCGGACTTCTTGCAGGTTACCTTGGAGGTTTTGTGGACAACCTGATTCTGTTCTTTACCAACTTGTTCACCGTTATCCCATCCTTCGTTCTCCTGATCCTCATCTCCTACAGCGTAGGTGAGTCTCAGAGGGGAATCATGATGGTGGCACTCCTGATCGGAATTACCGCATGGCCGTGGACAACACGTTCTGTACGTTCCCAGGTTATTTCTCTTCGAAACCGTGACCATGTAAACCTTTCCAAACTGTCCGGCCACAGCATGCTGCGGATTGTCCTTACCGACATCCTTCCGTACGTTGCATCCTACGTTGTTATGGCCTTCATTCTCCAGATTTCCTCCGGAATTCTGGCAGAGGCACAGCTTTCTATGATCGGACTTGGACCGGCAACCACAAAGACTGCAACACTTGGTCTTATGATGCAATGGGCAACCCAGTACAATGCACACTTAAACGTGCATGGTGGCATATTTCCCGGTTATTCTTGTAATCGCACTTATTTCATTCTCTCTTAACCTGATGAACACCGGTCTTGACCAGGTATTCAACCCGCAGTTAAGAGACTAAGGAGGCAGCTATGGGAAAAGTAATGCTGGAAGTAAACAATCTGAAAACGAAATATGTAACTCGTTTTCATGAAGATGTATACGCCGTAGACGGAGTCTCCCTGAAGATTGAGGAGGGAAAATCCCTCGGTGTAGCAGGTGAGTCCGGCTGTGGTAAATCGACGCTGGCACTGTCCCTGATGGGCTATTATTTCGCACCGCTTCACTACATCAGCGGCGATATTATCGTAGATGGAAGAAAAATTTCCGGAATGAAACCAGACGATGTCCGGAAAAATATTCTGGGCAATGAGATCGCTACATTCCGCAGGCAGCAATGAATGCTCTGAACCCGACACAGAAAATCATCCGATTTGTAGAAGACGTTATTCATGCGCATGATCCGAAAATGCCGAGAAAGGATATTTATGATCTGGCAAAAGAACGTTTTCAGATCTTAGGCCTGCCGGAGGAGGTACTGCAAAAGCATGCGGTTGAGCTTTCCGGAGGTATGAAACAGAGAACCGTTATCGCAATTTCGACCATTCTTCTCCGAAGGTACTGATCGCCGATGAGCCATCGTCCGCGCTGGATGTAACTTCCCAGAAAATGGTTATTAAAATGATGCGTGATCTGATGGAAAAAGGATTTATCAAATCCATGATCTTCATCACACACGAGCTGCCGCTTCTTTACAACGTAACCGATGATATTATGGTTATGTATGCTGGACAGATTGTAGAAAAAGGTACCGCAAAAGAAATGGTATTCGATCCGCTGCATCCATATTCCAAAGGCTGATGGGATCGATCATCGTTCCGGAGGAAGGTGTAAGAGAACAGAAGCTGACTGCAATTCCGGGAACTCCGCCAAACCTGAAGCATCCGCCGGAGGGCTGCCGTTTCGCAGACCGCTGTCCTTATGCACAGCCAACCTGCCGCGGTATGAAACCAGAGGTCATCGAACTGCCGAACGGAAGAGAGTACCGCTGCCTGATGTCTGAGAGAAAGGTTCGGGAGGTGTATGCAAATGCGTGATGGTAAAGAATTAAAACCATGCCTCTCCGGAAGAGGCGTAACGAAAGTGTTTGGCTTTGGCGATGCAAAAACGGTCGCTGTAGACCATGTTGATTTCGATTTTCATGAAGGTGAATTTGTTTCTATCGTAGGAGAATCCGGATCCGGAAAAACAACCCTTTCGAAGATGTTGCTCGGGCTGATCAGCGTAACGGAAGGTGAAATTGATTTCCAGGGTAAACCAAGAGACATCTCGAACGGAAAGAAGAAAAAAGAGTACTGGAAGGGAATTCAGGCGATTTTCCAGGATCCGTTTGCTTCCTACAATATGTTTAAACGTGTAGATTCTGTTCTGCTGGATTGCATTAATATGCGCGGTGACAAGAATCTGCCGAAAGAAGAAAAAGAACGTCTGATGACAGAGGCCTGCAGCTTTGTAAACTTAAAATACGCAGAACTGACAAACAAATATCCATTTGAGCTGTCAGGAGGCAGATGCAGCGACTGATGATTGCACGTATTTTCCTTCTGAAACCAAAGATTCTGCTTGCCGATGAGCCGACGTCTATGATTGATGCCTGCTCACGTGCAACGATCCTGGATATGCTGCTGAAGTTGCGTGATGAGATCAATATGACGATTATCTTCATCACCCACGATATTGGTCTTGCTTACTATGTATCCGATAATGTTTATATTATGGAGCATGGAAAATTTGTGGAATCGGGACCGGCAGAAGAAGTAATTCTTCACCCGACAGCAGCGTATACCAAACGTCTGATCAGCGATGTTCCAAAGATTTATGAACCGTGGGATCTGACAACAGTATAACAATGGTACGAAAGCTGTTTCCCTGGAATCATGCTTTGCGTCATATATGAGTCTTGCGAAAAGAGAGACGGTGCACGGAAAAAAAGTGTACCGTCTTCTCTTTTTGTCAATAATTTTTCTGAAAAAATTGCTTTTTAAAGAAAAAACTGGTAAAATTAGTAAGGTTACAGAACCGAAAAGAAAACTGGGGGATGAAAAATGCGAAACTGGTTTCGCGGACTGAAACTGAACCAAAAATTTACCGTAACAACGTTGATCTTTATTTTTATTCCGCTTTTTGGCATGATGTGCTTTGGGTTTAGGAGTATCAAAAAGAATGCCATAGATCATGGGGTAAATGAAGCAGTAACGGCAATAGATCTTACCTGTGCGGAGGTGAATGCAAAAGCGAATGCCTGCTCAATGGTTGTAGATACGCTGCAGGAGTATGAACCGTTGGAAAAATATCTTCTTCATCTCAGGAGGGGAGAGGAGATCTCGGAGAGCTATTATCAGCAATTTCGAAACAACAGCATCAGCATAATCGATAAAATGCAGGAGCAATGCCAGATCTGTACCAGATCCATATTTTTGCCATGGCAGATGGTTTTCTGGAGCAGCAGCCGATCCTGTACCAGAAGGAAAAGATGAAAAACTGCGCCTGGTACCGAAGCTATCAGGGCGGAGGACAGTGGTTTTTTGACATACAGGAAAAAAATATTATCTCCGGTACAAAAAAAGAAGGTTCCCATTTGATGACTTATGTACGGGAACTGCGGGATCAAAGCGGAGGAAGGCTTGGCGTGATCGAGGTATCCATGCGTATGGCAGACATATTTCCCGAAATTTATCGATCCGGTGACAGCAGCTGGGCCTGCTTTGTTGATGAAAATTGGAATTTATATGACTGCGGAAAAACAGCGGCAGCCTGCAAATGGCAGTCCTATCGGGGGCTGATTCTGTTCCGGGCAGGAATCCGTGACAGAAAAGAGAGTCAGCAGAGCGCGGTGATTGACCGGAAAAACGTTGCAATTGTGCTTCGGAAAGTCGATAAACTCAATGGAATGTTTGTAACACTGACCAATTTGGATGATGCAACCGGAAACATGATCAAACAGCAGCAGAGAATGCTGCTTGAATTTGCCGGCTTCGGGCTGCTTCTGATTGTGGTGGTCAATCTGATTGTGCGTGGCCTGCTGAAGGAGTTTTATGACGTCCTGTGTGAGATGCGTCAGATTGACAATGGAACAACAAAGATAAAGGTTTGTTACAGCGCAGAAGAGATGCGGGAAATGAGCTATGGTATCAACGGAATGCTGGAGAGAATTCAGAAACAGAACGAGGAAAGCATCAAAAGGGAGGCAGCGCTGAAAGATACGGCAATCCGGGCAATGCAGAACCAGATTAACGCTCATTTTATTTATAATGTTCTGGAATCCATTAAGATGATGGCTGAGATTAATGAAGAGTATACGATTTCCGATGCGGTAACAGCACTTGGTGAAATGCTGCACTACAATATGCGCTGGAATAAATTTCTGGTAACCGTTCAGGATGAGATGAATTATATTCAGAACTATGTGGAACTGATGAATCTGCGGTATGATTTCACAATTACATTATCTGTTCAGATACCGGAAAATTTGTATCGGCAGGATATCCCCAAGATGTCTCTTCAGCCGATTGTGGAAAATGCAATCACACATGGAATTGAGGAGCTGGATGCAGACGCCGTCATTGAAATCAAAGGAATAGAGCATGAAAAGAGCTTTGAGATTGAAATCACAGATTCCGGAATAGGCATGTCAGAAAAGCAGCTTGCAATTCTGAGACGTAAACTAAGAATGCGCCTGAATTCAGATACACAGCCGAAACATGGAATCGGGCTTCGGAATGTACAGGACAGAATCCACATTCAATTTGGAACAGAGTATGGACTGTCAGTTTATACAAAAGAGCATTGCTATACGAAGGTGAGCATTCATCTTCCATCACGAGGGGGAAATATTCTCCGATGGATCAAGAGGGTGACGAGAAAGAGGAAGAAAAAGAAAATGAATACACTGCTGGTTGTAGAAGATGAAAAATTGATTCGACAGGGAATCGTGGCGATGATCCGGCGAAGCAGCGTGCCGGTGGAGGAGATTCTGGAGTGTCGAAACGGAGAAGAGGCATTGGAGATTTTGAGAAAACAGAGGGTGGACGTCATGTTCACTGATATCCGTATGCCCAAAATGGACGGTCTGACACTGGTCAACAAAATGGAGGAGCTGTCACAGAAACCTGTTGTTATTGTTTTAAGTGGCTATGATGAATTTTCCTATGCGGTTGAAATGATGAAACATGGAGTTCGGGACTATATTTTAAAACCGATCAAGCGGGAGACGATAGAACAGCTTCTGGAAAATCTGGAACGAGAGCTTTCGGAGACCCGGGAAACGGAAGAAGAGGAAGAACGGTGCTTTTTAAATCAGCTCCGTTATCTGATGATGAATGCAGAAATGGCCGAAGAAAAAGAATGGATGGATATGGAAAGCAGGCTCCGGCGCCACATCGGAAACGACAGCTTCCGGATCCTGCTGACCAGCAAGGCAAATGGGGAACGGTTTTCGAAATGCAGCGGAATTCTGCTGGAAGGCGTAGAAGGAGGAGTTCTGTATCTTCTGCCGGAACCGGAGGCAGAGCGGATCATGAAAGAAAAAGATGAGAGATTTTGTCTCGGAGTGGGAAAAGAACATCGTTCTGTGATGGAAATTCCAGAGGCATACCAGGAAGCACTGCTGGCCCGGGAAATGGCATTTATACAGAAAAATCCTGTGGAAGAATATCAGAAAAAATGTTTTGAGGAAAAGCCGGAGCTGGCACAGTTTCAGGAAAAATTTATTCTGCAGGTGCCAACGGACCGGGCAGATACTATGCTGCGAAAAATGCGGAACTGGTATTTTGAGGCGGCGCATCAGAGGGTCTCCCCCTATCAGCTTCTGACAGTGACGGAAGCAATCTGCAAAGAACTGGATCTTTTTTACCGCATGCCGGAAAAACAGGAAAAATGTCCGCGTCCTCTGCAGTACCGTGATGCAGATCTGTTTCTGGATGCGTTTGAAGAATGGATACACGTTTACAGGGAAAGCCTGAAAAGTCAGACAGCCGGAAAAGAAAAAATGGAAGAGGCAATTTCATATATTCGGGAAAATTATGCAAAAGATCTGAATATGGCAATGGTATCTAACCATATTTGTATGAATTATTCGCTGTTTTCAGCAGCGTTTAAAGAACATACCGGTGTGAATTTTGTGAACTATCTGAAGGAGATCCGCATTGCGGAGGCAAAGCGTCTGTTGATTCAAACAGAAGATAAAATTACGGAAATTGCCAAACAGGTTGGATTTGAAAATGATAAGCATTTCATGAAATCATTTAAAACGGCATGCGGCGTATCACCGTCTGAGTTCCGAAAAGATTACAAAATGGTTTCCAACGGAAAGGGAGGACAGGATGAGTAAAGAAAAAGAAACCGGAAAAGAGAAGAGAAGAATCCGCCAGCTGGCGCGGTATTACATTCCATATAAGGGATTGTTTTTACCGACATGTTTTTTGCAATGCTTGGAGCAGCCATTACACTGGTGATTCCGCTGATTGTACGGTATATTACGAGTACGGTTGTGGAAAAGCCGCTGGAGCAGGCAACGGGTGAGATTATCCGCCTCGGTATTCTGATGATTGCTATGGTTCTGGTTGAAATGTACTGTAACTTTTATATTGCCTATTACGGCCATGTGATGGGGGCGCGGATTGAGCATGATATGCGGAACGAGATCTTCGGCCATTATCAAAAGCTTTCGTTTGCTTTTTTCGATAACCAGAAGGTCGGCCATCTGTTGTCGCGCATCACAAGCGATCTGTTCGATATCAGTGAGCTTTTACATCATGGGCCGGAGGATATTGTCATTTCGTTTATCAAACTGATCGGCGCGATGATTATTCTGTTTGTGGTAAATCCGATGCTGGCATGTGTGCCGCTTGTGGTTATTGTGGTGATGCTGCTGTTTGCGTTAGTGATGAACAGCCGCATGAAGAGTGCATTCAAGGAAAACCGCCGCAGAATTGCGGATATCAACAGTCAGATTGAGGACAGTCTTTCGGGGATCCGTGTTGTCAAATCGTTTGGAAATGAGACAGAAGAGATGCGTAAGTTCAATGCGGGAAATGACCGTTTTGTCGATTCGAAGAAGGTCGCTACCGCTATATGGGAATTTACAATTCGGGAATGGGAGCCTTTTCGACGCTGATTACCGTTATTTCGCTGATTGTCGGCGCATTGCTGATGACAGGTGGGAAGCTTGGGGCGGCGGATCTGGTTACCTTTCTTCTGTACATCAACAACTGTACAGATCCGGTGAAAAAGCTGGTGAACTTTACGGAGCAGTTCCAGAATGGTTATTCCGGTTACGAACGTTTCCTGGAAATTATGAGCATCGCACCGGACATCCAGGACAAGCCGGATGCACTGCCACTGAAGAATGTGCAAGGAGAAGTAACCTTTGAAAACGTTTCGTTTTACTATGAGGAGTCGAAGGAAAACGTGTTAAGCAATGTGAATCTGCATGTCCCGGCCGGCGACTATGTGGCACTGGTCGGCAGCTCCGGCGCCGGAAAGACGACGCTATGCTCGCTGATTCCGCGTTTTTACGATGTGACGGAAGGACGGATTCTGCTGGATGGAAAGGACATCCGCGATGTGAAGTTAAAGGATCTGCGCGATGAGATCGGTATTGTGCAGCAGGATGTGTACCTGTTTGCGGGAACGATCATCGACAACATCCGCTATGGCAGACCGGATGCGACCGACGAGGAGGTCATCCGCGCAGCGAAAGCGGCCAATGCACATGAATTTATCATGGAGCTGGCGGACGGCTACGACACCGATATCGGCCAGCGCGGCGTAAAACTTTCCGGTGGCCAGAAACAACGGCTGTCCATCGCCCGCGTATTCCTCAAAAACCCGCCGATCCTGATTTTCGACGAGGCAACCTCAGCGCTCGACAACGAAAGCGAAAAAGTCGTCCAGAAATCTTTGGAACTTCTGGCGAAAGACAGGACAACCTTCGTGATTGCGCACCGGCTGTCCACAATCCGGAATGCAAAGCGGATTCTGGTGCTGACGGAGAATGGAATTGCGGAGGAAGGCACACATAAGGAACTGCTCGCGAAAGGCGGGATTTATGCGCATTTGTATGAGATGCAGTTTTGATGAAAATTTCATTAGTATGACAGAAAGGCAGCGGAAGAGAAACCGCTGCCTTTTTTGACACTTTCTTATTTTCTTCATACTCTATAAAGAACAGAAAATGAAAGAGGAACATGGTATGGATTCATCCCGTATGAATCGCGGCTGCTGCGGTGCGAACAATATGCAGAACCGCCGCGCCGCTTCAAACAATATGGAACTGAAGATGGAACCAAGGAATTTCCCGCGGAAAATGCAGCATGTAGATCATATGATACCTGCAATGGCGTACGTTCCGATGCAGCGGTTTGAACAGATCTATGATCTTTCCACTGCATTAAAAAATGGAACCTTATTTCCGGAACTCTGTAAACCATTCTGTGGAAAGGGAGGAGGAGAGTGCCTATGATGCCGCAGATGCCATCCCGTGAAAAGCTGCTCGCCTGGATTGATCAGGTCAGCTTTGCTGTTGTTGAAATGAACCTTTACCTCGACACCCACCCGGAGGATGAAGATGCACTTGCCTTTTCCGGGAAAAGTGGAGCTTCGAAAAGAAGCACTGAAACAGTACGCAGAACAGTACGGCCCGCTCACGATCGATACCGCCAACACCGCATGAGCCGTTCTTTCGAATGGGTTATGCAGCCATGGCCGTGGGAAGTCAACCGGAAAGGAGGGTGCTGACGGATGTGGAATTATGAAAAACGCCTCGAGTATCCTGTAAACATCACGACACCAAACCCCAAAATCGCCCAAATTATCATGAGTCAGTACGGTGGACCGGATGGAGAGATGGGCGCATCCATGCGGTATCTCTCTCAGCGTTTCACAGCACCGAACCGAATTGTAGCGGGGGTGTTGAATGATGTTGGTACCGAGGAATTAGCTCATCTCGAAATGGTATCCACGATCGTTCATCAGCTTACCTGTAATCTTTCGCTGGAAGAAATTCAGAATTCCGGTTTTGCTAATTACTATGTAGACCACACAGCCGGAATCTGGCCACAGGCGGCCGGCGGAGTCCCCGTTTAATTCCTGCGAATTTCAGTCGAAAGGCGATCCGTTAACAGATCTGTTCGAAGATCTCGCTGCAGAACAGAAAGCCCGGTCAACGTACGACAACATCCTTCGCTTGGTAAAAGATCCGGAGGTAGCTGATCCGATTCGTTTCCTGCGGGCACGTGAGGTTGTGCATTTCCAACGTTTTGGTGAAGCACTGCGTTCTGTACAGGACGAATTGAATTCGAAGAACTTTTATGCGTTTAATCCGTCGTTTGATGCAAAGACTTTCTGTGCGGCACCGCAGCCAGGGGCAGGTCAGGGGAATTGCTGCACAAGATAGTAAATTAAAAATCAAAGAACAGCACACCACTGGAAAATCCCATCTGAAAAACAGGTGGGATTTTTGGGTTTACAGTAAGAAAATCTTATCCAGTCGTAAATCATTATCCCATCATAATATAGAAAAAAGACTTTCAAAAACAGAAAAGTCAGAAAGGATGTTCCATGGAAGCAATGAATTATGTAAAGCCCGAACTCATCGTCGTTGCGTTCGTGCTGTATTTTTCGGTGTTGCTTTGCGGCAGGCGCAGGCGGTGAAGAATAAGTACATTCCGCTGATCTTAGGCGGCATCAGCATGGTGCTGTGTGCGGTTTGGGTGATGGCGACGAGTGAGATTGAGACGGCGAAGGAGGGGCGATGGCGGTTTTACGGCGGTCACGCAGGGGATTCTGGTGGCGGGGCTGAGCAATTATGTGAATCAGATTATCAAGCAGATCCATAAGCCGGAGTGAACGGCGCTTCAAAAATCTGTGTTATGCCGGAGCAGTCGGAACCGTCAGAAAGGGAGAATATGAGAATTGATCGGTCGTATCTTGGCAATCAGAATACGTATGCGGAAAACAATCCCAAATGTATCGTAGTCCACAACACCGACAACTTCGCAGCAGGTGCCGATGCGCGGGCACATGCGAGAGCACAGCATGACGGGAATTTCCAGAACATTTCCGCACACTATTACGTCGATGACGGTGACACAGCCTACCAGGCGGCACCGCACAGCCGGGGGTGCTGGCATGTCGGCATTAATTACGGCGGAAAAAATCTGTTTCAGCAGTACGGCAACAAGAACAGCATCGGCGTGGAGATGTGTGTGCAGGCCGGGTATAATTATGAAAAAGCATTTGAGAATACTGCGGCACTGGTGCGGGAGATCATGCGGGAGACGGGGATTCCGCTGGAAAGAGTCTATCGTCATTATGACATCTGCAGCAAATACTGTCCGAGCCAGATCATGAACCGCGGTGACTGGGACCGCATGAAGCGGATGATCGGAAGCGGTGCAGGGAGCACAGGAACGGGAACAGCAGGCAGCGGAACAGGAAAAACGTATGAGCGGGATCTATCAGGTGCAGACAGCGGCCCTCAACATCCGTCAGGCACCGGATGCGGACAGCAGGATTGCCGGAACGATCCGGGATCAGGGAAGCTACACGGTGACGGAAATCCAGAACACAAGCTGGGGACGGCTTCTCTCAGGGGCAGGCTGGGTCAACTGCCATACAGCGTATTGCCGTTATGCCGGTCCCGCAAAAGAAAAATCGGCAGAGACAGCAAAGTCATCCGGAAAGACAGTCGCAGAGGACGGAATCTGGGGCGAAAATCTGACGCGCCGTCTGCAGGAACTTTTCGGCACACCGCAGGATGGAAAATCAGCAATCAGCTGGCCGTCAACCGGAAATTCTGTGATGGCATCACAGCCGCCGAGTGGGACAGTACGCCAAAAGGCGGATCGGCCCTTGTAAAAGAAATGCAGAAATGGGCATCGGCCGGCATGGACGGCTATATCGGTCCGCAGACAATCCTCGCCTGGCAGAAAAAACTCGGTACGCCGATCGACGGCACAGTAAGCAGCCCATCCGCCATGGTAAAAAAACTGCAGAAGTGGTGCAACCAGAAATAGAAAAAAGAATACTCAAAGACCCGGTTTTGTGTTATACTGGAAGATAGTTTAAAATGAACAGAAAGAAAAGAGCTTCAAAAAAGAACTCGAAGTGTCAAATGTAAAATACAAAAGAGAAAAAATAAAGGTAATTTTTGCATACAGATTCATCGGGGGGAATTGCGGCTGACAGGAGAGAACAACAGCAGATGAGAAAAAGGCAGTAAAAATGCAGGAATGATACGAATTTATCTGAATATGGCATGGAAACTTTTGCAGAAAAACCTGCTTAGCATCGTGATATTTGAGACGGTCTACCGCCTGTTTCCAGCCGGCTGGTTTCAAGACTCGCCAATGCGGCGATCAACTTTTCCTTAAAACAGCTCGGAACGAGTTATATGACATCGGAAAACTTCAACAAGATCATGCTGCATCCGCTGACCCTTCTGCTGATTTTTGGAATTCTGCTTGTTTTCTTTTTCTGTATGCTGTTTGAAATCTATGCTGTCATGGCGGCTCTGGAGGCCTCCTGGAAACGAAAACGGATTTCCGTTCCTGTCATGATGCTTGCCGGCGGAAGAGGAGCTGCACAGTTTGTGCGTGCCCGCCCGTGGACCTGGTTTTTTTACATGGCAGCGAGCTTCCCGTACCTTTGGCTGCACAGCAGCTACAGCGCCATCCGCAGTATGAAACTGCTTCAGGTTTCCCTGACGAAGATTTTCAATGCCTTCCCGGCATACTGGATCCCGGTGGTGCTGACGATTCTGCTTATCGCGTTCTCGTTTGTGTTTTCCTACACCATCCCGTTCCGGTGCATGATGACGGAAAAAGAGAAAAATACCCATCTGCGGGTGCGCCAGACACTGGAAAAAACGCGTGCTGCGTGAGCTTGGCATCAACGTCTTTTTCCAGGTGATGATTTTTCTGATTACGTGGGTTTTGTATCTGATTTTCGGAACGGCTGTCGTTGCCTATGCAAAGCTGGTGAAAACGCCGTCTACCGTTGTCAGTACCGTCATCGTCTACGGTGACTGGGTCAAATCGACGATGAGCCTGATCGGCGGAGCGTTCGGCCTTATCGGAAGCATTACGTATCTGTATCTGATTTTTATCCGTTCCTCCCGAAAGCTACCAGAAGAGCCGGACAACGAAAAAGCCGAGCTCGAAGCTGGTACGCACATTCTGCGGTCCGGTAACGGCGGTGGTTCTCACGATCGCCATGCTGGCGGGAGAAACGGTTTATCTTGTATATGCCATGCGCGCAACACGTGCAGAGGCAACGGCTTCCTCCCAGTATATTTCGGTGTCAGCGCACCGGGGCGGAGCCAGAAAGCACCGGAAAATGACGATGAGCGCGATCAAATATGCAGTGGACAGCATGTCGGATTACGCGGAGATCGATGTACAGGAGACGAGTGATGGTGAGATTGTCCTTATGCACGACACAAATCTGAGGCGGACAACCGGTCTGAATGCCAGCATCTGGACCCTGACCTACGATGAAATCAGCCAGCTCGATGCCGGTGTACGATTCAACAAAAAATTCCGCGGCGAGCAGATTCCGAAGCTGGAAGAAGTCATCGCGTACGCGAAAGGAAAAATCAACCTGAATATCGAAGTAAAATACAACGGCCACAACCAGAATATTGTCAAAAAAGTGGTGAAAATCATCGAGGACAATGACTTTGTGGATCAGTGTGTGCTGACTTCCATGAACTACAATTTCCTCAGGCAGGCAAAGAAAATCAATCCGGATATCAAGACCGGGTATACGATGAAAATGTCGTACGGAGGCCTGGAGGATATGGACGCGGCGGACTTCTTTTCTGTAAAATATACGTACATCACAGAAAGCTTTGTAGAGCATGCGCACAGTCTTGGTAAAGAAGTCTGTGCCTGGACGCTGAATTATCAGGGAGATATGCAGCGGATGGTCAACTGCGGCGTGGACAACATTATCACGGACGATCCGGAGCTGGTGCGTAAGGTTATCCTCGGAACGACCGACCGAAATCCGGGCTTTGTCAGCCTGCTTGGCTATGCACTGAAATAAATGGAGTAAAACAATGGAGGTGGAAACTTCATGCAGAGAAAGTAAACATGCCATCCCAGAAGAAAGAAAAGAAGAAAAAGAGGAAGAAAAAACTTCCTTCGGATTTTTATGATTATAACCTGCTGGCCTGCACTATTTTGCTGGTCAGCTTCGGACTGATTATGCTGTACAGCGCGAGTGCCTACGAGGCGGCCAGTACATTCAAGGGAAATGATATGTATTATTTCACGCATCAGGCGGGGCTTTCTGCTATTGTTCTGGTGGGGATTGTGATATTGTCGAAGTTTGTAGATTATCATAGTGTATGGTTCCAGCGGATTGCAGCACTGGTATACTGGGGAAGTCTCCTTCTGATGGCGGCGGTAAGGTTTACGCCGCTTGGTTATGAACTACGGGGCGAGAAGATGGCTCCGGATCGCGGTGGCAGTCTTCAGCCTGCGGAGATTGGAAAGCTGGGGCTGATTCTGTATTTGCCATACATTATCCTGAAGATGGGAAAAAATATGCGTACCATCCGCGCAAAAGCAATTGTCCTCGGACTTGGCGTGCTGCAGGCGCTGGCTGCGTGGATTCTGACGGACAACCTGAGTACCGCCATTATTCTGGGACTCATCGCCTGCGTCATTTTGTTTCTGGCGGACCCGGAGGTAAAATTTTATGCGCGTGTGATTCCGGGCGCGGCGGTAATTGGCGTTTTTGCGATTATCATTTTAAAAAATAATCTGCAGATCTTTGAAAGAATAGGCGGTGACTTCCGGTCGAACCGTATCTATGAATGGCTTTCCGGAGGCAGCTATCAGATTCTGCAGGGACTTTATGCGATTGGATCCGGTGGATTTCTCGGAAAAGGACTTGGCAACAGTACGCAGAAGATTACAACAATTCCGGAAGCACAGAACGATATGATCTTCTCGATCATCTGCGAGGAGCTTGGAATATTTGGCGCGATTCTTGTATTGCTGCTGTTTGGCTACCTGCTGTACCGTCTGTTTGTGGTTGCACAGAATGCGCCGGACGCGTATGGAATGCTGATGGTGAGCGGCGTTTTTGCACATATTTCCATTCAGGTTATTCTGAACCTGTGCGTTGTTCTGAAACTGATGCCGGCAACGGGAATTACCCTTCCATTTATCAGTTACGGAGGAACATCGGTGCTCTTTATCCTGACGGAAATCGGCATTGCCCTGTGCGTCTCCCGCTTTATTGTGTTCCAGGATGGAAAGAGCGGAGAAGGAGAGGCGCAGGTGGAAGAACAGTAAAAGTAGAAAAATCTATTGACAAATGCCGGAATAACAGATACACTTTTTTCGAAAGAAATACTGGCTGCCGGGTAGAGGCAGGAAGGAGCAGAACAATGTTAGAAAAGATAAAAGAAATTTTAGTAGAACAGCTCAACTGTGATGCAGACAGCATCAACGAAGATACCTCTTTTAAAGATGACCTGGGTGCAGATTCCCTGGATCTCTACGAGATGGTTATGGCATTAGAAGACGAGTACGGAATTGAAATCGACACCGACGAACTGACAGACCTTTCTACCGTCGGCGATTTATGGAATATTTGAAACAGCACGGCGTAGAGGTCTGAAAAAGAGCATTGCCGCTGGCAAAAGTGGAAGGATGGTGCAGCTCGGAAGAAACGCCGGGCTGTTTTCCATTCTAAATAAATGGTGGAAGGGAACAGACAAAAGGATTGTTCCAGAAAAACCAGAAATCAGGAGAAAAGAAAAATGAGCAATGTAAAAACAAGATTTGCACCGAGCCCGACAGGCCGGATGCATGTAGGAAATCTGCGTACTGCCCTGTATGCGTATCTGATCGCAAAACACGATGACGGAACCTTTATGCTCCGTATCGAGGATACCGACCAGGAGCGTTTCCAGGAAGGCGCACTTGATATCATCTACCGTACCTTAAAAGAGACCGGCCTGGTACAGACGAGGGACCGGACAAAGACGGCGGCTGCGGCCCGTACGTACAGAGCGAGCGTAATGCAGCAGGTCTGTACCTGAAATACGCAAAACAGCTGGTAGAGCAGGGTGACGCTTATTACTGCTTCTGTGACGCAGAGCGCCTGAGCCAGTGCAAGCGTAACGTAGGCGGAAAAGAAATCTCGATCTACGACAAACACTGCCTTGGTCTTTCCAAAGAGGAAGTAGAGGCCAATCTGGCAGCCGGCAAACCGTACGTCATCCGTTTCAATATGCCGACCGAAGGAACCACAACCTTCCACGATGAGATCTACGGAGACATCACCGTAAACAACGAGGAGCTGGAAGACCTGATCCTGATCAAATCCGACGGATATCCGACCTACAACTTCGCAAACGTCATCGACGACCATCTGATGGGTGTAACCCACGTTGTCCGCGGTAATGAGTATCTGTCCTCATCCCCGAAATACAACCGTATTTACGAGGCATTCGGCTGGGAAGTTCCGGTTTACGTACACTGTCCGCTGATCACCAACGAGGAGCATCAGAAGCTGTCCAAACGCTGCGGCCATTCTTCTTATGAAGACCTGATCGATCAGGGCTTCTTAAAAGATGCCATTGTCAACTTCGTAGCCCTTCTTGGATGGAGCCCGGAAGGAAACCGCGAGATCTATTCTCTCGAGGAGCTGGTAAAAATCTTCGATTACCACCACATCAGCAAATCTCCGGCCGTTTTCGATATGACAAAACTCCGCTGGATGAACGGCGAGTACATGAAGGCAATGGACGACGAGAAGTTCTATGAGATGGCGCTTCCGTATATCCAGAAGACAATCCACCGTCCGCTCGATTTTAAGAAAATTGCAGCCATGGTAAAAACAAGAATCGAAGTATTCCCGGATATTGCAGACCTCATCGACTTCTTCGAGGAAGTTCCGGAATACGACGCTTCGATGTACACTCACAAAAAGATGAAGACAAACGAGGAGACCTCCCTTGCACTTCTTCAGGAAGTAAAACCGCTGCTGGCAGCGCAGGAAGATTTCAGCAATGATGCTCTCTTTGAGATGCTCAGCGCATTCGGAAAAGAAAAAGGATACAAGACCGGTTATATTATGTGGCCGATCCGTACCGCTCTTTCCGGAAAACAGATGACACCGGCCGCGCAACGGAAATCCTTGAGGTTCTGGGAAAAGAGGAGTCTCTTGCCCGCATCGACAAAGCGATTGAGAAATTATCCAAATGATATATAATAATTCACAGAAAAAAGCGGTGATGCATACCACCGGCCCCATGATGGTCCTTGCCGGACCGGGGTCGGGGAAAACCGCAGTGATTACGGGGCGGACCTGCCAGCTTGTAACGAGCGGCATTTCCGCCTCTCGTATTCTTGTCGTAACATTTACGCGTGCGGCGGCAAAAGAGATGAAGGAGCGGTATTTGAAGGCGATGGGAAAGACGAGTACCCAGGTCACCTTTGGAACGTTCCACGGGGTATTCTACGCGATTCTGCGCCATACGTATCGCATGTCCGGCAACAATATTTTAAGCGAGGAAGAGAAAAAGCGGCTGATGCGCGAGCTGGTCAACCACTATGCCAGAGACCTGGAGGAAGAGGATCTCGAGGAAAATCTGGCGCGCGAAATCGGCACTGTGAAGAACAATCAGATCCCGCTGGAACATTACTATTCCGCCTGTATGCCGCAGGAAAAGTTCCGCGAAATCTATGAGGCGTATGAGAAATGGCGGAAGGAGAACAAAAAACTCGATTTCGACGATCTGATGGTGCAGTGCAAACGTCTCTTTCTGGAGCGGCCGGAGGTCCTCCGCGCCTGGCAGCAGAAATTTCAGTATATCCTGATTGACGAGTTTCAGGACATCAGCCCCGTGCAGTATGAGATTGTGCGGATGCTGGCGCTGCCGGAAAATAACCTCTTTATTGTCGGGGATGACGATCAGTCGATTTATCAGTTCCGCGGGGCCAAGCCGGAGATCATGCTGAATTTTCCGAAAGATTACCCGGGCGCGGCGCAGGTAGTGCTCGATAAAAATTACCGTAGTACGGAATTTATCGTGAAGCGGTCCCAATGCCTGATCCACCACAACAAAAAGCGGTATGAAAAGGCGATTTCCACCAACAACGAGAAAGGCGCTCCGGTTGCAATCCGGGGATATAAGAACCCGCGCGAGGAGATGCGTGCCGTTGCCGAGGAGCTGCGGGAGGCGGAGAAAAACGGCTGTCCGTATGAAGAGATGGCGCTTTTGTTCCGCACGAATCTTGGCTGCCGGACAGCAATAGAGGAACTGATGGAAGCACAGATCCCGTTCCAGATGCGGGATGCCCTGCCGGATCTCTATGACCACTGGATTGCGAAAGATCTGCTGACGTATCTGAATCTTGCGATGGGAAGCCGGAAGCGCGGCGAGTTTTTAAAGATTGCCAACCGCCCGAACCGTTATCTGTCGCGGGATGCCTTTGAGGAGGCGACTGTTTCGTTCGATGCACTTCTGGAATATTACGAAGAAAAAGACTGGATGTGCCAGCGGATCCGCAAACTGGAGCAGGATATCACGACACTGACGCATTTATCGCCGTTCGGCGCGGTCAATTACATCCGCTATGCGATCGGCTATGAACAGTATGTGAAGGAATATGTTGCATACCGCCATCTGAAAGAGGATGATCTGATTTCCGTTTTGGACGAGCTGCAGGAGGCGGCAAAGAGCCAGAAAAGCATCGAGGGCTGGTTTGCACATATTGAGGAATACCAGCAGAAGATGAAGGAAAAACAGAAGCAGCGCGCAGAGAGTGCGGAAGGAGTTATGGTTTCCACCCTGCACAGCGTCAAGGGACTCGAGTACGACAAGGTCTATCTTCTTGACGTCAACGAGGCGTAATGCCGTATCAGAAAGCAGTCCTTGCGGAGGCGATCGAGGAGGAGCGGCGGATGTTCTACGTCGGAATGACGCGCGCCCGGAAAGAGCTGACGCTCTGTTATGTGGAGGAACGGTTTGAAAAGAAAGTCGAGCCGTCCCGGTTCCTGGACGAGGTGATCCAGTAAATTTGTACTGTTGTGAAAGATGTTGAAAATAAATTTACTAATTGATAAAATTTTAACAAATAATACATTGACAAAGTTTTAACAATGAAGTATAGTAATACCTGTAAGCGGGAACAATAAGATGACCGCAAAGCGAGGAGGAAAAACATTATGAAAATTTTATTTTACGATACCCAGAGCTACGACAGAGAATCTTTCGACCGAACCAAAGAGCAGTTTCCAGAAATTGAAGTGGAATATTTAAAAACCGGCCTTGCTGCAAGAACCGCTTCCCTGGCAAAGGCTACGATGCCGTGTGCGCCTTCGTAAACTCCGATGTCGGAACAAAAACCGTAGAAGCACTGCATGAGGCAGGCGTCAAGCTGATCCTGATGCGCTGCGCAGGCTTCAACAACGTAGATTTAAAGACAGCTGCAAAATACGGCATTGATGTACGCCGTGTACCGGGTTACTCCCCGGAGGCTGTAGCTGAGCATGCGATGACACTGGCCATGACGGTCAACCGCCACATGCACAAAGCATATACGAAAGTAAGAGAAAACGACTTCAGCCTGGGCGGACTGATGGGATTTAACTTCTATCAGAAGACCGCCGGGATCGTCGGAACCGGAAAAATCGGTGCGGCTATGGCAAGAATCTGCCGCGGTTTCGGCATGAAAGTCATTGCTTACGATGTATACCAGAATGAATCCTTAAAAGATTTTGTTACGTACGTAACTCTTGATGAACTGCTGGCACAGAGTGATCTGATCTCCCTGCACTGCCCGCTGATGGACAGCACATACCACATGATCAACCGCGAGAGCATCAAAAAGATGAAAGACGGCGTGATCCTGGTCAATACGTCCCGCGGAGGTCTGGTAAAGACAGACGACCTGATCGAGGGAATCCGTGCAAGAAAATTCTTCGGCGTCGGCCTTGACGTATACGAGGAGGAAACCCCGAACGTATTCGAGGACCGTTCCGATGAGATTCTGGAGCACTCCACCACAGCACGTCTCCTGTCCTTCCCGAACGTTATGATCACTTCACATCAGGGATTCTTCACCGAGGAAGCACTGCGTGCGATTGCAGAGACCACACTGCAGAATGCACTGGATTTCGAGGCGGGAAAAGAGACCCCGAACATTGTCCGTGCATAATGGAAATCCACTAGAAAACAGTTATCTTATAAGAAGAACAAGAGACAACCCATTTTCGGCGGGTTGTCTCTTTTAAATTATGAGAAAATAGTGTATGATGGTAGATAGCAGAAAAAACGGCCAGAGAAAAACACTGGCCGGATACAAAAGGAGAGCAGGATTTTATGGACTGTAAAGAAGCAGAAAAATTAATACAGCCATACGTGCAGGGAAATATGCCGGAGAAAGAGATGGAACCGTTTATTTCCCATATCCGGAAATGCCATACATGCCACGAGGAACTGGAGACATATTTTATTGTGAACCGTGCGATGGCATATTTTGAGGATGACGCGCCCGATTCCTACAATCTGACAGGACTTCTGGAACGCGATCTGGAGAAAAAAGAGGAAGAAGCGAGACACCGCCGGTACAAAGATACGTTTTTCCGGGTGCTGATGCTGATTCTCGTTCTGTTTCTGGTGCTCCTGGCTTTGCACTATTTTGAAGTGATAGAATTACCCTGGCTGAAAGGATTATTATGAGTGATAAAATCGTATTACTGGACGGACACAGTATTCTGAACCGGGCTTTTTACGGCGTACCGGATCTGTCCAATGCAGAAGGACTGCACACGAACGCCGTATATGGATTCCTGAATATTCTGTTTAAAATTCTCGATGAGGAGCAGCCGCAGTATCTTGCCGTGGCGTTTGACCTCCATGCACCGACATTCCGCCACAAAATGTATGACCAGTACAAGGGAACGAGAAAGCCGATGCCGCAGGAATTGCGCGAACAGGTCCCGGTGATCCAGGAAGTGCTCGCAGCAATGGACATTGAGATTGTCACAAAAGAGGGCTATGAGGCGGATGATATCTTAGGAACGCTCGGCCGCAAATGCGAGGCGGAAGGGATGGAAGTTACGATCGTATCCGGAGACCGCGACCTGCTGCAGCTTGCAACGGACCACATTCTGATCCGGATTCCAAAGACCGTAAAGCGTGTGACGACGATTGAAAATTACCACACGGCAGAGGTGTTGGAAAAATACAGTCTTCTCCCGAAACAGATCATCGATCTGAAAGCGCTGATGGGCGATACCGCAGACAATATCCCGGGTCTGCCGGGTGTCGGCGAGAAAACCGCGACGAAAATCCTGCTGCAGTACGAGACACTGGAAAATGCGCATGCACATTTCGAGGAGATCAAACCGAACAAGGCAAAAGAGGCGATGCGTGATCATTATGATCTGGCGGAATTAAGCAAAAAACTTGCAACGATTGATACCGATGCGCCGGTGGAGCTCGACCGTGAAAAAGCGGCACTCTCGAATTTTTATACACCAAAAGCGTATGAGATGTTCAAACGTCTGGAGTTTAAAAACCTGCTGGGCCGCTTCGAGGAGACGAATGCAGAACCAGAGGATGCCGTCTTTCTGCGCACCGTAACGGATTTTTCCGAGGCGGAAGAACTCTTTGGAACCATCGCGAAGGAGGAGAAGGCAGGAGCCGCTCTTCTGACAGAAGAAACCCCGAAGGACGGACCGATGGCAGATCGGAGCCGTTCACTTGTCGGTATGGCAGTTGCGTATGGAAGCGGAGAGCCGGATGTTGTTTACTTCCCAGCAGAAGGTTTCCTGACCGGAGATTATTTAAAAGAAAAATTGACTGAGCTGCAGAAGCAGATTCCGGTTTTCTGCGTCATGGACGGAAAAGAATTTCTGAAGGATATGCCGGACGCCGATGAAGCCCATCTGTTTGATGCCGGAATTGCCGCGTATTTATTAAATCCATTGAAATCACAGTATTCGTACGATGATATCGTAAAAGAGTACGTACACCGCTATGTGCCGGCAGTGGAAGAGATCTTCGGCGGAAGCAAGATTCCGGCCGCAGGAAAGATGACGCCGGAACAGCAGGAGTCGTATGCAGGTCATCAGGCGTATGCTGTATTTGCCGCACAGGAAAACATGGAAAAGCTGCTGAAGGAGCAGGGCATGTGGGATCTGTACCGGAATGTGGAGATTCCGCTGGTGTTTACGCTCCGTCAGATGGAAGCGGATGGAATCGCCGCAGAAAAAGAAGCACTTTCCGTTTACGGAGCTGATCTGGCGGAGCGGATCGGAGAGCTGGAGGCACAGATCTACGAGGAGGCTGGCGAGGAGTTTAACATCAATTCCCCGAAGCAGCTCGGCGTGATTCTGTTTGAAAAGCTGCAGCTTCCGGGCGGCAAAAAGACCAAGACGGGTTATTCCACCGCCGCCGATGTGCTCGAAAAGCTCGCACCGGATCACAAACTCGTTGCCGATATTCTGGAGTACCGCCAGCTTGCCAAACTGAAATCGACGTACGCCGACGGTCTGCAGGCCGTGATCGGGAAAGATGGAAGAATCCATTCGACATTTAACCAGACCATCACCGCGACCGGCCGCATCAGCAGTACCGATCCGAATCTGCAGAACATTCCGGTGCGGATGGAGCTTGGCCGTCTGATCCGGAAAGCCTTCGTGCCAAAGCCTGGCTGTGTCTTTCTGGATGCCGACTATTCCCAGATTGAGCTCCGCGTGCTGGCCCATATGTCGGGCGATGAAAACCTGATCGAGGCGTACCGCGAGGCGGAGGATATCCACCGCATGACGGCATCGAAAGTGTTCCATGTGCCGCTTGAAGAGGTAACACCGCTGCAGAGAAGAAATGCGAAGGCGGTCAACTTCGGTATCGTATACGGCATCAGTTTCGTTCGGTCTGGGCCAGGATCTCGGCATCAGCCGGAAAGAGGCAGAGGCCTATATCCAGCAGTATTTCGAGACGTATCCGGGTATCCATGAGTTTTTGAACCGCTGCGTGGAGGATGCCAAAGAGAAAGGCTATTCCGTGACGATGTTCGGACGCAGACGGCCGATGCCGGAGCTGAAATCGAGCAACTTTATGCAGCGGTCATTCGGCGAGCGCGTTGCGATGAATGCGCCGATCCAGGGAACGGCGGCGGATATTATTAAAATAGCGATGATCCGCGTGGCGAAACGGCTGAAAGAGGAGCAGTTAAAGACCAGACTTCTTCTTCAGGTACACGATGAGCTGCTGCTGGAAGTGCCGGAAGACGAGCTCGAAAAGGCAGAACAGATCCTGGAAGAGGAGATGACCGGGGCAGCACATCTGGCTGTCAAACTCGAGATCGATATGCACACAGGAAACAACTGGTACGAGGCGAAATAGCGCACTCATACCAGGAGCGAAAGGATACAAAAGAATGAAAGTTTTTGGAATTACAGGCGGCGTGGGCGCCGGAAAAAGCGAAGTGCTCACGTACCTTGGACAGAATTATGATGCAACGGTGATCCAGGCGGACGAGGCAGGTTACCTTGTGATGCTGCCGGGCGGCGAATGCTATGGAGAGATTGTGAAGCTGTTCGGCAGACAGATCACCACAGAGACCGGCGAACTTGACCGGAAACGGATTGCTGAGATCGTTTTTCAGGACGAAGAAAAGTTAAAAGCCCTGAATGCGATCGTTCATCCGGCGGTAAAACGGTATATCAAAAAAGCCATTGCAGCTGCGGAAAAAGCAGGGACGGAATACGTCTTTGTGGAGGCCGCACTCTTAATTGAAGAAAAATATGATGAAATTTGTGATGAACTGTGGTATATTTATGCGGATGAAGAAGTCCGGAAGGAGCGATTGATCGAAGGACGCGGCTATTCCGAGAAGAAAGTACGCGAAATCATGGCAAATCAGCTTTCCGAGGATGAATTCAGCAGCCACTGCGATTTTGAAATCGACAACAGCGGCGATTTTGAGGAAACAAAAAAACAGTTAGACCATAGGATGAAAAAATATGAAACTTTGTAGTATTGCAAGTGGTTCGAGCGGAAACTGCATTTTCGCGGGAAGCGAGACCACAAGCCTTCTGATCGATGCGGGCATCAGCGGAAAGCGCGTGGAGGCGGGACTGGCTGTTCTCGACCGCAGCGCGAAGGAGCTGGACGGCATTCTCGTGACACATGAGCATTCCGATCATATCCAGGGCCTTGGCGTGCTGGCGCGCCGGTATGGTATTCCGATTTACGCAACGGATGGAACAATTCAGGCGATGCAGCAGACGAAGAGCTTGGAAAGTTTCCGGAGGGGATTTTTCACACGATTCACGCGGATGACACGTTTACACTGGGAGACATCGCCGTACATCCGTTTACGATCTCCCACGATGCGGCAGAGCCGGTCGGCTACCGCATGGAATCCGGCGGGAAATCGATTGCGATTGCGACGGATCTTGGCGTTTACAGCGATTACACGGTTCAGAATCTGACCGGGCTGGATGCCGTTTTGTTAGAGGCAAATCACGACGAGAACATGCTTGCGGTCGGACCGTACCCGTATCCGTTAAAACAGCGGATCGCCGGGGCAAAAGGCCATTTATCGAACCTGGCGGCAGGCCATCTCCTCTGCGAGATTCTGCACGACAATCTGCAGGAAGTGCTGCTCGGCCATCTGAGCAAGGAAAATAATTATGAGGCACTGGCCTTTGAAACCGTGGCCTGCGAGGTCACAACGGGTGATAATCCGTATCACTCGGGTGATTTTCATCTCGCTGTCGCTAAAAGAAGTGAAGTATCACCGTTAATTGAGGTTTAAATATACATTTTTAGAGCTACATACCATGTTTTTCGCAAGGCCGCCATTACCGGTTTTTCCGGGGCTTTGACATAAAACCAGAAAAAGGAGAATGGAAACATGAAGAAGACAATTATCACTGTCGTAGGCAAGGACACCGTGGGCATTATCGCAAAGGTATGTAATTATCTGGCAGAGAACCAGGTAAACATCGAAGACATTTCTCAGACGATTGTGCAGGGATATTTCAACATGATGATGGTAACGGACGTCTCCAAGAGCGAGAAATCCAACGCAGAGCTTGCAAAAGATCTGGAGGAGCTTGGAAGTTCCATCGGCGTTGTCATCCGCTGCCAGCATGAAGATATTTTCAATATGATGCACCGTATCTAAAGCGAAGGAGAAAAACGACATGATAAATCTGTTTGAAGTAAAGGAAACGAACGAGATGATCGAAAAAGAGAATCTGGACGTTCGTACCATTACCCTTGGAATCAGTCTTATGGACTGTATCGACTCCAATCTTGACAAGCTGAACCGCAAAATCTACGACAAAATCACGACGACTGCCAGAAATCTGGTTTCCGTAGGTGAGGAGATCGAGGGCGAGTTCGGTATTCCGATTGTAAACAAGAGAATTTCCGTTACCCCGATTGCCTTAGTCGGCGCAGCAGCCTGCAGAACGCCGGAGGATTTCGTGACGATTGCACAGACTCTGGACCGTGCGGCAAAAGAAGTCGGCGTCAATTTCCTCGGCGGCTATTCCGCTCTGGTAAGCAAAGGTATGACGACAGCAGATGAGCTTCTGATCCGTTCTATCCCGAAGGCACTGGCTGTGACGGATTTTGTCTGCAGCTCCATCAACCTTGGCTCCACTAAAACCGGTATCAACATGGATGCTGTCAACTGATGGGTGAGATCATCAAGAAGACGGCGGAGGCAAGCAAAGAGAACAACTGCCTTGGATGCGCAAAACTCGTTGTTTTCTGCAATGCACCGGACGACAACCCGTTCATGGCAGGCGCTTTCCACGGCGTAACCGAGGCGGATGCCATCATCAATGTCGCGTTTCCGGCCCTGGTGTTGTCAAACATGCTCTGGAAAAAGTAGCGGCGAGAACTTGAGGTACTCTGCGAGACGATCAAGAAGACGGCGTTTAAGGTAACGCGTGTCGGACAGCTCGTTGCACAGGAGGCTTCGAAACGGCTGAACATTCCGTTTGGTATCATTGACCTTTCCCTGGCACCGACTCCGGCGATCGGAGATTCCGTTGCGGATATCCTTGAGGAGATCGGCCTCGAGCACGCAGGTGCACCGGGAACGACAGCGGCGCTGGCGCTTCTGAACGATCAGGTGAAAAAGGGCGGTGTTATGGCATCTTCCTATGTCGGCGGTCTCTCCGGCGCATTCATCCCGGTTTCTGAGGATCAGGGTATGATCAACGCAGTCAACGACGGCGCACTGACCATTGAAAAACTCGAGGCAATGACCTGTGTCTGCTCCGTAGGTCTTGATATGATCGCCATCCCGGGAGACACGAAAGCATCGACCATCTCCGGAATCATCGCAGATGAGCTTGCCATCGGTATGGTCAACCAGAAAACAACGGCAGTCCGCCTGATCCCGGTCATCGGAAAAGGCGTGGGCGAGACCGTAGAATTCGGCGGCCTCCTCGGCTATGCACCGATCATGCCGGTCAACAACTTCTCCTGCGAGGCATTCGTCAACAGAACAGGAAGAATCCCGGCACCGATTCATTCGTTTAAAAACTAAAGAGAAAGCTGAAAAGCCGGCAGTGATCCTGAATGGAAAGGATCGCTGCCGGCTTTTTTACCATCTGCGCAAATAAAAATAGTAATTTTAAGGAATGTATAGTATGATATATTACATACTGATAATTTTACTTGCAACCCATAAAAAGTGTAAGAAAAAATGAATTATTACGGGGAACTTCAGCGATAGCAGCCGTTGTTCTAGCAATACCTCTGCGGATGTGCATGTGAAGGCCGCCATAGAAAACACAAAGTATTATTTGAACAAAAACGGCAAAATGCAGACTGGCTGGCAGAAGATCGGTGGAAAATGGTATTACATGGATAAGAACGGAGCGCTGCAGGAATCTAAATGGATCAGCGGAATTTATTATGTAAAAGTCGATGGGCAGTCCGTTCGTCTGATGAAAGACCGGAAAGCTTTCCTTCCTCCCGGTAAATCGCACGGATCGGGTTCATGATGAGGTACAAAACAGACTGTTTCCTCAGATCTTTCGGTATGACCTCCAGTGCCTCATGGAACTTGCGCCTGTAATGTACCCAGCACCCTGCGATCTTCAGATCTCCAAAATATGATGTTCCTCAACTTCGACTTTTCAGGCACAAAGCGGTAACATCTTGATATGGCATCTGGAAGCTGTTTTCATTCTTTTTGCCGATCTGTTTTTTCTTTTTGGCTGCTCTTATTGGACAGCACGATCTGTTCCATCATCAGCTGCATCTTATCATTGCGGGTCTGTGTCTGTTTTGTCAGTTCCTCCATCTGATCCTGAAGACAGAGAAACAGAAGAAAATATATCTGCCGAAAGTCCATTTCCGTTTTTGATACACATCACTGGAACTTCGGGCACAGTTGCTGTTCTTTTTTTGCTTTAACGCTAAAAGGTAATGTTTTTCTTGTGTGCAGTAAAGTGTTAGAGTATAATAAAACCAGTTTTTTTGCATAAGTTTAGGCGGAGAATCCTGCCGTAGTAGGATCCTTTCTTACGGTGTTATTTCACAGACGTAACCATAATAGTTTTACTGCAGGGGGGATAGAAAATGAAAACAAAAGAGATTCAGGAACTCTATCAAATAAAATTACATAGTATGGACACGATCCTGCATCAGATATCGCTTATGGATCAGGTGGAAAATGAGCAGGAGCTGTCAGAAATTATTCACTCTTTGTTGCAGGCGATTGGAAACTATACAGGGGCAGACCGGGTATATGTTTTTGACTGGGAAACTGATCAGAAGGACAGTCTGAGCAATGCATTTGAATGGTGTGCCGATGGAGTGGCACCAGAGATAGATAACCTTCAGGCAATCCCGGTCAGTTCGATGCCGAACTGGGTGAAACGATTTGAAAACAAGGAAGTAATCGTGATTCATGATCTGGAAGCGACAAAAAATTCTGAACCGGAAGAATATGAATTGTTAAAAACACAGGAAATATGTTCCTTGATTGCGGTGCCGATTTATGCCAATCATCAGATGAATGGATTCATCGGGGTAGATAATCCTGATTTGAGGCAGAATGAGATTTCCATTACACTGCTGTCTGATGTTGGCGGACATCTTGGATGTGTGAGGGAAAATCTGAAAAGTACGGTACTGTTGAAAAAGGCTCTTGATGAGGCGACAAAGAGGTCAGAGATTATTGCCGCAATTGCTACGTTGTATGTAACAATCGTACAAGCCAATGTTAAAGAGCGGACATATGAGCTTTTGAAAGGCCATGACCTTGTGCAAAAAATCCTTGGACAAAAGGGGAAAATTGATGATGTTATGGAAAGACTTCCAACAGCATTTGCCGCCCAGGAAGAGAGAAAAAAATACCGGGAGTTTCTTGACTTTGATACATTGACAGAGAGACTTCGTAATACGAATTTTGTTTCGATTGAATTTATGGGAGTAAACGGAGAATGGCGGCTGGCCAGATTTATTGTAAAGAGCAGAGATGGACACATTGGAAACGCTGTGATGTGCTTTATGTCGTACGAGATATTACGGAAGAAAAATCACGGGAACTCATGTATCAGAAACAGCTTAAGGAAAGCATGGAAGATGCTCATCGCGCGAATCTTTCAAAAACAGCCTTTCTCCGGCGTATGAGCACGATATCCGTACACCGCTAAACGGAATCGTGGGGATGATCCATATCGCTGAAAAATATAACAATGATGTGGTCAAGTTAAGGGAATGCAGGAAGAAGGTACTTCAGTCCGCCGATTATCTGCAAAATCTGATCAACAATGTCCTGGATATCAGCAAACTGGAATCCGGTTCCCTTGTGTTGGAACATAAATCCTTTGATCTGGCAGAACTGTTAAGGAATAATCTGACGGTTGTTGCAATGAGTGCTTATGAGAATGGTGTAAGATTTGAAGGCGGCGTGGAAGCAAGCACAATCCGCCACAGATATTTGATTGGAAGTCCGGTACATCTGAGCAGGGTTTTAATGAATCTTTCTTCCAACGCGATTAAATACAATCATTTTCATGGAACAGTGAATGTTCATTGCGAAGAATTATCGGATGATGGGAATATAGCTGTTTTTCAGTTTGTATGTTCAGATACCGGTCTTGGTATGAGTGAAGAATTTCAAAAACATGCGTTTGATGCTTTTGCGCAGGAAGGCAAACAGTCAACTACAACATTCAGTGGCTCCGGTCTGGGACTTTCGATTGTCAAAGATATTGTTGAACGGATGGGTGGAACGATAGAACTGGAAAGCGAAGAAAATGTAGGAAGCACGTTTACAGTTACGGTTCCATTTGAAATAGATTATTTGGTTGAAAATAATGATTCACAGAAGGACAGCTACTCACAGGATATGGATCTGTCAGGAAAACGGGTGCTTCTTGTTGAAGATAATGTCATTAATATGGAGATAGCCCATGCAATCCTGGAGGAGGAGCATCTGAACATTACAGAAGCGAAAAACGGAAAAGAGGCATTTGAAATATTTCAGAATTCCAGGTTGGATGAGTATGATGTCATCATCATGGATGTGATGATGCCGGTCATGGATGGGCTGGAAGCAACAAAAGCAATTCGTATGCTGGAACGTGAAGATGCCAAAAAGATTCCAATCATTGCCATGACGGCAAATGCTTTTGAGGAAGATCGGAAAGCATGTCTGGAGGCCGGGATGAATGAACATATTGGAAAGCCGATTGATATTCCGCAATTAAAAAGAGTGATCACAAAACTGCTGACAAAAAAGGGGTAGTAAACGCAAAAACATAATCATTCATTGAAATTAAGAAAAACTATAGTAATTTTATTAGGACTTTTGATATTTAGCAGTCACCCTGGCAGGGTGCAAAAACACAGATAACACGAAAGAAGAAACCGAAAAGCCTGTTATTACCCTCGGCAGCGACAGCTATCCACCATACAATTATCTGAATGAGGATGGTGTACCGACAGGAATTGATGTAGAACTGGCTACGGAAGCATTCAAAAGAATGGGATAACAGGTGAAGGTTGTCCAGATCAACTGGGAGGAGAAAAAAGAACTGGTGGAGAGCGGCGAGATTGATTGTATCATGGGCTGTTTTTTCTATGGAAGGACGTCTTGACGATTACCGCTGTCCAGTCCACAACCAAACCGGAAAGCATCTTTCTGAACCGGACGGATGAGAGGATCCCAAAGCTGGGAAATCTGATCATCCTGGGACACCGGGAGCTGATCTATACGTTTCTGGGAAAAGGATATGTAGATGCGGTTGCTGCACACGAGGAATCTATCGTTCAGTATAGGAAGGATTATGATGCAAGCTTCCGTATCCTGGAAGAGCCTCTGATGATCACCGGAATAGGCGTTGCTTTTGCAAAAGAGGATGACAGGGGAATCTGTGAGCAGATGGGCCAGACACAGGAAGAGATGCGTCTGGATGGCACATCCCTGAAAATCATTGAAAAATACCTGGATGATCCCCAGAAGTATCTGGAGGTGGAGAAAAACGGATCCAGCTGCTCGGCGGTCTGATAGGAATCTGTGTAGCTGTAGTCTCTCTGTTTTATTTCTTCCACGCAGAAAAAGCAGAAGCAGAGAAAAGAATGGTGGAGATTGTAAACTATGTGAAAGTGCAGTGTTCCACTACACCCATTATAATGAATCTTCGGAATCCAAAGTCTCCTCCGTGCCATTGAAAGTGCCAGACAAATGAGTACAAATATTAAAATGGAAACAGAAAACGGCGGGCAGCTAAGAGAGGATTTCCTGAAAGAAAAAAGGTGCCGACGTGACAAAAACATGGGATGGTCAGGAAGCTGTTGAACTGTTCAGAAATAGTGAACCTGGTGAATTTGATGTCATTCTTATGGACATTATGATGCCGGTCATGAATGGTTATGAAGCTACAAAGATGATTAGGTCTCTGGACAGAGAGGATGCAAAGAAAATACCGATCATTGCAATGACAGCAAATGCGTTCACGGAGGACAGAATAAGGGCAAAAGAAGCAGGGATGAATGAACATGTTGCTAAGCCTGTTGATGTGGAATTACTGATGAAAGTAATTTATAGCGGGAGTGCTATGAAGCATTAATAGTACATGAGAAAACAAGGAGGAATTCAGTTGTTGGAGAAAGCGGTTCAGGCTGCAATATATGAAAAAGCTCTTAAAAATCATTATATAGAAATCCTGTACATTGATTTTGAAGATACTCATGCGTTATGCATCTGGCAATATAGATGATCTTAATCGGATAAAACAGCAGATGACGATGGAAGCAATCACACAGGGAACAGCAGAACACATCATGCATCATGTTATGATCAATTTTATACTGAATGGTGAGATGCGTTTCATGCAGTTTGACTTTACAAGAGAAAGTGCAGATACAAAAAATGTTTTCCTGTTTGTGGAGGACTATACAGTTCCACAGCAGCAGATGATGCTGCTGCTGGAAAAAAGCTGGTTCTATAACAGAACCAGCTTTTTGTGTATTCATGGACGAACGGTGTCCCTGTTTTGTGAGAACGGACAGTCTCGTAAAAAAGAGAGGCCTGTATATCGCTCTCAAAGGCGGCAAGTGCATCGCCGGTAAGAAGCCGCGGGGCGTCGGCTGCTTGGCAATGAGCGGCAGAGAAGAACGTCTTCTAATCTCTTTTAACAATGCACCGGCACTTTTCGGAAACGAGAACACGGTTATAGCCGGCCGGGTACAATGTTTTCTGGTTCAGAAGCAGATGCATCAGGCGCGGCTGATGCGGGTATACGTCATTTCCTTTGTTTTAAGCTGCATGGCGAATTCTGAAATGAGGAGCATGCGTGGCGCTGGCGGAGGATGCGGTTGGCAAGATCCGGCGAGAGGTCGAGACAGGAGGAGAGAGATCCCTTCGTCTCCGTGAGGAGCCGTGCGGCGAGGAGCAGGCTGAAATCATCGGCGGTCAACAGTCCATGAGATGCGACGGCATTCTGAAAAGCGTGAAAGACCGCTTCTGGCATGCAGGAGGCGAGCGCGGACAGTTCCAGATCCTTATGCGGATTGGAAAAAAGAAGATTCCGCATTGCTGTAGCAGAAGGGAGTGCATGTGTGAAAAGCGCTCCTTCGTGGTATCCGCTGCCCTCCCGGCGGATCGTTACCGGCCGAATGCGGCTTTGTGACAGCAGAAGTGCCTGGACATATTCAATGCCTAAAATATTGTTTGGTTCTTTTAAAAAGGTATCAAGTTCTTCTTTTGAAAGCGAAGAGAAGGAAGCGCTGTCAGAAAAATAAGCGGAAGTGCCTGTGCGCGCGCCGTCGGGAAGGAAAGTCCGTTCCGAAGCAGACCGGAGAGCAGCTCACGGTATTCCTCCGGCTCGTGGAGCAGAACATCAGCGAGTTCCAGAAACGGCGCCGTGTCTCCATATTCACTGCCAAAGCAGAGAAAATCGACACAGCCAAGCGCAGTAAGGAGCGATACCGCCCCGCGTGCGAAATGCTGTGCACTGCCGAGCGCAAAGTGACACGGAAGCTGTAAGATAAGGTCCGCGCCGCCAAGAAGCGCCAGCTCCGCACGGTCATGTTGGTCAAGAATCGCAGGTGCGCCGCGCTGGACGAAATCGCCGCTCATAATCACGACAAGATAGTCCGCCCCGGTCAGTTCCCTGGCTTTTGCCAGCTGATAAGCATGGCCGTTATGAAAAGGATTATATTCTGCAATGACTGCGGTAATGGTCATAAAACGTACCTTCTTTCGAAAAAAATAGCACGATTCCAAACAGAGAGGAACCGCGGATCACATAGCCCTATCGTAACAAAAACAGAAAAGGAATGCAAGAATTCCTCCGTTTTGGATTTTTTGTCCAGTTGTTTTGAATTTTATACTTGCGAAAGGGCAAAAAGCGTACTACAATGAGAATATCGAGTAAATTTATCGAAAGGAGTCAAAAGATCATGGGATTTATTGACACAATTAAAGCAAGAGCAAAAGCAGACAAAAAAACAATTGTACTGCCAGAGTCAGAAGACAGAAGAACATATGAGGCTGCTGCACAGATCCTGAAAGAGGACCTTGCAAATCTGATCATCATCGGAAGCGAAGAGGCAGTAAAGAAAGGCAGCGAGGGACTGGATGTCTCCAAAGCTACTATTGTAGATCCAGAGAAAAACGAGAAAACACAGGCTTATGTAGATAAGCTGGTAGAGCTTCGTGCAAAGAAAGGCATGACTCCGGAGAAAGCAAGAGAGACCATCCTGAATGACTATACATATTATGGCGTTATGATGGTTAAAATGGGAGATGCAGACGGACTTGTTTCCGGTGCCTGCCATTCTACCGCAAACACCTTACGTCCATGCCTGCAGATCTTAAAGACCAAACCAGGCACAAAACTCGTATCCGCATTCTTCCTGATGGTAGTTCCGGACTGCGAGTACGGCGATGACGGTGTATTCGTATTCGGTGACTGTGGTCTGAACCAGAACCCGAATCCGGAAGAGCTGGCTGCAATCGCAGAGTCTTCCGCAGAGTCCTACCGCATGCTGACCGGAAACGAGCCAAGAGTTGCTATGCTTTCCCACTCCTCCAAAGGAAGTGCAAAACATGCTGATGTAGACAAAGTTGTTGAGGCTACCAGAATTGCAAAAGAAGCAAACCCGGATCTCGCTCTCGACGGCGAGCTGCAGCTTGATGCAGCAATCGTTCCGAGCGTAGGTGCATCCAAAGCTCCGGACAGCAAAGTAGCAGGAAAAGCAAACGTTCTGATCTTCCCGGATCTGGATGCCGGAAACATCGGATACAAACTGGTACAGAGACTGGCAAAAGCAGAAGCATACGGCCCAATGACGCAGGGTATCGCAGCTCCAGTCAACGATCTGTCCCGTGGATGCTCCGCAGAGGATATCGTTGGTGTTGTAGCAATCACTGCTGTACAGTGCCAGGCACAGTAAGCACGAAATAAAACCAATTACAAGCGGTTTTCTGGCCGGCTGCGGAGAACAGGCCGGCCAGAAGTTTTAATAAGACTTTTAAAATAGGAGAATTTAGAAATGAACGTATTAGTAGTAAACTGCGGAAGTTCCTCTCTGAAATTCCAGCTGATCAATTACGATAACCGTGACGTCCTGGCAAAAGGACTCTGTGAGAGAATCGGTATCGACGGACGCCTCGTTTATGAGCCAAAGAACGGCGAAAAAGAGGTAACAGAAGCAGCAATGCCGACACACGTAGAGGCAATCCAGATGGTTCTGGACGCTCTGGTAAACGAGAAGAGCGGCGTCATCAAGAGCCTGGAAGAAGTAGATGCCATCGGACACCGCGTTCTGCACGGCGGAATGAAGATCACAAACTCTGTTATCATCGATGACGAAGTAATCAAAGTTATCGAGGAGTGCGCTGACCTTGGTCCTCTGCACAATCCGGCAAACCTGATGGGAATCAATGCCTGCATGAAACTGATGCCGGGCGTTCCGAACGTAGCAGTATTTGATACCGCATTCCATCAGACCATGCCTCCGAAAGCATATATGTACGGTATTCCGAAAGAGTACTATGAGAAATACGCAATCCGTAAATACGGCTTCCACGGAACTTCTCATAAATTCGTATCCAAGAGAACCGCAGAGTTCCTTGGCAAAGACTACAACGATCTGAAGATCATCGTATGCCATATGGGAAATGGTGCTTCCCTTTCCGCTGTAAAGAACGGCAAATGTGTAGATACCTCCATGGGCCTTACCCCGCTTGAAGGTGTGATCATGGGAACCCGTTCCGGAGATATCGATCCAGCTTTTGTTGAGTATCTGTGCAACAAAGAGAACCTGACCGTATCCGAGGTTCTGAACATTCTGAACAAGAAATCCGGTATGCTCGGCATGACCGGCATCTCCAGCGATTACCGTGATGTATCTGCAGCAGCAGAGGCAGGTAATCAGGATGCCATCAACTGTCTGGAAGCATACGCTTACCGCATTATCAAATACATCGGTTCCTACATCGCAGCTATGGGCGGCGTAGATGTGATCACCTTCACCGCAGGCCTTGGAGAGAACGCTATTCCACTTCGTGAGACCATCTGCAAAGCATTTGAGTTCATGGGTCTGGAATTCGATTCTGAGGCAAATAACTGCCGCGGCGTTGAGAAGATCATCGCCAAAGAAGGCTCCAAGATTACAGCATGCGTGATCCCGACCAACGAGGAAATCGCAATCTGCGAGGAGACTGTAGAGTTAGTAAAAGGAAAATAAAAAATAATTCAAAAAGCAGTTGACAATTCTTACCTTCCCGGGTATAATTGGTAAAGTGTGATTAGGAGAACAATATGAAAATCAGTCTGACCAAGTTATTTGCGCAGGACGGAAAGTCCGAAAAGTATGAAATTCCGCTTACATCCGAAACTTTTCGATCGGCGGGCAGGACTATCGGGTAATCGAAAAACATCCTGTTATCCTTGGCCTTACGCATGAAGCAATCGTGTGATCACGATCACCGGCAGCGCAGACCTTACAATGGAGATTCCATGTGCAAGATGCCTGACACCGGTAGCGACTCCATTCCAGCTCGAGTTCGATCTGCAGATTGATCTGAATCTGTCAGAGGAAGAACGCGAGGAAAAAGAAGAGGACTCTTCGTTTGTGGAGGGAGACGAGCTCGATGTGGAAGAACTGGTTCGTAATGAGCTCATAGTCCAATGGCCGATTCGAGTGCTGTGTAAAGATGACTGTAAAGGAATCTGCAGCCGTTGTGGTGCGAATCTGAATATTCAGACCTGTGATTGTGATACCACAGGGCTAGACCCCCGAATGGCTGCAATCAAAGATATATTCAGCAAATTTAAGGAGGTGTAACTATGTCCATTTGTCCTAAGAATAAATCTTCCAAAGCAAGACGCGATAAGAGAAGAGCAAACTGGAAAATGTCTGCTCCGAACCTTGTAAAATGCAGCAAATGTGGTGCTCTTATGATGCCGCACAGAGTTTGCAAAGCTTGTGGTTCTTACAAACAAAAAAGAAGTCGTTGCAATGGACTAATATTCATAAATCGGAATCAGTTCCGATGTGCAATGCAGCAAAAGGCTCCCGTCACCGGGGGCTTTTTTGTTGTCTCTGCGGGTTGTCTGGAAGCGTCATATAAAAGATTTGAGTGGTGTGTCGTGATGTGCTATAATGGTCTCGGTGAGAATTGAAACAATATTGCAACATTTTCGTAACAATTATAAAAAAGGAGTGCAAAGCATATGAAGAATAGACGAATCATATTTCTGGCAGCATGCATGTGCAGTGTAGTATTCCTCTCAGGATGTTCCACAGACAGTCTGATGGATAAAATGATGGGAACTGAGACGACGGTTTCGTCTTCGGCCAGTGTAGATATTTCAAAAGAGGACAGCGATGCTGTTCATGTAGATGCCAATCTGGAAAAGCCGGTTTTTTCGGTAAATCCGGTGGAGAGCCTGCAGATTCCCGTTGGAAATACATCTGGAAAGCTGACTTGTGAGGCAGGAATAACGGGAGAAGGCACAGTAACATATCAGTGGTATAAGAACAACGTAAATTCCAACGGCGGAGGAACGCCGATTGAAGGCGCAACAGAAGTGACATACCAGGTCGATACTTCGGCGGAGGGCAAAGATTACTATTACGTTGTGGCAACAAACACGGTTGGAAATACCGTTTCCATGGCGACGAGTACAGTAACAGAAGTTACGGTAATTCCGGCAGGGAAATGGGTTCAGAATGAAAACGGATGGCAGTATCAGAATAATGATGGAAGCTATGCAACCAATACCTGGCAGAATATCGACGGCTACTGGTACGTGTTTGATGAAAATTCATACATGGTGACAGGATGGTACTGGAGCGGAGAAGAATGGTATTATCTGGCGGACAACGGTCAGATGCAGACCGGCTGGTTCACGCAGGATGGTGAGGAATATTATTTGGATCCGGATACCGGTGTCATGGCACGGAATACAACCATAGACGGTCATGAGATGAATTCGAGCGGAGTCAAGGTTTCTTAAGAAAAATAAGATAAAACAGAACGGGTGGATTTTGGAAAGACAAATCCACCCGCTTTTTTGGAATACAGGAGAAAGCGCGGATGGGCATTTGTGCTTGATTTTTGCAAAGGAGTTTAGTATAGTTAATACAGCACTTGCATGAGTGCTTTTAGAGCGTGGTTGAAAACGGTTTTTTGAAAGAAAAAGAGTTTTCAAACGCGCTTTAGAAAAGAGAAAAGAGGAAAAAACATGAGTGACTTAGTCAGAGTTGCAGTGGACGCGATGGGCGGCGATTATGCGCCTGTGGAGCCGGTAAAAGGCGCCGTTGAGGCCGTAAACGCAGATGAACGTGTCAAAGTCCAGCTGGTCGGCCAGGTGGATGTCATCGAAAAAGAACTGCAGAAATATACGTACCGAAGGAGCGGGTTGAGATCGTTCCGGCAACCGAGATCATTGAGACGGGAGAGCCGCCGGTCAATGCGATCCGCCACAAAAAAGATTCTTCGATCGTTGTCGGCATGAAAAAAGTGCGCTGCGGAGAGGCAGACGCGTTTGTCTCCTCCGGAAGCACCGGAGCAGTCCTGGTCGGCGGACAGACGATCGTAGGACGCATCAAGGCGTAGAGCGCCCGCCGCTGGCTCCGCTGATCCCGACGAAAGACGGTGTATCCCTTCTGATTGACTGCGGTGCGAATGTTGATGCAAGACCGTCCCATCTGGTGCAGTTTGCCATGATGGGTTCCATCTATATGGAACACGTTGTCGGCATTAAAAATCCGCGTGTGGGAATCGTGAATATCGGTGTGGAAGAAGAAAAAGGAAACGCGCTCGTCAAAGAGACGTATCCGCTTCTGAAAGAAAACCCGTATATCAACTTTGTCGGCAGTATCGAAGCAAGAGAAATTCCAAACGGAGCCGCAGACGTTGTTGTCTGTGAGGCGTTTGTCGGAAACGTTATCTTAAAGCTGTATGAGGGCGTCGGCGCGACCCTGATTTCCAAGGTAAAACAGGGCATGATGACATCTCTGCGCAGTAAAATCGGAGCCCTTCTTGTGAAACCGGCGCTGAAAGAGACACTGAAGTCTTTTGATGCCAGTGAGTACGGCGGAGCACCGCTGCTTGGCTTAAAAGGACTCGTTGTAAAAACGCACGGAAGCTCAAAAGCCAACGAATTTAAAAATTCCATTCTCCAGTGCATTTCATTCAGCGAGGAGAAGATTCCGCAGAAAGTGCAGGAGCATCTGGCAGACTATAAGAGCAGCAGGGAGGCAGCGAAAGATGGAATTTGAGAAATTACAGGAGATCATTGCGGATGTATTAAACGTAGATCCGAATGAAGTAACCATGGAGACAACCTTTACAGATGATCTGGGAGCGGATTCCCTGGATGTATTTCAGATTGTGATGGGAATTGAAGAAGAATTTGATATCCAGATCGAAGCAGAAGAAGCAGAGCACATCGTATCGGTTGAGGATGCGGTGGAAGCGATCAAAAAGAAACTGGCAGAATAATAGAAAATGGCGAAGGGGCTGTTTGCTACAGGACAGCCCCTTTGTTACCGTCCGCAGAACACCTGCAAACGGTAACTATGAGGAAGGACAGGCTTAAAACAGGTTATGAATAATATTGATAAACTCGTGGATTTGGAAAAGAAGATCCAGTATAAATTTCAGAATTTCGGACTGCTGGAGATGGCGATGCGCCATTCTTCCTACGCAAATGAGCACCATATGGAGCGCCTGGAGTGCAACGAGCGTCTGGAGTTCTTAGGAGATGCCGTGCTGGAAGTTGTATCCAGCGAATTTTTATACAAGACATTCCCGCGTCTCCCGGAGGGCGAGATGACGAAAAAACGCGCCAGCCTCGTCTGTGAACCGGCACTGGCATTCTGTGCCCGTGAGATTGACCTTGGCAGCTTTCTGCTCCTTGGAAAGGGCGAGGAGGCAACCGGCGGCCGTCACCGCGATTCCATCGTTTCGGATGCTATGGAGGCAACGATCGGTGCGATTTTCCTGGACGGCGGCTTTGAACCGGCAAAAGCGTTCGTTCTGAACTATATCTTAAACGATATCGAACACAAACAGCTTTTCTACGACAGCAAAACGATTCTGCAGGAGCTGATCCAGGGTGAGACGGATGAAGAGATTGTTTACACCATCTTAAAAGAAGAGGGACCGGATCACGACAAGAGCTTCTGGGCACAGGTCAGCGTCGGAAAGAAAGCGCTCGGTACCGGAAAGGGCAGAACGAAAAAGCGGCAGAACAGGCAGCGGCATACGATGCAATTCTTGCCAGAAAAAAAGCGTAGGTGAATTATGTATCTCAAATCCATTGAAATGCAGGGATTTAAGTCGTTTGCCAACAAAACCATTCTGCAGTTCCACGACGGTATTACCGGCGTTGTAGGGCCGAACGGCAGTGGAAAGAGCAATGTTGGCGATGCGGTGCGCTGGGTGCTCGGCGAACAGAGCGCCAAGCAGCTCCGCGGCGGAAATATGCAGGATGTTATTTTCTCCGGAACCGAGACGAGAAAGCCGCTCGGCTACGCGTCGGTTGCAATTACACTCGACAATTCCGACCACAAGCTGAATGTCGATTTCGAGGAAGTCACGGTGACGAGACGGCTCTACCGCTCCGGTGAGAGTGAGTATCTGATGAACGGCGCATCGTGCCGGTTAAAGGACATCAACGAGCTGTTCTACGATACCGGTATCGGAAAAGAAGGCTATTCCATCATCGGACAGGTCAGATTGATAAGATTTTAAGTGGTAAGCCGGAAGAGCGCCGGGAGCTGTTTGACGAGGCGGCAGGAATTGTCAAATTCAAGAGAAGGAAGGCCGTGACCGAAAAGAAGCTGGCGGAAGAGCAGCAGAATCTGGTGCGCGTCAACGACATTCTCTCGGAACTGACAAGCAGTTAGAGCCGCTGGAACGCCAGTCTGAGACGGCAAAGATTTATTTAAAGAAGAAAGAGGAATTAAAGCTCCTCGATATCAATATGTTTCTGCTCGAGATGGAGCGCATCCGGAACGATCTCGCGAAAGTAGAAGACCGGTACCGGATTACAGAAGAGCAGTTAAAGAGCACGAAAGAGGCTTTTGAGCATACGAAGCAGGAGTATGAAAAGCTGGAACAGGAGCAGGAAAAACTGGACCAGACGATTCTTTCTGCGCGCGATCAGGCGGGGGAGAATGCACTGAAACGTCAGCAGCTCGAAAACCAGATCGAGGTGTTGAACGAGCAGATTCATGCATCGGAGAGGAACAGCGACACATTAAGAGAACGTCTGGAGGCGATCCGCGCGGAGAGCCGCACAAAGACGGCAGAAAAAAATACATATCAGGCAGAAAAGGACGGGCTTCATGAAGCACTTCTTGCGTCAGAGACGGAAAAGAGTGAGAAAGAGGCCGCTCTCTCGGAATGCCAGGGGCAGATCCAGGCAGTCGAGCTGCAGAGTGAACAGGATAAGAGCGAAGTCATCGGCTTCTGAACCAGCGGGGTTCCACGAAGGGAAAAATGCAGCGCTACGATGCGATGCTCGAGCAGATCGGCATCCGAAAGGCAGAATTAAGCCAGAGGGTGCTGCATTTAAAGACGAGCGAGTCCGAACAGAACGGGCAGATGGAAGAACTGCAGAACGCGTTTGAAGCGCTCGAAGAGACGGTAAGCAGCCTGAAACAGCAGTACCAGGAGGCAGATCAGAAGATTACCGCGCTGACGGCGGATCTCTCGAACCAGACGAAGAGATGGAAGCGGCCAGACCAATTACCACAGAGAAGCGTCAAGGCTCGAATCCTTAAAGAACATCACCGAGCGGTACGACGGCTATGGAAACAGTATTCGGAAGGTCATGGAGCAGAAAGACCGGAATCCCGGCATCCACGGCGTTGTGGCGGATCTTCTGCAGGCGGAGAAAAAGTACGAGACGGCGATCGAGACCGCACTTGGCGGCAGCATTCAGAATATTGTCACCGACAATGAGGCGACGGCGAAATACCTGATTGAATACCTGAAACGGGGCCATTTCGGCCGTGCGACGTTCCTTCCGCTCACCAGTATGCGCGGGAAAAAAGCGCAGGTGAATGAGGATGCGGCAAGAGAAACCGGTGTGCTCGGTGTGGCAAATGCACTTGTTTCGTACGACCCGGTGTATGAGGGCCTTGTGGCACAGCTGCTTGGAAGAACGCTGGTGGTCGACACGATCGACCATGCCATTGTGATCCAGCGGAAATACCGTCAGACGCTCCGCATGGTAACCCTCGAGGGCGAGCTCTTGAGCCGGGCGGTTCCATGACAGGAGGTTCGTTCCGGAACAACAGCAACCTGCTCGGAAGACGGCGTGAGATTGAGGAACTCGAAAAGAGCGTACAGGGTCTTGCGAAGGAACTGCGGGAAATCCAACAGGAACTTGAAGAGAAGAAAAATAAGCGGAATGAAATCCGCGATCTCCGCACCGAGCTGAATGAAAAACTGCAGCGGCAGTACATCGAGCAGAATACGGTGCGCCTGAATCTGGAAAAAGCGCGCGAGAAAAAGACGGAAATCCGTCTGGATTTTGAAGCGCTTCAGAAGGAGAGTCTCGAGATTGAAAATCAGATCGCCGAGATTGAGCGGAACCGGAAAGTCATCGGTCAGGAAATGCAGGAATCGGTGGAGCGGGAAAGCACGCTGCAGGAGAATATCCAGAAGGCGCAGGAGGCGCTTACAGGCTTCGCCGCCGGGAAGCAGAATATACGAAGGATCTTGAAGAAATCCGGTTAAATTACGCAAATCTGTCCCAGAAGGATGGATTCCTTGCCCAGAACATCCGCCGTCTTGAGGAAGAGACGGGAAAACTGGAAGCGGAAAGCCGCACCATGCTGGAAAAAGCAGCGGAGGAAAAAGACGATGTCAAAAAGAAACAGCAGGACATCGTGGAGATCCAGAAGACGATTGCAGCGGCAGTGCAGGCAAAAGAAGAGGAAGACCGCCGGATTGTGGAACTGCAGGAGAAAAAAGAAGCATTAAGCGCAGATCACAAAGAATTTTTCGAGAAGCGGGATCAGCTCTCCGACCAGATTTCCCTGATGGACAAAGAGTGCTTCCGTCTGAACAGCCAGAAAGAAAAGCTGGAGGAGACAAAAGAGGCACAGACCTCGTATCTCTGGGAAGAGTACGAAGTGACACCGGGCCACGCAAGAGAGTTCCAGATGGAGGAGATTCCGGAGCGCAGTGAATTAAAGCGGCGTGTGCTGGAAGTAAAAGATGCGATCCGGAAACTTGGCTCTGTCAATGTGAATGCGATTGAGGAGTACA
>ENA-OQDD01000024-OQDD01000024.1-human-gut-metagenome-genome-assembly--contig:-NODE-24-length-51480-cov-2.689775_pt1 | contig 51480 bp, 66 predicted proteins | sample MGYA00242507_ERZ504598 | MGnify/ENA primary metagenome ERZ504598 (study PRJEB26092, sample SAMD00036318) | human gut metagenome | host: Homo sapiens | study: EMG produced TPA metagenomics assembly of...
TTAACTAAGTTAAAAATAAAACAAATTGAGTTAAAAGGAGAATGAGAAATATGCTTACAAGCGTATTCGGGAATTTCTATAAATATGAAGCATGGAATCATCAGGATTCTTTGCCTGTTTATATTGCAGGGAGTTATGATTTTTGCACAGCATATACAGTATCTGGTACGTTGTAGCTGTAATAGCTGTGGGTATGTTGGCAGTGTCTTTGACCAAAGGAATATTGCATTATAAAGTCAAACAGGTAGTGTAAGTATCCGCAGTCATAGTTATTATTTGTAGAAGAAAAGTCGATAATCAGCTACATGGTGTCCAAACGTAAGATATCCCGCAACAGTAAGGTTTCTGGAGGTTTTTCTGTTGAGAAAATGAAAATGAAAAATCGCATATAGAAATAGAATTCCCAAAAGAATTATGATAAAATAAAATCAGTATTGATGATTCACAGAGTAAAAAGCATAATGACATAAAATTGTTGGTGTTTATGAGCAAGTAGCGAAGCGGATGATTTTATCCGCCTGACTTATGAGGTGACAGTATGGGGATATATCTGAACAGTATTTCATCCTATTCTTTATACAAAAGCGAATATACCAGACCTTATTTTGTAGATAAATCCAGTCTGTTGAAGGAATTGATTCCACTGGCAGAGCAGGGAAATGCACATATATGTATTACCCGCCCCAGGCGATTTGGAAAAACTGTCATGGCAAACATGATTGGAGCATTTTTCAGTAAAGGTGTTGAAAGCAGTGATGTTTTTGACAGGCTTCAGATTTCAGCAGATAAAGATTACAGAAAACATTTGAATCCAGCATAATGTAATTTATATTGATTTCAGCAAAATGACCGGGAAATTGTAAATCCTATATGGAATACATTACACGTATTGAGGAACGTTTAAAAGGGATCTTCTGAAAGTATATTCTGAAATAGAAATATATCCGGAAGACTCTCTGTGGGATATTTTAGAGAGCATTTTCATCGAATATAATGGACAGAAGTTTATTTTCATTTTTGATGAATGGGACTGTATTTTTCATAAAAATTTTGTTACCGAGGAAGACAGACAGAATTACATTTCTTTTCTGAGCAATCTGTTAAAAGATCATGCCTATGTTTCTTTATCCTACATGACTGGAATTTTACCGATTGCCAAGTATTCCAGCGGTTCTGAATTAAATATGTTCATTGAATATACAATGGCTTCAGAAGAGAAATTCAGTGAGGATTTTGGATTTACTGAATCAGAGACAGATATGCTTTACAGAAGGTATCTGGAGATATGCAGAAATGAAGAGAAAACACCTTATGTGACCAGAGAGGGACTGGAAACATGGTATGACGGATACTATGCTAAAAATGGAGAGAGAATGTACAATCCAAGATCAGTAGTGGCTTCTCTGACAAACAATAATCTTGACAGCTACTGGACAAGTTCAGGACCTTATGATGAAATTTTCTACTATGTAAAAAATAATGTAGCAGAAGTAAGAATGATCTTGCAGTTATGATATCAGGTGAAGGAGTTCCGGCTAAGATAAAGGAATACGCAGCTACGTCTATGAATCTGACAACCAGAGAGGAAATTCTGTCAGCAATGGTAGTGTATGGTTTCCTGAGCTATTATCAGGGAAAAGTTTATATTCCGAATAAGGAACTGATGGACAAATTTGATGAAATGCTCCAGAAAGAAGCCTCTTTGGGATATGTGTACAGACTGGCAAAAGAGTCCGAACGCATGCTTAAGGCAACACTTGAAAAAGATACTTCTACTATGGAAGAAATACTGGAATATGCTCATAATACGGAGACGCCGATACTTTCTTATAATAATGAAGTGGAGTTATTTCTATTGTAAATCTGGTGTATCTTTGTGCGAGAGACAGCTACCGGGTGGAGAGAGAGGACAAGGCAGGACTTGGATTTGTGGACTTTATTTTTATCCTGAAAATCCGGCAGATACAGGCATTATTCTGGAATTAAAGGTAGACCATACTGCAGATGAAGCTGTTCAGCAGATTATAGATAAAAAATATAGTTTACGCTTTTCGGGAAAAGCAGGAGAAAAGGCAAAATACACAGGAGAAATCCTTGCAGTAGGAATTGGATATAACAAAAAGACAAAGAAACATCAGTGCAGAGTGATTACTTTACGGAAGGGCACGTTATATTAATTCTTGTATAAGGTGGAAGATAGAGGATATAAGCGGCTGTATAGAAATTTTATACAGCTTTTTTTATGTATAAGTTTGGTGAACTTTTTTCATCATTTATGGTTATATAAATTTTCCTGTAACGTTTCTTCTGTCTGTGACTTAATTATATAGAAAGACATCAGATAAAATAATGATACAGCAGACAGGAGGATCATCATGAAACGATATTTTGGAATATTCAATGCAGATGAAATAAAATCAGGATCATGTTCAGACATTCAATGGAAGAAGACCGGGCTATTAAAAATCCCGAAAGATGCAGTAGGATAATAAAAATACAAGGAGCAGGAATGGAGAAATCAGAAATCGAAACAATCTACCGGAAGTATTTCCATGATGTCTTTCTCTATATCCGGGCACTTTCCGAAAATGAAAGTCTGGCAGAGGAAATCACCCAGGAAACATTCCTGAAGGCAATGAATAATATTGAGAAATTTGACGGCCGGAAGGATATCCGCGCATGGCTATTGTAATTCGAAGAATACATATTTCCGCTATTGCAGACGAAATAAAATCTATGTAGGCGAAGAATTTTCAGAAATAATGCAGGATCCCATGCAGGATACATCACCGGCAGTACTGGATCAGATTGTGCAGGATGAGACAGTTCGGAATCTCAAACGCTATGCAGAACTGATACCGGAACCTTACAGGGAAGTATTTCACCTGCGGATATATGGTGAGCTCTCCTTTGAGCAGATCGGAAAATGCTATCAGAAAAGTGCAGGATGGGCAAGAGTGACTTACCATCGTGCACGCCAGATGATAAGAGCACAGATAAGTCAGGAGGAAAAGTAACATGGAAAAAATAAACTGCAACGTGATCCAGGATATTCTGCCATTATACATTGATGATGTGGTAAGTGATGACACAAAAGAACTTGTAGAAGAACATCTGCAAAACTGCGAAATCTGCCAGCGGGTATACCATGAGACAAAGACAGACCTTGAAAATGATATGAAGGTTTCAGTGCAGACAAAAGAAAGCAGCAATGAAGCAAATGATCTGAAGAATTTCAGGAAATTTTTAAAGAAAAGAAAGATAAAAACAATTCTGCTTTCCATAGCAGCAACCATAGTTTGCTTTGTGGCAGTGTTCATGTTCATGAATAAACATGTCACATATATCAGCTACAAAGATGCAGGGATAACTATTATTGAGGATAATAAAGATGAAGTAACATATAGAACAAATATAAAAGGAAATTATCGCTGGAGAACATCCTTAGACAGGGAAACAGGCGTAATGACTATCCATTTTGAACAGAGCCTGTGGGAAAAATATGTAAGCTGTATTTTTTATCCATATGATCATATTCATGATATTTTGAAGAAAGATGAGATAAAAGAAGTATATGTAGATAAGGATGGAACTACAACAACAATCTGGGAAGCTCCGGAGGAAGAACAGAAGGCTTATTTATCTGAAGAACATACAGAGCCGTTAGGATAAAATATTAGAGTATTTTCAAACACGCTCTAAAATATGAAAGTGAATTTTAAAGCAGTCCTATAGGTTATAAGGATTTACAAAGGGGTTGTCATGGAAGGCAGCCTCTTTTTGTAATTGCTGATGGACATTCTCTTCCCATATGTTACAATAGAACAAGAATATGGAAAGAAAGACAGGAAACCTAACTATGAAAAACAACTAAATTATGCAGATATCATAAAGGAAGCGCTGATCCTGACAGGTGCGGTAGCGATCATTGCGGCAGCAGTTTATTTCTTCCTGGTGCCGAGCCATACCTCTGTAAGCAGTATCTCCGGTCTTGGTATCGTGTTATCAAACTTTGTACCTTTATCATTGTCTGCAATCACCATGATTTTGAATGTGGTACTTCTGATTATTGGCTTCATCACCTGCGGACGCGAATTTGGCGTAAAAACGGTTTACACCAGCATCGTTTTGCTTTATTTCTCGGATTATTTGAGAAGTATTTCCGGATTTTGGCTCTATGACCAACAGTCAGGAGCTGGATGTGCTGTGCTATATCCTGGTGGTCAGCGTAGGACTGAGCATTCTTTTTAACAGAAATGCATCCTCCGGCGGACTGGATATTGTGGCAAAGATCATGAACAAACATCTCCACATGGAACTGGGAAAAGCAATGTCTCTTTCCGGTATGTGTGTGGCTCTTTCCGCAGCACTTGTATACGATAAGAAAACAGTGGTGCTGAGTATTCTCGGAACATACTTTAATGGAATAGTTCTGGATCACTTTATCTTTGACCATAATATTAAACGTCGTGTCTGCGTCATCACTCAGAAAGAGGAAGAACTGCGTAAATTCATTATCAAAGACCTGCACAGCGGAGCGACGATCTATGAAGCGACAGGTGCCTATAATATGAAGAAACGCAATGAGATCATCACGATAGTAGACAAAACAGAATATCAGAAGCTGATGGCTTACATTAATCATGAAGATCCAAAGGCCTTTGTGACAGTTTACAATGTATCGGATATGCGTTATCAGCCCAAGCTGTGAGAAATATTATGGCAGGAAAGCTGTGGGTATGATAGAATAGCAGAGTGATTATATAACCATAAAGAGATTATGGTAGAAAGAGGATGAAAGATGAAAAAAGGAAAAGGAATTGCCCTACTTCCCATTGTTGTATTTCTTGTATTATACCTTGGACTGGGCATTTTATTTGAGTATGTGATGGAAATCCCCATGGGATTTTATAATGTGCCGATCGTAGTAGCATTTCTTGCTGCAATCCTGGTTGCCTGTCTGCAGAACAGAGCACTGGATTTTGATAAAAAACTGGAGATCATGGCACAGGGAGTGGGGGACAAAAATATCATCACCATGCTTCTGATCTTCCTTGCTGCAGGTTCCTTTGTAGGGGTTGTGGGAAGAAGCAGTGCTGAGAGTGTTGCATATTGTATGCTGAGCCTGATACCTGCCAGATTTTCAGTATCTGTGCTGTTTATAGTTGCCTGTTTTGTGTCTGTGGCTATGGGAACTTCTGTGGGAACCATTACCCTACTGACACCGATTGCAGCAGCAGTTTCCACAGCATCAGGATTTGATCTGGCATTTTGTGTGGCTTCTGTTATGGGAGGAGCCATGTTTGGGGACAATCTTTCTTTTATTTCAGATACGACGATTGCTGCATGTAATGGTCAGGGATGTGAGATGAAAGACAAATTCAGGGAAAACTTCTGGATCGCTCTTCCGGCAGCCGTTGCTACACTGATTTTAATTCTGATTTTGTCATTTCAGACAGAAATCCAGGGCCGTGTGATCCAGCCCTATCATCTGACACAGGTAATACCGTATGTGCTGGTATTGATCGGAGGAATTGTTGGGATCAATGTGTTTGTGGTATTGCTGACAGGAATCGTATCCGGAGCATTTATTATGCTGATCGGAGGACATACCACACCTGTAGAGATCCTGAAAAATATGGGATCCGGTGTATCCGGAATGTTTGAGACTTGTATGGTGGCGATTCTGGTAGCTGCCATGTGTGCGCTGATACGTGAGTATGGTGGATTCGATGCACTTTCTTAGCTGGATCCATAAAATTTTCCGCGGAAAAAGGGCGGACAGCTTGGAATGGGACTTCTGGTAGGAACTATGGATATTGCCACTGCCAATAATACAGTGGCGATCGTAATGGCAAACCCTATCGCAAAGGAAATGGCAGAGGATTATGGAATTACACCGAGAAAGACAGCTTCCATACTGGATACTTTTTCCTGCGTTTTCCAGGGAGTGATTCCATATGGTGCACAGATGTTGGTTGCAATCTCAGCAGTGAACGAACTGGGTGGTGAGATTTCTGCATTTCAGATTATGCCGAAATTGTTTTATCCCATGTTATTGTTGCTCAGCTCTCTGATCACAATTATGAGAGGTTCAGACCGTACAGGAGCTTAAAAGATTCCCCCTGCCGGAAGCTATATTTTTTTCAATTTCTTTCAAAAATACTTGACCTTCCTCCTTGTGGAAGCAGTATAAAGGAAGCACAGACAGGGCAGTAGAGCAGCGGATCAGCTATATCTGCTGTCAGGAAAGCAAGAGGTAGCAGTATGAAGATCAAACAGGTGGAAGAGCTGGTAGGCATCACCAGAAAGAATATCCGTTTTTATGAAGAGCAGGGTCTCCTGAATGTGGAGCGTGCAGAGAACGGATACCGGGAATATCATACGGCAGATATTGCCAGACTTCAGGAAATCAAATTATTCCGGAAGATGGATATTTCCATAGAAGAGATGAGAGCTCTTTTTGAAAAAAGGAAAAGCCTGCAGTTTTGTCTGGAACAGCACCTGGGAGAACTGGAACGCCGCAGGGAGGGCCTTGTGAAAATGCAGGAAATGTGTGAGCGCCTGATCGCAGAACATCAGTCCCTGGATACCTTGAATGCTGAGAACTGTCTGGAAGAAATCGAGCAGATGGAGAAAGAGGGTGCAAGGTTTATGGATATAAAGAAAACAGATATCCGTAAGAAAAGAAGGACAGGAGCGATCATTGGAGCAGTAGTTATGATCTTGCTTATGGGATTTACCATAGGGCTTATGCTGTGGGCAAATACACAAGATCCCATACCGACCGGACTGCTGATATTTCTGATTGCCATACCGGTTGTGATCATCGGAGGAATTCTGGCAGCACTTGCAGGACGCATGAAAGAGATTGAAGGAGGAGAAGAGGATGAAGCTTCTAAGTATTGAATACATTCCGGGTGTAGAGTTTGAGGCACTGGGAATTGTAAAGGGAACAGTTGTACAGACAAAAAATGTAGGAAAAGATTTCATGGCAGGGATGAAGACCCTGGTAGGCGGGGAAATCACAGGTTATACGGAAATGCTCAATGAGGCAAGACAGATTGCCACCAAACGTATGGTAGATGAAGCCAAAGAGATGAATGCGGATGCTGTGATCGGTGTGAAATATGGCTCCTCCCAGGTAATGTCAGGGGCAGCAGAAGTTATTGCATATGGAACTGCTGTGAAATATAAATAAATGACAGGATGCCGGCGGCATGAGAGATTTGCCGCCGACATCCCTGAAATATGATCTTACACACTGTCTGAAAAGTGATATCACCACAGATGAAAGGTAACAATATGAGCGATAATAAGAATGTAAATCAGGATAAAGGTCTTCAGGGAAATGAAAAAATAGAGCAGGCGATCGCTGCTCTACAGCAGGAAGCCACTCAGGAAATGCTGGCACATACACTGACTGTAATCCGTAGACGAATGAGAGAAAACGGCCAGTTTATCCTTTCAGTAGAACCGCCCACAGGAGACAACCAGCTCCGGATCGGCACAGTGAAAACCGGAGATGGCAAAGTCTGGTGGGCGGCATTTACAAGCTTTGAGGAAGAACTGAAAGGCGGCGGAAGCGTACAGTCCACTTTTCTGACAGACATAGATCAGCTTTTTCATTCAACATTACAGGTAAATGAGATTGAGGGAATTATTCTTAACCCATGGAACCGGACGATCATGCTCGATAAGAACCTGATTAATATTATATTGGGAAATATATGAAGCTATGTAAAGAACTCTCATGTTCAGTTAAATAAAAGTCCTCATTGTTTATCCTTTTTACAATTTCTGCAAAGTTATGCGATAGTTAAAAATGGATAAATACTGAGGACTTTTCTGCTTATCGGGAGTTTCCCATTTTGTTTAATTCAGGCAAGATTGTACCAGCATGGTAATAAAACACAGAGAACCACCGATCACATTGGATACAGCTCTGCCATAAAAACGCCATCTATGCCCATGTGTAATCCATAGGGCAGGAAATAAGTCAGCGGAACCACGATAAATACTTTACGAAGCAGGGAGAAAAAAATCGCCTGCTTTTTTTATTCAATGATTTAAACACTGTCTGACCAATATACTGCAGATCCATAAAAATAAAGGCTGCAAAGTAAAGCTTCAGCGCAGGAACGGCATCCTTTAATAGCAGTTTGTCTGAACTGAAGATCCCGATTAAAAATTCAGGGGCAATGAGAATGACGCTCCACATGATACCTGTATAGATCAGAACCATAATGATCAGAACAACCCCTGCTTTCTTTACCCTGTCAGGACGTCTGGTCCGTAATTGTAGCTGAGAACAGGAGAGGTTCCCTCATTGATCGCATGGATAGCGTCTCCACCATCTGGCGAACACTGGATATAATAGTCATGACAGAGATATAAATATCACCGCCTGTCACGGAAAGAACATTATTGCAGCAGATACTTACCAGGCTGTTAGTCAGCTGCATGATAAATCCGGCAGACCCCAGGCTGATGATATCCCTGGCATGTCTGGTGCACTCAGAAATCTCATTTATATGAATCCATCTTACCTTCAATTCTGATTTTCCATGAAGAAAATAAAATACAAGCAAGGCAGAGAGAATCTGAGAGATGACAGTAGCAATCGCTGCACCCTTAATCCCCATATCCAGAACAAAAATAAAAATCGGATCAAGAATAATATTTGCCACTGCACCGACTGTTACTGACAGCATACCGATAATGGCATATCCCTGTGCATTGATAAAAGGATTCATTCCTGTTGCTATCATGGAAGGGAGAGTACCCAGAAGGTAAATCATCAGATAGGGATACGCATAAACCAGAGCATCATCTGAAGCACCAAACAGAGTCAGTAAGGGGCGGGCAAAAAGAAATCCGATCAGCATCAGCACAGCAGCACTTCCACATAACATGGTGAAAGCAGTATTCATGATCATGTCAGCAGTCCTGGAATCTCCTTTTCCGCGGTTGATAGAGAAAATTGGTGCACCTCCGGAACCAAAGAGATTACTGAAGGCAGTAATGATCATGATGATCGGAAAGCATAAGCCACACCGCCAAGTGCAGTTGTTCCTATATCATGGATTCTGGCGATATAGATACGGTCCACAATGTTGTATAAAAGATTCAATATCTGCGCTACCAGCATGGGAAGCGCAGCGCTTAATATATTGTTGGTCACAGTTCCGTTTTCAAAATCAATTCGTTTCATTATAAATCTTCCTAAGTTTAAAACTTTTATCGTGCATATAAGTATATCATAAAGTAAACAGAAATTCACTCTGATACAGTGGTGTTGGAACAAAATAGTTACTGTTCACTCCGTTCACAGTAACGTAGCCAAAATTCATTCCAGATTGCCTGCGGCAATGGAATTTTGGCTTGTATGTCTCGGGATTTTGGCATATTCATGCCAAAACACCTCGCGGGACAGTGGTGTGTGAACAGTAACTTTTTATTTGTTTCAGAATGTTTCAGAATCACTTGCATATTGATTTCCTGATCTGCATATGCTATAATGCCAGTAGGCGAAAAGAAATAGCAAGTCCATGTAGACAAAAAGAATGAAGCCCTCAGTAGTGCGAATACTGGGGGCTTCTTCTTATTTTTTATGGCAGACAAGAAACTCACCTCCTCCCGTTGCCGGGTATCGGTTGGACAACACTGTAAGTATAACATATCTCTTGTCATTCTGGAAGTACAAACAGTTCTTAGAAGTATATCAAAACTTCTGTTCTGATTACTTTTGAGTTACTGAAGTTCAAGAAATCCTTTATTTTTAAGCAATAAAAAAAGCTGATGACGGGAATTGAACCCGTGACCCCTTCCTTACCAAGGAAGTGCTCTACCTCTGAGCCACATCAGCATTGTATCGGATTTACCGCTCACATTTGAGTATATTACCAGAACTTGTTTGTATTGTCAATCCCTATTTTTAACTTTTTGATTTTTATTTTTGGGTTTTATGCAGATATCTTTCTATTTTTGATATTGCTCCAACTGCTCTCTGATCTTGGTTCGGATACGCTGTAATGCGTTATCTATGGACTTGGGTGTTTTTCCCATGATCCGGGCAATCTCTCCGTATCCGTTTCCTGCCAGATAATATTCAAGAACCTGGTTCTCCATTGGACTTAACGTTGCTGTTATCTCCTGCTCCAGATCCTGGACATTCTCCTGGTCAATAATGATAGACTCCGGGTTCTCTCCCAGTTATCTCCAAGATGTTCTTCATTTTCCCCATCCTGTTCGCTGAGGGAAATATAGGAATTCAGTGGCTGGTGCTTCTGCCTGTTGGAACTCTGGATGGCGTTGTAGATCTGTCTGTCCACACATATACTGGCAAAGGTCTGGAATGCAGCATCCCTGTCCGGCTGGTAATCGCGGACTGCCTTAAACAGTCCGATCATGCCTTCCTGTATCAGGTCATCGTTCTCCCCGCCTATCAGGAACATGGTCCTTGCTTTCTTGCGGACCATGTTCTTGTATTTTTCCATCAGATAGTCGAGGATTTCTGATTCCCCGTTTTTGAAACGGGAAATTAATTCTTCATCTTTAATTCCGTCATACTGTTTCATCAATTTAACCCTTCCGTTTTTCTGAAAATCTCTATCATTCGCCCAGAGGGCTTCTTATAGCATAACAATATTGTGGAATAATTTTCTGCTGCAAAAATTCCTCTTAATAATCGCTGCACATCCTCACGAAGCCTTTATCTCAGACTGAGATAAACTTATTTCTTCTGCAGTCTCTGACGTACAATCTCATATCCAAGTACTCCGGCTGCCACAGATGCATTGAGGGAATCAATGTCACCCTTCATAGGAATAGATGCCACGAAATCACACTTCTCACGGATCAGTCTGCTTACACCTTCACCTTCATTGCCGATCACTACGCCGATCGGACCTGTCAGGTTAAGATTGTACATGGTTTCACCGCCCATATCCGCACATACAAACCACATGCCCTGTTCTTTCAGTTCATCGATGGTATGTCCCAGATTGGTAACTTTTGCAACAGGTGTATAGTTTAATGCACCTGCTGAAGTCTTGGCAACTGTGGAAGTCAGGCCAACTGCTCTTCTCTTGGGAATAATCACCCATGTGCACCTGCAAGGTTGGCTGTACGGATGATCGCACCAAGATTATGAGGATCCTCAATATTATCCAGGATAAAGATAAAGGGATCTTCTCCTTTTTCCTTTGCCTTCGCAAGAATATCTTCTACACTTGCATATTCATAGGCTGCCACCTGAGCGATTACGCCCTGATGTGCGCCTGTCTCGCTTAACTGATCCAGACGTTCTTTTGCCACATAGTTAATAATCGTATCTTTTTTCTTGCCTCTCTGGCAATAGTGCGGACCGGTCCATCCTGCATCCGTCCAGGATAAAAGCTTATCTACACATTTGCCGGAACGAAAGGCTTCCAGAACCGCATTGCGTCCTTCTATCTGTTCACTCATATCTTATCCTCTCCGATCCCTGCACGGACCAGTTCTATGATCCTGCTGAAATCATCTTTTAAATATAAATAGCCCATCAGAGCTTCAAACCCTGTTGCCCTGCGGTAGTCTGCCATAGTTGCATGTTTGGCCATTGTAGGAGAATGAGCATTCCTTCCTCTTCTGTAAACGCTGTGTTCCTCCTCTGTAAGCATGGGCTCGATTACTTCCATCATGGAAGACTGAGTTCCTGCCTTAACCAGACTGCTGCTTTTCTGTGAAGCTGGTTTACCGGACAGTTGCCTTTTTTTACAAGGATCGTGCGGATTACCAGTTCATAGACGCCATCTCCGATATACGCCAATGTCAGCGGAGAATAGGTTCGCAAGTCTTTATCTTCCAAATGAAACAACTGATGAAGCATGCCTTTCAAACTACTCAAATTCTCTTCATTAAGTCCGTTTGTTTCACTCATATCATTTAAGCTCGTTTCCATTTTACTCCCTCGCGGGTATCCTTAAGGATGATTCCCTTAGCCAGAAGCTCATCTCTGATCTCATCTGCTCTTGCGAAATTCTTTGCTTTTCTTGCTTCCTGACGCTCTGCGATCAGGTCTTCGATTTCTTTATCAAGGATTTCTTCTGTTTTCACAACCTTCAGACCAAGTACATCGCATAATTTCACCATTGTGTCAAGAAGTGCTCCTGCAAATTCTGCGGAACTTGCCTCTGATACATTTGTATTTGCAAATTTAACCAGTTCAAAGATTGCTGCCAGTGCATCTGCTGTGTTGAAATCATCATCCATAGCTTCTTCAAATTTCTTTACGAATTCCTGTGCCTGTGCAAGCAGTTCTTTCTCTGCATCTGTTGCTGTGTCTGTCTGTGCTGCTGCTTTCTGTCCTTTAAGTTTGCTGCTGCATCTGTGATACGCTCTAATGCATTCTTTGCAGCTTCCATCAGATCTGCGCTGAAGTTCAGCGGACTTCTGTAATGTGCGTTCAGCATGAAGAAACGAAGCACCTGCAGGTCATACTGTTCACTGATTTCACGAACAGTACGGAAGTTTCCAAGAGACTTGGACATTTTTCTGTTATCAATATTTAAGAATGCATTGTGCATCCAGTATTTTGCAAAGATTTTGTCGTTGCAGCATTCACTCTGTGCGATCTCGTTCTCATGGTGAGGAAAGATCAGGTCTTCTCCGCCTGCATGGATATCAATCTCATCACCAAGGTATTTTTCGCCATAACAGAACACTCAATATGCCATCCCGGACGTCCGTCACACCATGGTGAAGGCCAGGATGGTTCTCCCTCTTTCTTCGGTTTCCAGAGAACAAAATCCAGTGGATCTTCTTCTGTCTTCACCGGATACCTGCAGAGAACGGAAGCCGGACTGCAGATCATCCAGGTTCTTGTGCGAAAGTTTGCCATATTCTTTGAACTTCTTAACTCTGAAATAAACAGTACCGTCTGCTGCCGGATAAGCATATCCCTTATCAACCAGAGTCTGGATCATACTGATCATTCCGTCGATTTCCTGTGTTGCCTGTGGATTGGTTGTGGCAGGTTTTACATTCATGCCATCCATATCTTTCTTACACTCTGCAATATAACGCTCGGAAATTTCCTGTGCGCTTACGCCCTCTTCGATTGCTTTCTTGATGATCTTGTCATCTACGTCTGTAAAATTGGAAACATAGTTTACTTCATATCCTTTGTATTCCATATATCGGCGTACGGTATCGAAGATGATCATCGGACGTGCATTTCCGATATGGATCAGGTTGTATACAGTCGGACCGCAGACATACATACGAACTTTTCCCTCTTCAAGAGGTACGAATTCTTCTTTTCTACGTGTCAGTGTGTTAAAAAGTTTCATGTTTTATTCCTCCAGTTTTCTCTATCATTAACTCTCTTTTCTTTCATTAAGAAGACAGATCGCCTGAGATGCAATTCCTTTCTTCTCTTCCCGTAAATCCCAGTTTTTTTTCCTCTGTAGTGGCCTTAATGTTCAGCTGAGACTCATTGATTCCATGCTTTTGCCATATTGCTCTCATCTGTGGAATATGAGGTGCCATCTTTGGTTTCTGTGCAATGATCGTTTGCATCTATATTTTCCGATCTCATAATGGTGCTCTCTCAAAAGCTTCGTCACATGTTCCAGCAACAGAATACTGGAAATTCCTTTATATGCAGGGTCTGTATCCGGAAAATGTTTTCCGATATCGCCCAGTGCAGCAGCTCCCAGAAGTGCATCCATAACTGCATGGATCAGTACATCTGCATCTGAATGTCCCAGGAGACCTTTTTCCCAGTCTATCTTTACACCACCCAGGATCAGATCTCTGTCTTCGGTCAGTCTGTGTACATCATATCCCATTCCAACACGCATAATCATTCTCCTCTTATATCCAGCATCTTGCTGATTCTCAATAAGCTTAACCGTCTTCTTGTATAAGGAGCAAGCCTGAGGCTTGGCAAAACAGCCGATTCATCAAGTCCGATATCATAAACAGTTTTCGCACATCCAGCTTTCTCCAGCAAATGGAACATAGTTTGTTCACTGGGAAGCTCATCAATAATCTCCTCTATCCCGTTCAGGCATTTTTCCAGATGCTGGGGTGAAATAGTTTCTAACAATTCCGGCTCGTTTTCTTTTCTTATTTCTTCCAGAAGTCCTTTTTTTCCAAAAGTTTCTTTCAGAAGCTCCTCGTCCTCATTCTCATAGGGTTTTGCGTGACATCTTCCCTGTGTGATGGCTGCAGCGATACGCTTGTATTCTTCCAGTACAAGAAGTGCTGCTACAGAAACCTTCTCTCCGTGAAGTGCATCCAGCGGACCATTGATCACTTCCATATCCCACAGATGTGTGACCTGGTGCTCTGCACAGGACGCAGGCCTTGAATTACCAATCATCTGCATTGCAAGTCCGGAAAGAATCAATGCATACATAAGCTGTTCGCATTCATCTTCCTCTCCCTCTGTAATATCCTGAATCGAAGATTTCACAGTTTTTAACGCTTTCTCTTCCAGCTTTACAGTTTCGTGGCAAAAATACTCTCCGGTGACCAGGTTCGCGATCTTCCAGTCTGCAAGACAGATGTATTTCGCCATCAGGTCTGAAATCCCGGCTGCAGTCAGGCGCTGTGGTGCTTTTGAAAAAATATCTGTATCTGCATATACACAGATCGGAGCTACTGAAGGCACAGTCTTCTTTACTCCATCCAGGGTCATTGCTGCTACTGTTGTTACAAATCCATCTCCACTTGCTGCGGTAGGCACTGAAATGAAAGGTACTTTGTAATTATGTGCAATATAACGGCTGATATCATGGATCGTGCCTGCTCCTACTGCAAGGATCAGGTCAATGTCCTCTTCCATGTTGTTCTCCACAATTTTTATTGCATGCCGGTCTGCCTGAAGTCCCTCTGCATCCAGAACAAGTACCTGGCACCTGTCATAGATATCCTCCATAAGTTCTTCTGTTGCTGCATAGGTATTGGTATCGCAGATGACCAGCGGGGATATGTACTCTCTGAGTATTCCCTCCGACATCTCTTCTTCAAGCTTCTCTACAGCTCCGGCTTCTATCAAAATCTCTTTCACTGCAATCTGGTGTTCCCTGCCGCAGCTGCAAGGTCGGGCAAAATCGTCCGCATCAACTCGCATTTAAATTCTTCCTCCTGACTTTCCTGAATCAAGCGGATAAAATCATCCGTTTGACTATCTGCTCATAATTGAATAGTTGTTTCACAGCCTGATTCGGTTAAACTTTTTTCTATAGGCATAGTTCGTTGGTATTATACATGATTTTCCTGTAAAAATCAATCATTCCGCGCAGGTCTGGCGGCTACAGGTTCAAATAATTATATACAATCTTTGAAATATTCTGTATGTTCGTCACCGCCGTACTCTCCGGGCAGTTTTCAGACATCACACATAGGATATAAGTTGTCTTTTCGCCATAGACAATTGCGATATCGTGCTGATCCTGATCTGTCTCGCCGGTCTTGTTGGCAGATTTTATTCCATCCGGAAGTCCCTGGGGGATTTTCCAGGTGTTTTCCTGATTTGACAGAAGATTTAACATTTCTTCTGACGCCTCTTTGCTGACACATTCCCCCTTGTAGATTTTTTCAAGCAGAGTGCCGCAATCTTTTACAGAAGTCATGTTTCTGCCACCCAGACTCTCCTGTGCGGATGCTGCAGGATGGAGGGTGTGCTGCACACTTGTCTCTGTATAGCCCTCTTTTTCCAGATATTTGTTAATATCCTCCGCACCTTTTTTGAAATCAAGGGAATCTGTCTGAAGCTTCACCAATTCATTGCAGGATTCATTGTCACTGACTGTGATCATATTCCACAGCAGGTCATTTAACTTTACATCTACAGTTTTTGTATCTGCAGTATTTAATTTCTTTGCCTCATCTGCCTTTACCTGCTCCATGTCCTCATAGGTCTTTGCCATTACAAAGGCTTTGATCAGACTTGCAGAATAAAGGGAAGTATCATTGATCAGGATTTCCTTTTCTTCATTAAGGTCTTTCACATAAACACTCCAGGTTCCCTGATATCTGGACAGCGTCTTCTCAAGCTGAGGCTTCAGATTATCCATCCCAAGATCATCCATATTCACGATCTTTCCCGTATCATCCACAATAAAACCATCATCCGTCACTGTGCTTTCCTGAAGCAGGGCGCCATTTGTACCGCCAAAATAATAGCTTCCGTCAAAATTCATTTCATAACAGTCCATCTCAAGTGAATGGATACCTGGCTCGGTTACCAGTCTGCCATTTTCATCAAAATAATAATATCCGTTCAGGGTAAGCCCGTCTATTGCCAGATTGTCAATATACCTTACCTGCGGTGCTGCTGACAGACGCCCCAGATTGTTCACAAAGTAATATCCGTCAAATTTCTCTGCCTCCTGGGCATTCTGTGTATCAGCTTCCTCCTCTGTCTTATCCCCAAACACTGTAACACCTTTCAGATGCTCCATATGTGGACTGCAGGCTTTGAATTTCCCATCTGTATCATGATAATAATATCCGTCAAATACAGTTCCGTCTATCTCATAATCCTGAAAATAATGGATCTCCGCCTGGGTACTTCCGGCACCGTTCACATCCAGACAGTAAAATCCGTCACTCTTCATCATATATTTGCCGCTTCCGTCTCCCATGGCTGAATCTGTGCCTGCCCGGTGACAGATGCAAGGCTCTGCTGTGCAGCCATAACAGGAACCGCCAAAACCAGTGCTATGGAAATGGCTCCGGCCAGACTTCCGGCTATGATATAACTTTTAATATAATATTTCGCTGTTTGTCTATTTTTTTTCATGCAAAACTCCTTTTACGGTTTCTTTTCACATCCCATTCACAGTAAGCAAAGTATATATTGTTTTATTCAGGATAGCAAGATTTTTATCTCTTTTCCAGCAAAGACCAGAATCTCAGTATCAGTGTTCAGCTCTTTTCTCTGATCCTGTTCCAGAAGCTTCCCAGTTGTTCTTCCACAGTATTTAAAGTACAGTTTCCCCTGTCTGACCATTCAGCAGGAAACAGATTCCTGTAATCTTTCCCTGTAAATCTCTCGTCCAGCAGAAGTATGATTCCTGTATCCTCCTGGGTCCTGATCACACGACCGGCTGACTGCAGCACCTTATTCATCCCCGGATATCTGTATGCATAATCAAATCCGTTCACACCTTTTTTATCATAATACTGCCTGAGGATCTCTCTTTCTGTTCCAATCTGAGGAAGACCAGTTCCTATGATGATCGCTCCGATCAGCTTCTCTCCCATCAGATCGATTCCCTCTGAAAAAATCCCGCCCATCACGCAAATCCTACCAGCGTTCCCTCTGATGCAGAAAATTCCTCCAGAAATTCCTCTTTCTCCCTTTCATTCATTCCCGATGTCTGCGAAATACAGCGAACCCATTCCGCTGAAACTCATTCTCATACACCTCCAGAACATCATCCATAAATTTATAAGAAGGAAAGAATACCATATAATTTCCTTTTCTTGTCCATACAGTTCTGGCAATGTAAGATGCGATCCTGTGATATTCCTCATATCCTCTTCTGATATACCTGCTGCTCACATCCCGTCCTGTGAGAATGCACCTGTTCTCCTGCCGAAAAGGCGAAGTCACATAAATCCCATAGTCATCCTTCTGGTGCTTAAAAGCGTACGATAATAATCCATGGGAAGCAGAGTCGCAGAAAAGAAAACCGCACTTTTTCCCTTTTCCAGACATCTATGAATATTTGCTGCAGGATTTACACAGAAAAGCCGCAGGATCACCTTTCCCCCTTCTCCCATTTCTGTATAAACCACATAATTTTCATCCAGAAGTTCATCAATGTTCAGGAAATCTCTCACACAGAAGTAAAATTCCAGCAGCTGCTCCGGAAGTTCCTTTCCATGAAGTTCCTCCAGGAGCTTATCCATCTCCCCCATCACCTGAAGCATTCCCAGAGAAACTGCTCCGGGATTTGGCAGGATTTCGTACTCTGTACACTCCTTTTCCAGAGTTCGAAGCTGTCTGTTCACTTTTTCCAGTGCACGCACCAGACCTTTGCTGTAATCAACAGCCAGCTTCTTTGCCTCCAGTACATCTGCTCTGTCCACATGGGCACTGTACATTTCCCTTCCCCTGTCCACCAGATTGTGAGCCTCATCGATCAGAAAAATGTATTCTCCGGAAGTACCCTCCCCGAAAAATCTTTTCAGATAAACATTGGGATCAAATACATAATTATAATCACAGATCACAGCGTCCACCCAGACTGCCAGATCCAGGCACATTTCAAAGGGACACACCTGCCATTTCTTCGCATATTCCAGCAGAGTATCCCTGTCATAGCTGTCCTGCGTGGTCCACAGTTCAAAAACAGCATCATTCACTCTGTCCAGATGTCCTCTCGCCCACAGACAGTTCTCAGGATTGCATTCTGTTTTATCGCAGAAGCACAGCTTTTCCTTCGCGGTAATGGTTATCACTTTAATTTCAGTCCATGCTCCTTTAATATAGAGAAAGCTTCTTCAGCCACAGTCCTGGTAATGGTCTTTGCTGTAAGATAGAAAATATTTTCCCCCAGTCCTGCACCAACTGCTCTCACTGCCGGAAAGATCGTGGACATGGTCTTTCCTACTCCTGTAGGTGCCTGGACAAAAATCTGTCTTTCTGTGGATATAGTGTGATATACACCGGATACGATTTTTCGCTGTCCCTCACGATATTCAAAAGGGAACTCCAGATCACTCATGGACGCATTCCGTTCTTTTTTCCATGCAAGCTGGTATGCGATCCATTTATGATACCTGTCCAAAAGATTCTGGTACCACAGTCTGAGTTCTTCCAGCGTATATTCTTCTCTGAAAAACTTAAGCTCCTCTGTGTCCAGATTCCCATATGTCATCTGCACTCCGATCTTCTCCGTTTTTTGCTCCTGTGCGTAGATCCAGGCATAACACATTGCCTGTGCACGGTGAACCTCCACAGGCTTTTCCAACTGACTGACATCTGCAATAAACACCCTTAATTTCATCGATCCAGCACTGTCCATCCTCTGTTGGAAGATTCCGTCAGCTCTGCCCTCTACCTGGATACTTACATCTTCATATTCTGTTTTATATTTAAGAGAGACCTCCGCTCTGTAATGGCTTCCCATCCTGCCCTGTATTTTTCTGTGCAGTCTGCTGCCCTTCTGCATTGCTTCTCTGTCAGAAGATCCTCCCCGGTTGTCAAGATCCCCGCTTCTTAATATAAACTCCACCAGATTTCTGACGGAAATACGAACCACCGGCTTATCCATATCAAAACACCTCACGCAACAATAGCTACCAAATAGTTACCCAACATCGTCCGTTCATTATAACACAGAATTCATCATCATGTAAAAACTCCTGAATTGTCAAGCGGATATTCGCAATCCGCTTCGCTACTTGCTCATAACCGAATAACTGCTCCGCAGTTTATCAGAAGGAGCTTGCACTCCTCCTGATACAAGCAAGTCCCCACCCACTGCTTATTGCTTTTCGCAATTGAAGCAGGGGACTTACTTGATTCGGTTAAATCACCCCGGAAAACAGAAGTTTTCATCCTGTTTTCGGGGTGATTTTTCTTTTTATTTTACTGTATTTCCGTCTGCATCCACAGTCACGGTATTGACTGTTGCATTGTCGAGAACCATATTGATCATGCGCTCCATCATGATGTTGCGCACTACCGTATCTTCCCCGTAATAGTCATTGGCTGCTTTCAGGAAATCTTCCTGCGACATATTGGCATTGGCTGCCTCATCGTTTAAGATCTGCTGGTAATCCTGGTCATCTGTTGTCCAGCCTTCTGCCTCTTTTACGGCATCCAGAAGAAGGGCACTTTTTGCCATCGTTCCTGCATACGTTGCTTTCTCCTGATTGTAGGTCGCTCTGTCCGCATACTGCTCCAGATAGTCGTCCAGGGAAATGCCGTAATTCTGCAGATAGCTGGTATACCGTTTATCGTAATCCTCCTCGCCGAGAGTGACGTAGGATTTCGGGATTTTTGTGAAGGTACAGCTGTCTGCTACCTGCTTCATCGCATCGTCCTGCAAATTATTTTCCGCTGTCGTCTCATTTGCAGCCTCCAGCTCTGCGCGTTTTCCGGCACGGTATTCCTCCACAGTACTGTAATCTGTATTTTTTGCTACCCATGCATCATCGAGCTCCCATCCGTCAATGTTTTCTGCCGGGCGGGTAAACGCATTTACCGTAACGGTAAACACAACATCTTTCCTGCCAGATCGGTACTCTGATAGCTGTCAGGGAATTTCAGGTTCAGATCCTTTGTCTCCCCTGTTTTCATTCCAATGACACCATCCTCAAATCCATCGATGAAGGTACCGGATCCGATCACCAGATTGTAGGAATCGCTGCTTCCGCCGTCAAACTCCTTGCCATCAACTTTGCCAACATAGGCAATATCGGCGGTGTCGCCTTTTTGTACGGTGGCATCCGGATCGTCCATGGTGACAGCTGTCTCTGCCATAATGGCCGTCTGTACGTCATCATCCGTTACCTGCTCTACTTTCTTTTCCAGTGTGAGCTTTTTGTAATCTCCAAGCGTTACACACTCTGCCGGATCAACTTCCTCATCGACAACCGGAATCCCGTCTACATCACTTGGGGAAGCGTATTCCTCAGAAGCTGTGCTGTCGGACGATGTGCTGCCTGCGCTCGACGCATCGGATGCTGAGGAAGCGCTTGTGCTGCTTGCGCTTGATACGGAACTGCTGCTTGTTGTATTGTTTTTTCCACATCCGCTCACACTGGCTGCTCCCAGTGTCATGAGCAGAAGCATGACTGCTGCTTTTCTTTTCATTCTTGAATTTTCCTCCATACTACACCGTTCCCGGCGCGTTGTAAATCTCATTTTACCATACTTGTCTGGTAAAAAAAAGGCTGGGGCTCCGATTTTAGAAATTCTTATGATTTTCGACCGTAAAATCGCCTGGATTGCGCTAAAATGTGTTTGCGTTTTGCCGAAATCAATGTTAGAATGTTCATAGACTGGCATTGTATGTTCCGATGCCACATTATTTTTTGCAGAGGAGGAATAGAGGGATGAAACCCTGGATTATCGTATTAATCGTATTAGCTGTCATCGCTGTCATCCTTGGTCTGCTGTATTACTTCGGTAAAAAAGCACAGACAAAACAGGCCGCACAGCAGGAACAAATGGAGGCCATGAAACAGACTGTCTCCATGTTGATCATAGATAAGAAAAAGCTTCGCATGAAAGATTCCGGACTCCCACAGATGGTCATTGACCAGACACCGAAAATGATGCGTCGCGCAAAACTGCCGATCGTCAAAGCAAAAGTCGGTCCGAGAATCATGACCCTGATCTGCGACGCTGCTATCTTCGATCAGATCCCGGTGAAAAAAGAAGTCAAGGCTACCGTAAGCGGTATCTACATCACCGGCGTTCGCGGCATCCGCGGTTCTTTAGAGCAGCCGGAAAAGAAAAACGGCTTCTGGCAGAAAATGCTCCGCAAGGCACGCGGCGAGGAGAAATAAAATTTCATCTGAAACAAAAAGAAACACGCTTTGCGTGTTTCTTTTTGCTTTCGCGGCAGTCGCCAAGGTCTCGTGCAAGCCCGGACTTTGGCTCGTTGCTCGCGAAAATACCCGAGTTGAATGATTTTCATTCTTCCCGGGTATTTTTTTATAAATTCAGTTTTCCGCCTTCCCGCGTCTTACCTCGATATCGATTACGCAGTCCCCCACGTAGCTGTCGTTGATGTCGAGCGCGTATTCTGCCTTCAGTAAAATCTGATCCGGCGTCTCTTTCATTCTGACCTTCGTCGCCGCAACTCCCATGTTGATCATGCCATATGGCGTGTGATAAAACGAAATGTTCTTTTTATCCTCCTCAAAAATCATATGGACATCAATGAGGCCGCGCTTGCGCACCTCGAGGGCATTTTCCGTAAATTTGATCATGTTGTGCGTCATCATGTCAAAGCCTTCGGTTGCCTCGTCATAGATCAGAAAGTGATGGCCGTTTTTCTTGTAGTACGAACCCGTCGTCATAACCTCCACCGGTTCTTGTTCGCCGGATTCCTCATCCATCAGATACTGCAGTCCGCGGATGCTGATGAGTACGTCTTTTTCCATCCTTTTCTGATGTTCCTCTCTCTTTTCTGTATGTCGTTTTTAATAGTTTTCAATCTGTACCTGTTTCGTATCGCTGATCTGCTCCGGCAGAACGGAATGTGCGAAGGCATTGAACCGCTCCACGCCGTCGCTTGCGAAGAACTGGTATTTCTGACGGCCCAGCTCATCGTTTCCCGGATTCTCCAGATCCAGCTCCCGCAGCAGTCTGCGCAGTGCCTGTGAGGTTTCGTATGCCGGGTTGACGAGTGTTACTTTTTCTCCGACTACTTTCCGCAGCAGAGAACGCAGCAGCGGATAGTGGGTGCATCCCATAATCAGCGTGTCGATGTCTTTATCCAGAATCTCTGCCAGATAGCGGCGCGCCACTTCCTCGGTGATCGGATCTTTTGTCCAGCCCTCTTCCACGAGCGGCACGAACAGCGGACACGGTTTTCCGTAAACGGTGATCGCCGGATCTGCCTCGGTAATAAGCTGCTGGTAGAGGCCGCTCTGAATAGTGCTCTCGGTTGCGATGACGCCGACGCGCTTGTTCTGCGTCGTCTCGACGGCCATCTGTGCGCCCGGTTTTACCACGCCGATGATCGGGAGATCGATCTCTTTTTCGATCGTATCGAGTGCCAGCGCACTTGCGGTGTTGCAGGCGATGACGATTGCCTTGACCTGCTGGGTTTCCAGAAAGTGTACGATCTGGCGGGAATAACGGATGACGGTATTTTTCGATTTGGAACCGTACGGCACACGCGCGGTATCTCCAAAATATACGATTCGTTCGTCGGGCAGGTTTCGCATAATCTCACGCACTACGGTCAGTCCGCCGACACCGGAATCAAAGACGCCGATCGGCGCCTGTCTGTCTGCTTTCATACTTTCCTCCATTTTTCATCCGGCATTACTTTTTTGTCATGCCGAATGGGGTTCATTTCTATATTTAATATATCTGAATTTTTACATTTCTTTTTTCATTTCACGACCCTGGTTAAAATAGGTCGCTGATACATTATTTTAACCCGAATGGAGGAATATTGCAATCATTTCTCTTGAAAGTCTTTCGAAAAATCCGCTTAACGCCAGAAAAACCGGAACGAAATCCGGTCACTTTTCAGGATTTCGCGGTAGGCGGCGTCACTCAACAGATTCTGCAGCGGAATCCGGCTTTTTTCGACTTTTTCTGCACTTTCGCCGTCCTCGTTTACGGGACGCAGGGCATCCGAAAAGCAGATGGACGGGTACAGCATGCACCACCAGTTGTGCCCTTTGGCTCTGCCGATGTTGATCTGAAGAGCGTCGTACGTTCCGGCGGGGAGAATATAATTGCCCGTTTCTTTTTCCTCAAAACTGGCTTTTCCGTACGTTACGGTGATATCGTCAGTACTGCCTCCTGCGCGCAGCGTCTGAAGGGCGGCGGCACGGATGGAGGGCTCGTTTTCACGCAGGATTTCTTCGGTTTCTGCTTTTGTTTCGGCTCCGTGCAGGATCGTCTGTAGTTCTTCGGCAACGGCATCGCGTACCTGAAGCTTGATCTGCTGGTCGGAGGCGCAGTCGCTGTTGGCTCTTACGTGAAAGCGCACGATCTTTGCAGCGACCTCCTGCTGCAGACGGGACTCGCGGAGAAGATTGGCGGTTCCAGAAAGGATCAGCGCTGCAATGCAGACGGGGAGCCAGCGGCGGCAGAAAATTTGAAATGCCGCCTGGAATTGACTTCTATGCTGGTTCCCAAATGTATTTCGGGGCTGCGCCTGCCTGTCCCTGGATTTCTTCTGTGTCTGATTTTGATTCCGTTTCCGGCTCTGTACTTTTTTCTCATTCATATGCTGCCTCCTGTTTTTTCCAGTTTTGCCGGATTGCAAACTTTTATACACAGACACTCACTATCCGCTCCGATATTCCATACACTTTAAACCTTTTACGGCGCTTTCGGAATCCACGGAATGCTCCTTTCGTTTTCCCACGCATAGCACAAGTCCGCCAGTGTCACCGCCTCTTTTCTTTTCACCCGGTTGTCATAAATTCCGCACAGGTACTCACCGACGGACTCCACCTGTTTTCCGTTCTGCTCCATGATATCTTCTGGTTTTTCTGCGTGAAACAGATAGGCACTGTGCCCAAGCGCACGGTCCTGTTCCAGGTACTTCAACAGTTCTTCCATCCGTCCCCGGTCACTGAGCAGTGCATCGGAAAATACAATCGCCTGGACGTGTCCGGTGTCGAGATCATATTCCTCTGTGCTGTCATATTGCTGCGCAATCTCCTCAAACGTCTCCGCTTCAAAGAACAGCGATGCGGGGTCCTCGTCGGTTCCCTCCTCCTGCTCATCCTTTCCCTGGCCAGTCACCACCGCAAGATTCGCAGGCGCATACCAGACGCGCCATTTACCGCCAGCCGTCTCCTTTTCTCCGCCGCTCTCACTGACCACCGTCCCGGTTTCTTCCCCAGTTTCACTGTTTTCCGGCGCAGTCGCCTCTTCCGACACATAATCAAAGGCAACCGCCAGTGGATACAGCCGCTTTTCCGGCTCTACTGCCCCGCAGGATGACAGGAAAATCATACTGCCCAGCGCCAGACACACAAGCCGCAGTTTTTTCATATGCTTCTGGCAGAAGCCGAGCAGCACCGTGATGGCAAGGAAAAACGGAAAGTAACCGTACCGGACCGACCAGCCGCTTTCCGCGCATGACAGCAGCCATATAAAAAGCACTGTACCGATCCGTACATAGAGATTCTGCGGTTTCCACAGTCCCGTCTTCTCTCCGATCAGCGATACGTAAAACAGCAGACTTCCCAGTGTGAACAGCAGTCCCATCAAAAGAAATGCCATCCACAGAATATCAAATCGCTCCAGAAATCCACCCGGCAGGCTCGTTCCTGCATTAACAGTAAGAGCGGGTCCTGCGCCGCAGCCGTGCCGCACCGGCCGAAAACGCCAAGCAGCGCCATGCTTCCTGCAATTACAAGAAGCCCCGTTTTCCAGATACTCTGCGTCACCGGAAGAATGACACTCCTGTGCTCTTTCTGCACATGCCCCAGTAAAAACGGCAGCAGCGCAATCGGTGTTCCATTTTCCAGTGTTCTCCACACATTCCGCCCAAAAAGTATTCCGTTATCCACAATTTCAACAGACTTTTCTGTCTTCCAGGCATCCTCAAACGAGGAAAAATGCATCTGCGGAACCGTCAGCAGAAGCAGAATCAAAATCCCGCCCACAATCCACGGATAGAGTGCTTCCGCCAGCCGTCCTCTTTTCTGTACTTCACTGCCGACACCAAACCCGGCCGCCGCGAGCAGAAACAGTCCGCAGAGCTCCTGCGGTACACCCGCTGTCAGATACGCGGCGGCAAGCTCCGCCATTCTGCGAAGCAGTGTTCCGCCGAGGAAAAGCAGATAACACAGATACATCACTGCCAGAAGGAGTTTCCCAGCCTTTCCCATCACGCTTTCCAGGCGGCAGTAAAGCCCGCCAAGGCGCACGAGATAAATGCACCACACCGCCAGCAGCCCATATCCAACGAAAATCCCTGCCATACCGGGCAGGCCGTCCGATGCGCCGTACGCTGCGAGCTGCCAGAATGCCGGCAGAGCAGAACGAGCACGATCTGGCGTTCCATCTGGCGCTGTGAAATTCTGTCATTTTCCGAAAACATGCGTCACTCTCCCCTTTCCTGTTTTTCTTCCGGCTCCGCAGCTTTTCTGTTTTTCCGCAGCCGCACTCTCTGATCGCGCTTTGTAAAGACCGGCCGCTCCCGCATCTGATGCAGCGGCGGCCGCCATACGGAATCCTTCGGCGCATGGTAGCCCGCAAGTCCTTTCCCGACGAACGGCATCAGATAGGGAATACCAAAACTCGTAAGCCCGGCGAGATGACCCGCGAGAAGAAACGTGCCGAGCACCATGCCGAAAATGCCGAGCCATCCGCCGAGCAAAATGAAGCCGAATTTCAGCAGCCGGAACGGCGCACCGAACTCTTCGTTCGGAATCGCCAGCGAACAGAGCGCCGAAACCGCAACCACAACGACGGTCATCGGGCTCACCAGATTGGCGGAAACCGCCGCATCTCCGATGATCAGCCCGCCCACAATTCCGATCGTCCCGCCAAGCGGCCCCGGCATGCGCACACCGGCCTCGCGGATCAGTTCAAAAGCAAATTCCATCAGAAGAATTTCCAGAATGCCGGGGAACGGAACGCCTTTCCGCGCTTCGGCGAACGCCAGCAGGAGTTTGGTCGGAAGCACCTGCGTGTGAAAGCCCGTGACAGCCAGGTATCCGCCCGAAATCCACAGGGCGAGAAAGACCGCAGCATACCGCAGCAGCCGCTCAAATGAGGCGATCAGAAAATGATGATACCGGTCCTCACTGACCTTTAAAAAGCTGTCAAATGATGCCGGGAAGAGAATCCCGACCGGGGAATTATCACATAAAAGCAGGATTCTTCCGTCCAGAATCTCCATCGCCGCGCGGTCCGGTCGTTCGGTCGTCTCGAAGCGCGGGAACGGCGATTTCCACTGCGGTTCGCAGAGCTGCTCGACCATGCCGCTGTCAAAAACGCCGTCCACTTCCCAGCCGGCAATCTGCTGTTTTACCTCTTCCAGAAATTTCGGATAAATCAGCTCTTTCTCATACACCAGAGCCAGAACCGTATCAGAACGCGCACCAAAATGTATCTCCTCCACTTTCAGATCGGTGGTCCGCAGACGCTTGCGGACGAGTGCTGTGTTGGTTTTGACGGAATCGGAAAAGCCCTCGTTTGAGCCGCGCAGCACTTTTTCGGACTCCGCTTTTTGCACTCCTAAATTGGGATAACCCTTCGATCCGATCTTGACTGCACGGTCATAATGATCCACAAAAAGAATTGCATTTCCCGCAAGCATGGAAGCGAACGCAGCTTCCATAGTATCAAATTCCAGTGCATCCGAAATTCCGAGCTGATTTTCCGAGAGAACCCCCGGGATATCTGCCTCGGGAACCTCCATCAGACGGTTCAACAGCTTCCCGATCACGGAATCCTTCAACATAACGCAGCTCACCGCCACTTCTACGTAGATCAGCAGCGCACCGGTTCCGCCCGTTTTGCCGAGTTTCATCGGACGGATCTGAATATCATCGCAATTTTCACACCATGTACGGATCACGCTTTCATTTTCCGCCAGTGTGAGTGAAATCTGCGTCTTCTCTTTTTCCATGCCTGCGTCCCTCCTTCTCCTCCTTTTGAAAGCTTCCGAAAAACCATCTGGAGAAATATACTCTGCAAAATTCCATAAAAAAACATTCTGTCACGATTTTTTACTCTGTAACAGAATGTTCCTTTTTCGAAATTTTATACGCTTTTATTTTTCTTCTACGCCCGTCATGCTCTGGTGATGTACGGTCTGCATAATACTCTCCTGCTGTCGCTCGATATGCTCGCGGATCATCTTCTGTGCGCCTGCAAGATCCCGATTTTTCATACGTTCATACAGGGCATCGTGCTCCTCGACCAGGGAACGTCGGGATTTTACATCCTTTAAATATTCAATCCGGTAACGGTACATTTGCTCCCGCAGATTGTTCAGCAGCTGAATCAGGCGCTCGTTGTTCGTCGCCTGATAAATCACATCATGGAATGCCACATCTGTCTGTGCAAGCTTCTGCAGATCATCCGTCTCTGTTGTCTCCAGCATTTGTTCAAAGCTGCGCGATGCCTGATAAAGCTTCTGCAGTTCGCTCTCTGTAATCCGCTGACACGCCAGTTTTACCGCCAGCTCCTCCAGTCCGAGCCGCACCTCCAGCACATCGTTCAGGTCTTTTTCCGTGATCTGTGCTACCTGCGCACCCTTCCGCGGCACCATGATCACAAGGCCGTCCAGCTCCAGCATACGGATCGCCTCGCGGATCGGGGTACGCGAAACGCCGAGCTGATTTGCCAGCCGGATCTCCATCAGCCGTTCACCCGGCTTTAACTCCCCGCGCAGAATCGCCTGGCGCAGCGTGCGGAACACGACATCGCGGAGCGGAAGGTACTGATAATCCTCCATCTGCAGGTCTAACTCATTTTTTGCCATACTTTGTACCTCCCGGTTTTGATACTGTAGTCAAAAATGTCTGTTTCGACAGTCCGCTTATTTTTAACTGATCGCGGGCAAATTCTGCCTTGTCCGGATCGTCGAAAATGCCGAATACGGTCGGGCCGCTGCCGCTCATCATCGCATTGACCGCACCGTTTTTCATCATCTGTGCCTTGATCTCATCGATCACCGGATACGCCGGACACGTCACGGATTCCAGCACATTTCCCATGCGGTCCGTGATGCCGTACAGGTCATGATTTCGGATCGCCTCTACCATGCCGTCGATATCCGGATGCTCCGTCACCTCATCAAGATGCAGGTTTCCATAGACAAATTTCGTCGAAACATTGATGCCCGGTTTTCCGATCAGCACGTAGCACATCGGTACGCCGGGAAGGGATGTCAGCTTTTCGCCGATTCCTTCTGCCAGCGCTGTACCGCGCATCACACAGTACGGAACATCCGCACCGATCTGCACACCCCGCTCCATCAGCTGGCGTTTCGTCAGACCCAACTGAAACATGCGGTTAATTCCTACCAGTGCTGCTGCCGCATCCGAGCTTCCGCCCGCCATGCCGGCCGCTACCGGGATAAATTTTGTCAGGTTCATATCGACACCCTGACGGATATCGAATTCATCCATCAGAATCTTTGCCGCTTTGTATACGAGATTTCCGTCATTACACGGAAGGAACGGCAGATTGGTTGTAAGCCTTATTCCGGGTTCTTTGCTCTCCTTTATTTCCAGCTGATCGTACATCTGGATCGTCTGCATTACCATGCGGACTTCATGGTAACCATCCTCTCTTTTTCCGGTCACATCAAGACCAAGATTTATTTTTGCAAGCGCACGCAGTTTCATCGTAAGCACCACCTTCGGTAATGTTTTTTGTATACATAGATATTAATGGATTTTTCTTCTATTTTCAAGCTTTATCTTCTGTTTTTGTACATAATTTTATACAATTCAGTTCAACAGACTTAGAAACGCAGGCGTAAGCAGTGGCTGCGTGAAACGAACAAGAACAAAATAAGAGTTTACGAACCTGTCGAAACTTGCTATAATTTTCATCAGATATCAGGGCAAAAGATCAAAAAGCCGGTACAAGCTCGCTTGCAAGGGGATTTTTGATCTCTTGACCCCAACATTTTTGCCAGATGCCAGAGCATGTCTGAAAAAACCTTTTCGTAAGCTGCGAATCTCAGATTACGGAAATTTTCTCAAACACGCTCTAGCTTCTGCGAAGGAAAAGGAAGTAGCTTTTTATGAGTTCACAAAGATCTTATTCATTTTCCCGCCAGGTTCTGGTCAACGGAATCCGCGATGGCATTCCGATCGGGCTTGGCTATTTTGCGGTCTCGTTTTCGCTCGGCATTGCAGCGCGTAAGGCAGGTCTTAGTCCTTTTCAGGGCTTTCTCGCCAGTCTTTTCAACAATGCTTCCGCCGGAGAATACGCTGCCTTTACACTGATTGCCGCCAACGCAGGCTATCTGCAGGTCGCCATCATTACGCTCATCGCCAATGCGCGGTATCTTCTGATGAGCTGTGCGCTTGCCCAGCGCTTTTCGCCGGACACGCCGTTTTTCCACCGTTTTCTCATTGGTTACGATGTAACGGATGAACTGTTTGGCATCACAATCGCGCGCCCGGGCTGGCTGAATCCGTATTATACATACGGTGCCATTCTCGTCGCTGCTCCCGCGTGGTCGATCGGCACGGCTCTTGGTATTATTGCCGGAAATCTGCTGCCGCTGCGCGCTGTCAGTGCCTTAAGCGTGGCGCTGTACGGCATGTTCCTTGCAATCATCATTCCCCCGGCGCGAAAGAGCCGTGTGGTAGCGGGTCTTGTTGCCGTCAGCTTTTTCTTAAGCTTTATCTGCAGCTATCTCCCGGGCATCTCCACTCTCTCCGACGGAACCAGAACGATTCTGCTCACCGTTCTGATTTCCTGCGCCGGAGCTATCCTGTTCCCGGTAAAGACAGAGGAGGAAAATGCTGATGTACAATAATTATATCTATATCGCCGTCATGGCTCTGGTTTCCTACACAATCCGGATTCTGCCGCTGACGCTGATCCGGAAGCCGATTAAAAATCAGTTTATTCAGTCGTTTCTGTACTACGTTCCATACGTGACGCTGTCAGTCATGACCTTCCCGGCGATTGTCCATGCAACACAGAGCCCTGTTTCCGGCGCACTCGCGCTTGTCGTCGCATCGCAGCCGCATGGTTCGGTGCAAACCTGTTTCAGGTTTCGGTGGCATGCTGTGCCGTGGTGTTTGTGATTGAATTATTTTTGTAATAGAAATGAGCCGCCCTGTGGGAACAATCCTTTTCCCCGGGGCGGCCCGTTTTGTATGTATTACTTTTCTGTTTCTGTTTTTCTGAAATGATAAACGCTGACCGAAGCCGCCGGCAGTGCAATCTGGAAGGAGTCTTTTTCCCGTGCAGGTGCTTTTCCTTCTTTGCAGCGGACTCGGTTCGGATGTTTCGCATCATTGTAGTTCTGCGGATCTTTGGAGTACAGTGTTTTGGCCTCAACAAATTCCGGACACTGTTTAAATTTCAATTCGATTTTCTTTGATTCGCTGTAGCTTGTATTTACGAGGTTGACGTAGATATCATCATTTTTGATCGAAGCAAAGATGCAGACCTCAGGATCTTTGTTCTTTTCCTCAAAGCCAAGCGTATACGCACCCTGATGCACCTGATACATATCGAACACATCGTAGTTTGGTGTCAGAATACAATGCTCACCATCCGTCAGGAACAGGGAATTCAGGACATTGACAGACTGTGCTACACATGCCATGCGCACATCCCCGGTATTGCGGTGGAAGATGTCGAGCGTCAGTGCAGTTGTAACGGCATCGCGCATCGTACACTGCTGATACAGCGCCGGGCGCGCATTAAATGCACTGCTGTGCCAGTTGCCCCACTCGCCGACAATCAGTTCACATTTTCTCGGTGCCGCCTGGAACGGACCTCCGGTTTCGGAAGTGCCTCAAGACCAGCGTCTATCAGGCGGCGCTGCTCGTGAATGACATTTTCCAGCTCTTTGCATCCATTGATCACATCATACCACTGTTTTCATCAAACTTTTCTCTGTCTGAAGCTGTTTCAGATTCCAGTTGTAAAAATGGAGATCATAGCCGTAAAGCGATGGCATACGGTATTTTCCCATTTCCTTGAAAAAGTCTTTCGTCCACACAACACGCTCTTTTGGCTTGTTGCCATCCGGACCGCTGGCAATGCATTTTGGCGGAAATGCCTGATCGCCCGGTCCAAAGGATGGACAGGACGATGTAAATTTCCGATATTCATCCGCATACATCTGTGGCGTCATTTTTCCGCCGCCATCCCAGACTTCATTTCCAATACCCCAGTATTCTACCGGAAACGGCGCTTCGTGTCCGTTTACCTTCCGCTCTCTGGTAAGTGTTGTGGATTCTCGCCTGTTGCAGTATTCCATCCATTCACGCATCTCTGCCGGAGAACCTGTCATCATGTTGATATTAAACCATGGCTTTGCGCCGATCATTTCACAGAATTCCATCATCTCGTGCGTACCGAACTGATTCGGATCAGTTTCAAATGTACCAAAATTTTCATTATAAGTAACCGGCCTGTTCTCTCTTGGTCCGATACCGTTTCTCCAGTGGTAAACATCCGCATAGCATCCGCCCGGCCAGCGGATCACCGGCGGATGCAGCTTTTGAAACGCATCCACAAGATCTTTGCGGATTCCATGATAATTCGGAATCTCCGAATCCTCACCGACCCAGATGCCATCGTAAATACAAGAACCAAGAAATTCTATAAAGTGTCCCTGCAGCTCCGGGTAAATATAGTTCTCTCCGATTAATTTTCGAAACGTAATTTTTTGCATACAGACTTCCTCCCCTGTAAGAAATTCAGCACCACAAAGCGCGAATTACTGCGTCACAGATTTTTATCATACTCTGGTACGCCTTCCCATCGGCTCCTTGTAATTCGCGCTCTGCAATACTGCCTTTTGCGTATTATTTTGGGTCTTTGCTATATATTTCAGTATAGGACATGTCGAAAAAAAATACAACGTGTTGCCGGAAAATCCCAACGTGTGTCTGAAAAGAATTTCCGAAACAAAACCTGCGACGAGAACTGTTCACGCGGGCTATAATAGCCGAAGAAGAACAAGCATTCCGCAAATTCAGTCTTGTAGCCTGGGAAGATGCAATTCTATGCTTGACATCTGATATTATCAGTGATATATCATTAGTATAACCAGATAGTATGCAAAACTTATTGTTTATCCGGATAAAAAACACACAGGAGAACTTCAATGGATCAGAAATTATACAACAGTTATGTAAAGATTTTAAAGAACGAACTTGTTCCGGCCCTCGGATGTACCGAACCGATTGCGATTGCCTATGCGGCTGCGAAAGCACACGAGGTACTTGGACAGATGCCGGAGAAGATTGAACTTTGCTGCAGCGGAAATATTATCAAAAATGTAAAAGGCGTTAAGGTTCCAAATTCCAACGGACTGAAGGGAATTGATGTTGCGGCAACGCTCGGTGTTGTCGGCGGACGGGCAGATCGTGAACTTGAAGTTCTTGAGGATGTAACCGACGCAGACATCGAAAAGACAAAAGAGCTGGTACAGCAGGGATTCTGCACCTGTACGTTAAAGGAAGGTGTAGAAAATCTCTATATCGTTGCAAAAGTCATTGCCGGGGAACACAGCGCGGAGGTTACCATTGTCAACCGCCATACACTGATTTCACGCATTGTAAAAGACGGTGAAGTACTCTACCAGATTGCCGCACATGAGGACTCTCCGGAATATGTAGATAAAAGCGTGCTGAATGTCAAAGACATTCTCGAATTTGCCGATACAGTAAGAATCGAAGATGTCAAAGACATTCTTGACCGTCAGATCACCATGAACTCTGCAATTTCCGATGAAGCCTGAATCATCCGTACGGAGCACAGGTAGGCCGCACCCTTCTGAATGATTATGGCAATGACGTTAAAATCCGTGCCCGTGCCCGCGCAGCTGCCGGTTCCGATGCACGTATGAGCGGCTGTTCCCTTCCGGTTGTCATCAATTCCGGCAGTGGAAACCAGGGTATGACCGTTTCTCTTCCTGTTATTGAATTTGCAAAAGAATGGAATGTTTCTCAAGATAAACTGTACCGCGCACTCGTTGTCAGCAATCTGATCGCCGTTCATCAGAAAAAATATATTGGTAGCCTTTCCGCTACTGCGGTGCCGTCAGCGCAGGCTGCGGCGCAGGAGCTGCCATCACCTATCTTTCCGGCGGATCGTATGAGGATGTCAGCCTGACCATCGTCAACACCATCGGAAATGTCGGCGGTATCGTCTGCGACGGAGCAAAATCCTCCTGTGCAGCAAAAATCGCATCCGCTGTTGATGCCGCAATTCTGGCTCATTACATGGGCCAGCACCACAGAAGCTTCCAGCCGGGAGAAGGTATCGTGCGGGAAGATGTCGAGGATACGATCAAGAGTATGGGATACATCGGAAGAGTCGGCATGAAAGATACCGATACGGAGATCCTGAATATTATGATCGATCGTGTGGATATTGACGAAGTTTGTAAATGACAAAAGTATTACGCTTGACAGCCATCTGGCAAACTTGCCCAGATGGCTGTTTTTATGTTGCTCTTCCTGTTCACCCTGAAAACCGCTACGACGCCCTCATCTTGGCAAAATCTCCCATAAATCGTGACACACATTTTGTAGAATCCTTTTTTAACAGACTTTTTTAAACAGGCTTTGATTTTGATTTGAAAAAACGGAGGTTCTGCATTATGATGAATTACAAGGAATCTATGTACTGGCTTTACCGCTTCCGAAAAGCTATGGTGTCTTCCTTGTGACGGATTCTGTAAAATAAACAGGAAGCAGAAAGAGAGTATCTATGAAAGTATTAGTCTTCGGTTCTTTAAATATTGATTACGTCTACTCCGTCAATCATTTTGTCCGGCCAGGTGAAACGCTTTCGGCGGATGACCGGCAGATTTTCAGCGGCGGAAAAGGGCTGAACCAGGCGATTGCTTTTGCAAAATATGGTCTGGAAACGTGGCATGCCGGCGCTGTTGGGGCGGAGGATTCTGCTCCGCTGCTGGAAACGCTGAAAGATGCTGGTGTTCACACGGATCTTGTTCTGAAAAAAGAAGGATCATCGGGACACACGATCATTCAGAATACACCGGAAGGTGAAAACTGTATTATCCTCTTCGGCGGTGCAAATCAGGCCATTACTAAAGCGGATGTGGATCATATATTAACCTTCGCTGAACCGGGCGACTATCTGGTCCTGCAGAATGAGATCAGTGAGATCCCTTATCTTATGAACTGCGCGTACGAAAAAGGCATGCACATTGTGCTGAACCCCTCACCCGTCAATGCAAAGATTTTCCAGATGCCGCTCGAAAAGGCCGAATATCTGATTCTGAACGAAATTGAGGCCGCTGCAATTTTAAAAGAAACGGGTGCTGCCCTTGCTGAAAACGCGGATGGCACTGCTCTGCTGAACGGACTGGTTCACAAATTTCCGGATAGCAAAATTGTGCTCACCCTCGGCAAAGAAGGTTCCATGTATGGCTATCACACCAAACGCTGCGCACAGGGCATTTTCCCGGTAAAAACCGTTGATACCACAGCGGCAGGCGATACCTTTACCGGATACTTTGTCGGTGAAATCATAAACGGAAAAACACCGGAAGAAGCACTCAAGACTGCCGCCATGGCATCTGCGATTGCGGTAGGGAAAAAGGGCGCCAGCACATCTATTCCGACGCTTGCGGAAGTCCTGGACGCTTTATAAAAAATTCAGAAAATCGGCGTAGCAAACATACTACAAATGTGATATAGTATTAGCACGAAACAAGATCAATATACCAAGATATTCGTATCTTTAACATTCAAACCGGAAGAACTTGAAAAATTTTCTACCAGTCTGCGGGAAGTGCTCGGCTGCATTAAGTATTCGAAGGATAAAGAAAAACTCTCTTCTTTTATCCGGAATAATACACGAATGACGTTAGAACGAAATGCCGCCAGAGTAATTCAGACAATCACAAGCATAACCCGAATTATTGAAAAACAACTGCCGAAATCAGATTTTTCTTCTGATTCCCGGCAATTTCTATTTCTAATAATCCCTGTTACATCCCATAATTCAATTTCAGTTTTGCAAAAAGTCTCTCAGCGTCAGCTCTGCGTTCGGATCATGGTAAACACGGATTTTACGGTTCTTTCCGGTAAAGTGATAGCTCATGTCCTCATAGCTGATTTCCGGTGCTTCTACCATTTCATAGAGGTCGGTACGCTGTACCTCTGCCAGCAGCAATCCAACTGTCGGAGAATCGCCAAGACCCCAGATTTCGCCATGCGGCCACTCCTGGAACTGGTAGAAGGTGTTGTTGAAGTCTACCATCTGCTGATACAGATAATTTCCGATCTCGCCACATGGCTGAACGTTAAGCTGCAGCTCGGCAAGAGAAACTGTCACTTTCTTGTATACGGTAGACGGAACCTGCCATACTTTCATGCCGGATTTCATCACAACGTTTGCAGCGGCGATGTCCTGACGGAGGTTGAACTCCTCTCCGCCTGCCGGATACGGTGCGCCGCCGATCCAGATGGCAGTCATGCGGTCTGCGATTTCCGGTTTCATCAGAAGTGCGGAGGCAACGTCTGTCAGCGCGCCTGGCAGGCAATAAACAACGGATGTGAATCATCTTTCATCGCTTCTTCGAGGATCAGCTTAGCACCCTCCGATACAGCCGGAGTCTGCTCGTCCTTCATCGGAAATTCCGATCCTTTGCAGACCGGGCATACGCCCTGCAGATCCATCAGATCGAGTACTTTATTGACCTCGTCCATGCTAGCCTGTGCGGTGTGTCCATCGCCGTAATCGCGGGAGAACATGTTAAAGTGGCACGGAACGATGCCTTTCATAATAAACATCGGTGTCATCAGGTGGTGTGCCAGTGCGAACTGGTCGTCCGCCTCATTTTTGCAGTCTGTGCTGACAATCATACGCACGCGTTTGTTGTCCGGCACAGAGAATGTATAATTCATTTTTTTCATAGCAAATCCTTTCTTCTGTAAAATTAGAAATACCCGTTTCGGCAGATATTTCCGTTTTTTATCGACTGATTAATGCAATCCTCTTCTCTTCGCCATATTGACCGTAAATTCTACATAAGCCGGGACATCTTCTTTCAGCAGGAATCCAAGTGCCACGCTCTCTGCCGCACTCTTCTCTACCAGTTCTTTATAATGCTCCAGACCTCCATACATTGCTTTCAGCTGCTCCGGTGCGAACGGATACACGGTTCCGAACATCGGATCGTAACTGCCGTCGACTTTTTTGAATGGCTGACATATCTTCCCACCGGATAATCCATGCATGCCATGCGGATGCCGCCCATGGTGTTTCCAAACACATCTTTTTTATTCTCGAATTTCGTCGTTGCACTGTTCGGATTGAATGCCGTCAGTGCATCGAGATCGCCTGGTTTGGCAGGAACCATTTCAATCTTCGGTGCATGCGGGGCCGGAACTCCTTCTCTTACCCATACGTACAAGTTACGGAGTGCTGCATGGAAAATGTACTGATACGGTGTATCCAGAGGCTCGCCTTCTGCGCCGCCAAATGAGAGTTCAAAATTATATTTTGCAGCATCATCATGAAGATATCCCTCATAGTAGTCCAGCATATTATACCACGCATCGTGGCTCGTGCCTGGAATCTGATACGTACGGAATTTCATATCCGGCAGATCGCTGTCGCCCGCCCAGTTTGCACCGCGGTTTTCAGATTCGGTGTTGATTGCAATATACGGCTCTTTGCACATCAGAACACTCGCCTGCGGAATCGTTCCTGCCTGAGAAATCTGTCCGTTCGTTGCCGCATATTCATAGGAGTTGATCGGTGCCAGTGCGGCGTCTGCTCCTGCCTCAAAGTATCCGTCAAACAGCGGCTCTGCGTATTTGTCTTCGTCGCGGTATGCAAAGGAATGCAGCGTTCTCGACATATAAGAACCAGACTGCGACCAGCCCAGCAGATAGAGCCAGCATTTTCCATACGCGCGGATCGGATTCAGCTCGGAATCGGTGCGGAGAAGCCTGGCAAGATCTGTCTGCATATCCCAGTAAAGACCGGCTTCATACTGCGGCAGACAGCCAAACGGTCCCTGAACCTGAGGTGCTTCGCGCTCCGGCATCGGATTTACCCAGTTGATTTCGGCGTAGCGCTCCGGGTTGAACCGTTTCAATGTATCCACAACGTGGCCTTTGCTTGTAATTCCAATATAAATATCCCCATTCCGGGTCAGGTACTGCCAAGTGTTGACCCACATACGGTCGATATCCATCATGGCCGATGCATTTAAGATTTCAATTACAACGTTTCCGCTGAACTTCTTCGGATCTGCCGGACGACGGATCAGAAGGCGGGTGGTATACGGAGCCCCCTCAAAAATCGGTTCCACCTGATGGTTTTTGTCTTTTTCCGTGTAAACATTGGCGGTTCCGGACATGAAATACTCGTCCTCAATATAGCCGAGCGCATCGAAATTGCATTTCTTTGCTGCAGACTGGAATGGATAATTTTCTTCTGTTACCGGAATCTGTGTCATTTTGGTAATCATTTTGCTGCATCCTCCTGTTTTTCCTTTCCCCAATATCTGTAGAACAACCCGCCCGGAGACCGCGCAAGTTTCACGATCCCCGGGCGGAAAGCCTTAATTATATTTGATGTTATTTATTTGCTTCTTTTGCTGCTTCAATTTTGTCCAGATTGCTCTGCGGAGTCTTGGTAGCTCCGTTCTCATCCAGCCATGTATTTAACTGCTCCTGTTTTGCGTCCATAACATCCTGAAGTCCTGCTGCATACAGTGCATCATTCAGTTTCTGAAGTGTTTCCTCTAAGCCTGCAGTTCCAACAGAACCTGTCTCAAGTGCCGGTCTGTAAGTGGAAAGTGCGTTCTGCAGTGCAGTGATTTGTGTTGAATAGTTGGAAGAATCCCACATGAATCCAAATGCCGGTGAATACTGTGCCCAGTCATTGTGCGACTGCAGTTTCTCCCAGTAGTTTGTATCTCTGGAGCCATCGTTCCATACATAAGTGTTGAACTGGTTACCCATGAACCATCCGGTGTTCTGATGATATTTGAAGTTGGAAGCATCCTCGCCGTCTACATAGTAAGCGGTTCCGTCATCCAGTACCTGATAGTTTGTACCCTCAATACCGAGCTGCCACAGATTCATAACTTCCGGATCGGTGTACAGTGCGGAGATAAATTTGAATGCCATCTCCGGATCTGCGCTGTTGCTTGCGATACCAGTATCATAGAAGCTGACGTTTGTTGTGGAGATTCCACCCTCTACGTTGTTTCCAAAGTACATTGCATAGCACTCAGTTCCGTTTGATGCATTTGCCTCTACCAGGAATCCCGGTTTGATGGCCGACATGTAAGAAAAGGTATTTCCTGCTTTCATCATGGTAGCAGAACCCTGCTGATCAGTCAGTGCATCCTGGTAAATATATCCTTTATCATACCAGTCTGCCAGAAGAGAGATTGCATTTTTATAGGTGTCAGTCTCATACTGATTGACAACTGTTGTTGAATCATGATCTGCCTCCCAGTCAAGAACGCCGAAGTTATCTGCCAGGGAATCAAAGAATGCAAGACGATTGATCTGACTGCTGCTTCCCTGCATGTACAGTGGAGTCATCTCCGGATGTGCTTCTTTTACTTTCTCGAAAATGTCACCTGCAACAGACCAGTCATAAACTTTTCCGGTGTACTCATCCTGGTTCTTCGCAAGACCATACTCCTCGGTAATGCCGAGTTCATCGCAGATATCAGCTCTCATGCAGAGACCGCCAAGCTCTACAGACTCTTTCTGTGCCGGGAAGCCGAACAGAATACCATTCATGGATCCTACATAGGCATTGTCCTTGCCCAGGGTATCAATAATTGCCTGTCCTTCCGGGGAATCCATATATGGAGTCATATCTTCGATACCATTCATAGCGATCCAGCTGGATGCATAGGAGAAGAAGATCGGGATAACATCAAGTTCATCACCGCCGGAGATCATCAACTGTACTTTCTGAGCATACTCGGAAGCCTGCATTGGAAGAAGCTCTACTTCAATATGATATTTCGGAATCATATATTCGTTCATGGCATCCTGTACTGCGGTACGTGCTGCGTCGTCCTGCTGATAAAACTCAATATAAGAGAATACCAGGTGATATGGATTTTCTTCGGTATATTCGCCAAGATCTGTTTTTGTTACCGAAGCATCCGATGATGTGGATGTGGTGGTAGAACCAGTGCTGCTCTTGGAAGAAGAGCTGGTGTTGCTGCTTCCGCAGCCAACCAGTAAACCGCTAACCATGGTTGCCGCAAGAAGTGCGGAAAGTACTTTTCTTTTCATAGGGATAATCCTCCTTAAAATAATGTTATCACGAAGCAGCTCTGCTGCCAATGATCTGAAGTTGTTTTTATGTATCAGCCTTTTACTGCGCCGAGTGCAATACCTTTTGCATAATATTTCTGGAAAGATGGGAAGATCAGCATAATCGGCAGGATTGCAACGAATGCGATTGCCATCTGAATTCCCGTTGCCGGAATATTTGCTGCTGCGGAACCTACGTTGGCATCCGAGCTCTGTGCGATGTACTGAATGTTCTGTACCATCTGGTTCAGCAGGTTCTGTACGTTGAACAGATCGGTTCTCTTTACAATGTAGTACAGACCGTTGGTCCAGTCATTCCAGTAAGCCAGTCCTGCGAAAGTTCCCATGGTTACCAGGATCGGTTTTCCAAGAGGAAGCACGATTTTCCAGAAGATCGTAAACTGGCTTGCGCCGTCAATCTCTGCGGCTTCATACAGGCCGTCCGGAATGCTTGATGTAAAGTAGGTACGAATCATCATAACGTTCCATGCGGAAAGCAGGAAGTTTGGAAGAAGCTGCGCAAAAATCGTATCTTTTACGTGGAAGGTTCCTGTCCACATGATGTAGGAAGGAACGATACCGCCGTTGAACAGCATCGTGAAGAAAACAAAGAACATCATGAATTTTCTTCCCGGAAGATTCTTGATCGACAGCGGATATGCCATCAGAGCGGAAAGCAGAACGTTCAGCAGTGTTCCAACCAGGGTAACCACAATGCTGACTCCGTAAGCTCTTAAAATCACGCCGCCGGATTTGATAATGTAGGAATAGGATGCAAGGGAAAACTTTTTCGGGAAGAAAGAGTATCCGTTTGCTACCAACGCGGTTTCATCTGTGATGGATGAGAGGAACAATAGAAGGAATGGAAGCACGATTATAATGGTCCACAGCATCATCACAACATTAATAGAAATATGATATTTGGAAAATGGTTTTTCTTTCATGCTTTCTCTCCTTAGAACATAGCGTTTTCTTCGCTGACCTTACGTACCACTGCGTTTGCAGTAAGGACAATGATGAATCCGATAATCGACTGATAGAAGCCTGCCGCAGCGGACATTCCGACGTTTCCGGATTTCATCAGGCCACGGTATACATAAGTATCAATAACGTTTGTGGTCGAGTAAAGAAGACCGGAATCACGCGGTACCTGGAAGAACAGACCGAAATCGGAATAGAAGATACGGCCGATGCTCATCAGAGTCAGGGTAATTACGGTGGATTTCAGGAACGGAAGCGTGATGTTTTTGATCTGCTGCCATTTTGTTGCACCGTCAAGAGAAGCTGCCTCGTAAAGAGACGGGTCAATGCCGTTAATGGTGGAAATGTAGATCAGACATCCGTATCCGACGCCTTTCCACAGGTTGACAAACACAAGAATGAACGGCCAGTATTTCGGCTCTGCATACCAGTTGACTGCTTCTTTTCCGAAAACACTCAGGATCGAGTTGTTTACGATACCGGTGCTCTGGCTTAAGAATGCGTATACGATGTAGCCAAGGATAACGGCAGACATCAGATACGGGAACAGGATCGCGCTCTGATAAACCTTTTTCAGTTTCTTGCTGACGGTGTCACAGATGAAAATAGCGAACATAATGCCGACTACCGTATTCAGCGCGATGAATACAACGTTATAAAGAATCGTGTTTCGGGTGATGACCCATGCATCCGGTGATTTGAACAGGAACTCAAAGTTTGCCAGGCCGCAGAACGGGCTCTTCCAGATGCCAAGCCGTGCATTGTATTTTTGAATGCGACAATGATTCCCGCCATCGGAATGTAGTTGTTGATGAGCAGATAGATCGCGCCCGGCAGAAACATCAGATACAGCGGCAGGTAGCGTCGAAGTTTTGCTGCCATGCTGTGGCTTCCTGCAGGTCCTTCATGGGATTTTTTTGAAGATGCCATGTTTTTCCTCCTCGTATTTCTTTTTTTCGTTACTTTTTGTCATTTACAACACTGTTCGAACAAGATTGCTTTGACTATCAACTGAATTTATTATATAATTTTAATAAACTTTTTAGCAATTCACAAAACTTAGGTATCATTGTACTTTTCTTAGAATTGGTATATATTTTGTACAAAATAGCGGAGGTGACATCATTGTTTTCGTCAAAGCAACAGATTAAACCGTGTGATCGCAATTTTTCTAATAAAATCATGCACAAATACGGGACATATTCATTGAAAAAAAGAGCATTCTGGTACTGGATGCGTATTTTAGTAATGTTCAGTGTTTTACTGCTGTTTTTAATTCTGTATATTTCCAAACAGCTTCAGCAGGAAACTTACAACGGGCTGCACCAGACGATGGATCTCTATGCAAAACAGTTAAGTGGAAACATGAAAACCGCCGAAGACTGTCTCTGGGAATTTGCAAATAACAATACCGATGTTGTCGATACAATTACTTCCAGGAACAGTTCCAACGCCGTAATTTCTCAGATTAAGGCCGCCAGGCTTCTGGACAATACCTTAAGTTACATGACAGATATTGACGGCATGTTCGTTTACGGAAAAATAAATGACTATTTTGTCTGTCGCTATAAAAACGGCGGCTCCAACGACTGCAGTACCTACATTAAAAACACGCTGCGGCAGTCCAATGATGCCGCAGGTCTTAATACAAAAACCTGGTATTATATGAGACTGGACTGTCACACGTATCTGGTTCGGATTATCAATGACCTTCATGGCTATCTTGGGGCCTGGATCCGACTGGATGAGCTGAGCATCCCCTTTGATAACACCAATACGGTTCTGCTTTTTGCAGATGAGAACGGAATTCCCTACGACAAAAAAAGCTGGTCCAATATCCAGCTGTCTACCGATTTCTCCAGCAAAAAACTTCATCAGATCCGCAGAGAGGACGGCAAGCGGTATCTACAGGTTGCGGAAGAGCTACCTCTTTCCACCTGCTCCATCAATGCACTGATCCCCTTTGAGGAAGTCAATACTCCTATCTTTAATATGCTGAAGCTTCTGAGTGCTGGTGCTCTGCTGATTTTCATAGTTTCCCTTTTATGGACTTTTTCCTATGAACACCTGATCTCAAAGCCTCTCTCTCTGATCCGGAAAATGGCATCGCAGGTCAAGGAGGAACAGCAGGTGCCGCACCCGGATCTCTCCAATGAGCGGTGCGAGGAGGTTCTGGAACTCGGTGAGACGCTGAATAAACTGATGAACCGGATTGAAAAGTTAAAAATCAATGTTTATGAGGATAAACTAAACCTGAAGGCATTGGAAATTCAGTATCTGAAATCCCAGGTTGCGCCGCACTTTCTGATCAACTGTCTCTCCGCGATCGGTTCGATGCCGTTCACGGAAGAGGGACGGCGGCTCACAAATGAATTTATCCGCGCGCTGTCGGATCATATCCGCTACACACTGCAGGATAAGACTGCAGTTCCTTTAAGCGAGGAACTGAAATATGTGGAGAATTATCTGAAACTGACGGCGCTCCGGTTCCCGGAATGTCTGAAGTGGGAAATTGATGTAGCAGAAGAATGCAGAAATGCTTCTGTTTTTCCGATTATTCTGCTGATGTTTACGGAAAACACCATCAAGCACAACATGATTATGGGCGAAGAGCTCCGTGTCCGGATCACCGGCAGTCTCGTGGAACGCAATGATGAAAAATATGTGGTTCTCATTCATCTCGACTCCGGAAGCGGTTATTTTGAAGCGGATCTGGAATACCTGAACCGGCCGGTTTCCCAGCAGGTTCACGACTTTGATGGAAAAAAATCGGAACCTACAATCTGCTCAACGCCTTTATCTTGTTTATGGAGAAAAAGCCCATGTGCATTTTTCCAATGAACCCGGATGGGGCGCGAAATCAGAAATTACGATTCCATATATTCCATACCGTGAGGATGACGATCCGCCGGAGAGCAAAATTGAAAAATCGGAACCTCTTTTTTCACATGCTCCCGACACGCCTCCGGTCTCCGGCAAAAAAACGAGAGCTAAAGCATGTTTAAAAAGGGCTTTTCGGCTTGCTTTTTGTAACAATTCAGATCCATGCGAAACAGAAGAAAGGAACAGGCTTTTACAATGAACATTTTAGTAGTGGATGATGAATATTATATCGTGAAAAATATTATCGAGACGACAGACTGGTCGACGCTCGGGATTGAGCAGGCGTTTCCAGCTACAGTGCCAGCCAGGCAAAACGACTTTTTGAGGGTTCCCAGGATATTGATATTCTTCTGACTGACATCGAAATGCCGCGCGAAACCGGTCTGCAGTTAGTGGAATGGCTTCATGAGAACGATTTTCATCCCATCGTACTCGTTCTGACCGGCCATCAGCGGTTTGATTATGCGCAGGAAGCGCTGAATTTACATATTTTCTCCTACCTGTTAAAACCAATCGACCCGGATCAGCTCACAGAAAAGCTGGCGGCGGCTGTACAGGAGGTGAAGAAAAATGCATGGTATGAAAAGGAGCGGCTGAATATGGAAGAGCATCTCTCCACCAACACCTCAGACCCGATCAGCGTCATCAAGGACTATATCCGTTCGCATCTTTCCGATCCTGAACTGGGCCGCACCTCCATCGCCGAGGAAATCCACATGAACCCAGACTACCTGTCCCACATTTTCAGCACGAAGGCAGGAGCATCGCTCAGCAGCTACATCATGGACGAACGCATGGCTGCCGCCAAACGCCTCCTTGCCACTACCGGCTTCTCCCCTCAGCAAATCTGTGACCAGATCGGAATCGCAAACGTTTCCTACTTTTACCGGCAGTTCAAGAAAAGCAGCGGGGTGACACCGCAGCAGTATCGGGAGAGGCATTTTCATGGATAATCACGAGCACTGGAGCGTGCCTGAAAAAGGTCTCCAGCGCGCAAAAAAACAGAGTGTATTGGGATTTTTCGTTCCCATGCACTCTGTTTCATTTCTTACCCGCAAAAATCCGCCAGATCCTCTTTCAGATAATTCTGCGTCTTCTCCAGATCTTTCTCCCGGATACTCTGCATAATATCGTTATGATGCGCAATGTCCAGTGCCGGGTTTACGTTGGACCAGGTCTGCCAGTAAAACTGGGCGTAAGCGCGTTTTAAAACGTTCATGGTGCGTTCAAGCTCCTGATATGCGTAAGCGTTGCCTGAGAAGGAAATCAGCTTCAGATGGAATGCTGTGTTTGCCTCCCAGTGATCCCAGACGCTGTCGGTGCTCTGCTTGCATCTCTCGTCGATTTCGGCGAGCTCCGCCAGGTTTTCTTCAGTGATGTTTCCGATCGACTGGCGAAGGTATCCGCCTCAAGAACGAGACGGAAATCCAGGATATTTTGTGCCTCCTCGCGGGATACGCTGACGACTGATAGCCGAAGCGCGGAAAGCTACGGAGAATTCCCTCGTTGCAGAGCGTCACCAGCGCTTCACGGATCGGCGTCTTGCTGCAGCCGAATTTCTGCACAAGCTCCTGCTCATTGATAATCTGGTTCGGTTTATATTCATCGGTAAAAATGCCGTTCAAAATGGCCTGGTATACCATGTTTTTGAGACTTTCCTGCTGTTTCTTCATCCGGAAAAACTCCTCACTTTTCATATTCTCGGCGCCGCAAAAATGTGCTTCCGGCGCTGTTTTTTATCATAACAAAATTTTTTTCACTTGTAAATGCCGGATCCCGCGATTTCCCGGCTTTGCTTCCCAATAGAATCCTTTTATAGCAATCCCGAAAAATCATGCAAAAAATCCAGAAAGGCAATGTGTTGTCATCCCCCACAGCTACAGAAGCAATTGAATCCAAAAAGGATGTACTGCAGTCATTTTTACCCGTTACTGCAATACATCCTTCTTTACCGCATTCTCAGATCACATATTCATTCGCCTTCTGCATCTGCCATTCCACGAGGTCTGCCAGTGTGATGTTGTCCACAACACCGTTAATTGCATCGTTCAGTTTCTGCCACAGCATGACCGTGACGCACTGGTCGGCACGGCCGCAGTCGGTGCCGTCTTCGACACAGTCAACCGGGGCGAGGCTGCCTTCGGTCAGGCGCAGGATCATGCCAACGGTGTATTCTTCCGGCTTCCGCTTCAGGGAGTAGCCACCTGCCGGGCCACGGACGCTTTTTACAAAACCTGCCTTATTTAAAATCGAGAATGATCTGCTCAAGATACTTCTCGGAAATTTCCTGCCGCTTTGCCACATCCTTCAGGCGCACCGGCTCTCCGGTATTGTTCATCGCCAGATCCAGCATTAAACGCAGCGCGTATCGTCCTCTTGTTGAAACTCTCATTCACATTTCCTCCGAATCTTTATCCTATGACTTATTGTATCCCACATTCTCTACATAATCAATAGGAAATAGGAAATTTCTCCAGTCAAAACAAGATTTCGGATCCCTATGCTGTTTTCAGCTCCGCTGCAATCTCATCTCCCATTCGTTTCACCGTATCCACAACTTCCCGGATCTGCTCCCCGGTTATGCCATCGATATGCACGCCGCCCGCGCACACTGTCACAACGCGGCACTCACTACAAATCTTTTCCGCCAGCATCCTGCACAGCACTTCATCTTTGTGCCCGATACGGTTCCACACCGAAGATGTCACACTCCAGCTCCCATCCCCGGTCAGCGATTCCCGTGGCACAGCCTGCACGACGCATCCAATATGCGGTTTTACTCCACCGGCAAGACAGATCTGAAGATCTTCTCCAATGTTCATCACCGTTATCTCAATCGTACATCCTGCCGCTACAGCTTTTTCATCAGCATCCTTTCCATCTCCGATACTCCTTCACTTCTACGCCGAACGGCGACAGCAACTTCGCTGCCAGATGCGTTACCATATCATCCATTGACTCCGGTCTCTGATAAAACGTCATCATCGGCGGAACAATCCACACATTTGCCATTCGCGACAGCTCATACAGATTCCGCAGATGGATCTCACTCATCGGCGTCTCCCGCGCTGCCAGCACGAGCGGACGTTTTTCTTTCATCGTCACGTCCGCAGCTCGCAGCAGCAGATTGTCAGTGTATCCACTCACGATCCCTGCTACCGTTTTCATGCTGCACGGCACAATCACCATGCCTTCCGTCCGGTACGATCCGCTCGCCGGGCCTGCGCCGATGTTGTCCGGATCGAACACCTCATCCGCCAGAGTTTCCACCTGCGAAACGCTCCAGTCCGTCTCCTGCTCCAGCGTCAGTTTCGCGTTGCGGCTCATCACCAGAAGCGAACGATATTCCTCCTTTGTCCGCAGAATTTTCAGGCATTTGATCAGCAGCGGCATTCCGCTCGCCCCCGATGCGCCGACTACAATTCGTTTTTCCACAGCCATCCGTCACGCGCCTCCCTTTATCCACAGATTCCATCAATCCATGCGAACAACTCGTCGAGATCGTAGTCGCCCGCATGCGGCGTATTCCATGGTGAATGATAATCGACCTCACAGCCCGCCTCACGAAGTTTTAATACCAGCATCGCCGAGATCACCAGTGAAGTATCGCGGTCGCACTCGCCGTGGCGGATGCGGAAATGGTGTGCCTTCTTGGCTTTTTCATCCATGACATATTCCATTGGATTCAGCATCTTCACAACTTCTGCTTCTGCACACGCCCCCTGCACTTTGGTGTTCGCCGTGCTGTATTCTGTAAAATGGCGGCAGTTCGTTGTCTCATTTCCAAACAGATCATTCTCCGGACTTTCCAGATCCAGTGCATCAAACGCCGGTGCAGTTTTCATGCGGGTGATATCTTTGACATAAGCTGTAAAATCCATGCTCTGCACTTTGCCGTTTGCAATATTCAGCCACGTTTTATCCGATAAATCCGCGTCGCCATCAAGTGCCCTCTGCGCGGATTCCATCACGACGCGTTTGACATATTCTTTCAGAGAACCATTGCCGTCCGCATCAAGCGTCAGCAAAGTTCCATTTTCGTCTTTTAATCCAAGACTGTTCACATATGCCGGAAACAACGCTTTTTCCTCAGCGGAAACGCGGATCTGCTCGTCTGTCATCTCACCATCCACCGATGTGAAGACCGGGCGGCTGCCCTCGTCCATTTTCATGTTGGCGCGGTGAAAATCATTCACACCGCTAAACTCCCACTCATATGCCATGTCCGCGTGTTCCAGATTGATGATCGGGCAGTAGCAGGACGCCGCAAACACATCGTCCCCGGCATCCGCTGCGCCGAGCGCCTGCAGATACGGCTCGTAGTCCGGGTGGTTTCCCGTACTTCCCATCAGAGATGACAGTGCTCCGCCAGCACTCGTTCCGTTGGTGATGATTTTATTTTCATCACCAGGCAGTTCATCCGCAAAGAAATGAAGATACCGTACGGCCGCTTTGTAATCGACTACACACGCCGGTGCTTTTCCATTATAATGGCCGTCCTCATCTTTCTGCACTCTGCCGCGGATCGCCGGTGATGCCACAACATAGCCGTGCTGCAGTGCACGGAAAATCGTATTCGGTTTTCCCTGTAAAAACGGATTCGTTCCCGGCTCATCCGCCGGACCCGGCATGTAGCCGCCGACGGTGTTCGGCATGAAAACCGGCGCACTCAGTAAATCGCAGCCATTCATAGAGGCTCCTTCATAATAACTCTCCGGCACAAAAAGATTCATCTTCTGAAACTCTGCATTGACCGGTTTTCCACATAAACCAGATCACGGAACGCCCGAAACCGAACTGTCTCACCGCACAGGGTTACTTCTTCTATCGTGTAATGGTTTTTCTCAAATTTCAGCATGTCACAATACTCTCCTTTTCCCCAACACGTACTCTTTATTCCTCATCCAGCCAGTGCTTCGGATCAACCTCCATGAATCTCGCCCGCGTAAACCGTTCTTTCTGATCGTACGGCACCGTACAGTCGAAAATTGTTTTGCATGCAATGCCGTGATCGCGGATCGACGGCGAACATGTCGGATCGTTCGACGGGTCGAGTGGATGGCACCGTACACCTGGAATTGTGATGATGTCCGCGTCACCCTGAAATCTCGTGTTCAGCGCCCAAAGCACATCGTTCATATCGAAACAGTCCACATCCTCATCCACGAGAAAAACGTGTTTCAGCTCGCTGAATGCTGAAAACGCCAGCAACGCCGCCTGACGCTGTCTTCCTTCATCGCTTGAACCAAGTTTTTTGAACTGCAGAACCGCCATATATTTTCCGCCGCCCGCGGAACCACAATAGACATTCTGCAGTCGTCCCGGCATCGCTTTTTCTACCATGCCGTAGATACTCGCCTCGGTCGGAATACCCGCCATCGAAACGTGCTCCTCACTCGGTCCGATGCAGGTCTGCATAATCGGCTTGCGGCGATGCGTCACGGCTTTTACTTTGATCAGACGGCACTGATCACTTGCCGGTCCGGTATAGCCCGGAAACTCCGGCATCGCATAACCGGTGTGGCTATTCTTATCCTCCTGCACGCGCACGCCCGGGATGACTTCTCCCTCAATAACATACTCGGCATTCGCAATCGCCATCTCATTTACAGAAACGCAGTGGCACAGTTCCACCGGCTCTTTCCGCAGTGCACCTGCAACGGAAAGCTCATCGTAACCAAGCGGCGTTGTCGGCGGCTCGAAGCAGGAACCGATCTCAATCGCAGGATCAACACCGATGCTGATCGAAATCGGCAGTGTCTGTCCCAGCTCCTCCGCGCGGTCTGCCATTGCTCCAATGTGGCGTGCGCCCGGGGTAAAGAAAATCGAGAGCTCGTCTTTTCCCTGAATGCAGAGACGGTGAATCGTCACATCATGAAGCCCGGTGTCCGGATGAGAAGCGTAGCACATGCCAAGAGTGATGTACGGACCCGCGTCGTCCGGCGTATTCGTTGGTGCCGGAACGAGACGATTCAGGTCAAAATCAGGATCAGTCGCCAGATGTACGACTTCCTGACACGGCGCTCGCCCTGAAATTCGACCGGTGCAATCGGTTCTTCCACACTGTGGTACAGCATTTTTCCAAGATTCTCCGGCTCGCAGTCCAACAGTGCGGCTACACGTTTCCTGCTTGCCAGAACACCGATCGCAACACTGGCATCCGGATGCCTTTTACATTGTGGAAAATCATCGCCGGACCTTCTTTCGTCGGACGTTTTACGGTTCCGCCCGCGCCGATGTATCGGTAAACACCGGCCAGCTCCGCCATCGGGTCAACCTCGACATCCGTCTCGACAAGCTGCCCCGGCATGTTTTTCAATCGTTCCAGCGCACTGCGCAAATCTCTTACTTTTTCAGCCATAATTCTTCTCCTTTTATTTCAACGACGTCCCGAAGGATACTTTTTCACCTCTTTTTCTACCCTCATTGTAAAAAGAAACCTTTGTGGAATCAATTCGATTTATGGTATAATTGTTTCCATAATGGAATGAATCAAAAAGGAGGCTCCCCCTTATGACCATGGAACAGATCGACTTTTTTCTAATGGCTGTCCGATGCGATACTTTTTTAGAGGCCGCAGAAAATCTTCATATCGCGCAGTCTACGCTCTCGAAACAGATCCAGAAGCTCGAGGCCGAATTGAATCTCCCCTCTTCGACCGTACCCGCCGCCAGGCCGTTCTGACTCCGGCCGGCGAACTGTTTCTGCAGGAAGCCACGGAACTCTCCCGCCAGTATCACCAGATGCTGCAGAAAATGCATCACTTCAGAAAACCACACGCCAGCTGCTCCGTGTCGGTTCTCTTCCGTTTTTAACGCAGTATCATCTCACTTCCCGCATCCGGGCCTTCACGCACGCACATCCGGAAATCGAACTGACTCTGGAAGAATGCGAAGAGACGGAACTGATGGATGGCCTGCAGTCAGGCCATTTTGATCTTGTGATTGCACGGGATTCCATGATTTCACCGCAGAAATATCACTTTGAACCAATCACAGAGGACCGCCTCTGCGTGATGCTCCCCGCCGATCATCCGCTCGCCCGAAAGCCTGCTCTTACAATCGGTGACTTTGCCGCCGAGCCGCTGATTCTCATGCATCCTTATACTTCGATTTATCAGCTCTGTATGCAGTTATTCGAAAAGGCAGGTGTAAAACCGCAAATCCTGCGCACCGCCCGCCTGGAATCCATGATCAGCTCTGTGGAAGTCGGCGAAGCCTTCAGTCTCTTTGCCGAGAGCAATTTTGAACTGTTCTGCCATCCCAATGTCACCGCTGTCCCCCTGCTCGATGCCCCGCCGCTTGTGATCGGCGCAGCGTATCCTCTCAAAACGGACGCATCAAAAAAACCGGGACAGATTACTGCCCCGGCATTGAAATCATTTGCCTCTTTTTTTCAAAATCCTGTGTGACTGTAAAGCCAGATTCGCTTTGCTCGTTGCCTCCCGACAAAAAATACGCCTCTGACACAAAATCTTGTGCTAGAGGCGTACGTTTTATCCTCTTTCAGCAAGAAGACTCCGACCTCTAAGGTGGGAGATGAATTGCGTCCGTTATCTTCTTGATATTGGGTTCTAATCATGGTATAATAGAATCAGTCGAATAGCAGAAAGTGGTAGAAATACAATGGATTTGGATAATAATGCACATTCAGTGTTTTTGCTACACTATCATCTTGTTCTTGTGGTTAAGTACCGCAGACAGGTTTTTGATGACGCAATTTCCGGCAGGGCAAAAGAGATCTTTGCATATATTGCTCCAAATTACAATATCACCCTTGAAGAATGGAATCACGACAAAGACCATGTACATATACTTTTCAAGGCCCACCCAAATACGGAAATAAGCAAGTTCATAAACGCATATAAAAGTGCAAGCAGCAGACTTTTGAAAAAAGAATTTCCGCAGATAAAGAAAAAGCTGTGGAAAGAACATTTCTGGAGTCAGAGTTTTTGCCTGC
>ENA-OQDD01000026-OQDD01000026.1-human-gut-metagenome-genome-assembly--contig:-NODE-26-length-51069-cov-3.155648_pt1 | contig 51069 bp, 60 predicted proteins | sample MGYA00242507_ERZ504598 | MGnify/ENA primary metagenome ERZ504598 (study PRJEB26092, sample SAMD00036318) | human gut metagenome | host: Homo sapiens | study: EMG produced TPA metagenomics assembly of...
CGTTCTTACGAGGATAGACTTGCGTGCAGAGATACAAGACAGTCCGGAGGAGATGCTGAAACTGGTCGAGAAGTATTTCCACTGCGGATAGGAGAAGAAATGAGGGCATAACCTCGCCGCAGGTTACACAGATTGCTATAGAATTTCTGATAATCAAGAACTTTTATCTGTGTTAATCTGCGGTGATTGTGTATTTTGATACCTCTCCATTATTCCTTTGGCTTTGAATACTGGTTCTGCTTTTTGTATTTCCGATTCGAAGCGAACCAATAACCATTTTGGGTATTGTCGTCAATGGGTAGAAAACATAAGCGGAGGCTTTCTTTGTAGTTTCCATAGATGACTTCCCAATATTCCGGTGGCATCTGGCGCTTGGTCTTGACTTTCTCTGCTGGTTTTTTCTTTAATGACATGCCTGCCTCTATCCAGCAATGGTGACCATGATTTTATAGGCCGGATAATGCATACTGCAGAATTCATAGAGTACGAGGCCTCGCTTTTCCAGGCTCATGGGCTGGTCTATAAGATTTTTATCGATTAAAAATTCCAGAAAGCGACGTAGGAAGTCGTTGTCATCCAGAATCAGCTTGCGGGTGATGGCTTGCCAAGCAGTTGTGTTATAGAATCCATCCAGAAGACGTGACAGTTGCCGGGCTGTTTGAAGCTCGTTGACACTGATTTCATTTGTTTGAAGCACTTCATAAGGGGGGAGAGGAGAATATCGGATGCCTAGTTCTTCCGCTCTTCTTCTCATTTCTGTGCCGGGAAGTAACTTCAGGGATTCAAGCTGTATCTCGCCGGCATTGTATCCGGCAAGTGTACGCACATCTTCAAATATTTCGGATAGGCGGTATAGAGGCAAGCCGGCAATGAGGTCGGCGTGTGTTTCCATATTGGGTAGGGAACATAGGAAACGAAGACCTTGCAGTGAGTCCTCCAGGCTTCCCATCCGACGGCTTTTCTGGAGGACCGGTTCGCGCAGGCTTTGAATACCGGCCTCGAGATGGAGCAATCCTTTAGGTAGCTTTTTCAATTCATTTTTCAGCTCTTCGGATAATAGTGCAGGGTGTATTTCTAAGTGAAAGCATATGTCCGGGTTGAATTCCAGGAAAAGTTGCAGTAATTCTTTAGCACGGCGCGGATTATAATTAAAGGTCCGGTCGAGGACGCGTACGTTTTTTATTCCATGACTGTGGATAATTTGAAGGCGTTCACGGATACTTTCAATGGACAGTGTGCGCACCGGTTTTTCTTCACCGCTGACGCAGAAATGCGCATGTGTTGAAACAGCCTCGGGTAGTCTCCAGTTGTACGAATGGTTTGCTCCAGTTGAAAAAACAGCTGTTTTCCGGTGGTACGAGCCGTGAAAAGTTAAGTACACGGCTATGCCGTTGTCTATATATTGCTTTTGAGGATTCATATAGCAGAGTCCCGGAATACTGTTCCATTTTTCCGGCTGGTTCCAGCAAGACAGCCATTGGGGGAATGCTTCTTCTCCCTCTCCCCTGAATACACAGTCGATGAAAGGGTTTTTATGCAGAAAGTCTTCATTGTTTCCTAAGAATTCAGGTCCACCCAAGATGAAGCAGCTATTGGGAAGCAATGCTTTTAATCTCGCTGTGATGTGCAACAGTTGTTCGTGGTTGAACAACCATGTCGTTGCGGCAATGATGTCGGGTTGGTGCCGGTATATTTCGTCGACAATCATCCTACGTTTTCATTGATGGTGGCAGATACGATTTCCCATTTTACGGAATTGTTCTTTGCTATTTGTGCGTGCAGTGCAGGGAGTGCCAACGAAGAGTGTGCATACGAGCTATTGAGGTCTATCCAGAGAATTTTCATATTTGATTGAATTTCATCTTTGCAAAGATAACTGATTTTGCTTTTCGTATAAACAAAAAGGGTTATATTTGCATGTCGGAAATCGAAAATAGTAGAGTTATTGGTATAGAATGTTTTTTGAAAGATGAAATATTCTTTTTGTATTCTTATTTCTATAAGGTGATAACGGGTTGTCTTATCACTGGCTTGATAAAGTAAGGAAGGAAGTACTATTAAGTGTGATTGATACAGAATGCAAAATATCGGAATAAGTTTCCAGCTATTTTGAACATTTTGAGAAAGTAAACTCTTTTGTACAAGGACTGGTTTAGGTAATTGATTCCTTCCTATGATGTAGGGATACTCTGTGAGGAGTATGGGTCAATGTAAAAACCTGAGGGGTAAATTTATAAATTATTATCTTTGTCTCCAAATTCATAGCTTATGGAGTTAAACGGTTATCGCCTTCTTCTTCCTGAAGGCACTTTAGAGTACTTTGCTCTTGTTGATGTGAAGGAAAGCGTAAATGAAGTTGTGATCTACCTTGAGGAAAAAAATATCGTTCCTGAGAAGTATGCAGATCAGGATACTGAGAGTAAAGGCTTTTATGATCCTGTTATTGTTCAGGATTTTCCTCTTCGTGGCAAGAAGGTCTTCCTTAATATTCGTCGTCGTCGCTGGATCTTAAAGAAGCATAATGAGTATATCTCTCGTAACTGGCGTATGGTGGCTGAAGGTACTCGTATGACGCAAGATTTTGCGTCTTTTTTAAAAGAACTATATTGATAGCTATCCGATCAGTTGCAAGCTCTTAGGTGTTTTATATGGAGTTGACGGGGATTTATTGGAGCGTCAATACCGTAACCATCTAAGTGGTTATCTCCATTGGGACCAACTTGTTCATGCAGAGGATTGGCTACTATTCGAAAAGAATATCGGTGCTTATATCTGTATTGATGAGGTAGCCCTCTCGCGTGGAGAACTCTATACTGTACTGATCAATAAAGAAGCTCACGGTGGTAAAGGTAGTATGATTGCTATCATTAAAGGTACGGACGTTCATACGGTCACTTCTGTCCTGCTTAAGCTATCCCGTCTCCGCCGTTACCAAGTGCGCGAGATTACTTTGGATATGGCTCCTAACATGGAGCAGATTGCCCGCATCTGCTTTCCTGCGGCCAAACGTGTTACCGATCGCTTTCACGTACAGAAGTTAGCTTATGAAGCGGTGCAGGAGATGCGTGTAAAAGCTCGCTGGGAGGCTTTGGATGAAGAGTCCACTCAGATTGCTTATGCAAAGGCCTGTGGAAAGATGTATCATGCACCTGTTTTCGCTAATGGAGATACAAGAAAGCAGTTGTTAGCGAGAAGTATTTATCTGCTTTACAAGAAGGAATCCTTATGGACTCAGTCTCAAAGAATACGGGCTGAAATTCTTTTCAAGGAATATCCCGATATAAAGAAAGGATATTATCTGTCTATGCGGTTAGGCTTAATCTATCATCAGTGTAAGTTTAAGGATATTGCTTTGACAAGGCTGGCAAGGTGGTATGATGAAGTAGATAAATCAGGGTTCCTCACCTTTGGAAGGGTCGCACGTTCTATACAAACACATTATCTGAATATAATCAATTTTTTTGAAAGGAGGGCAACCAATGCCGCAGCAGAGTCATTCAATGCTAAAATCAAAGCATTTAGAGCACAGTTCAGAGGAGTAAGAGATAGAGCTTTTTTCTTATATAGACTTGCTAAATTATATGCTTAAATATAAAATCCCTCAGATTGTTACGTTGACCCCTAAATTTCCTAAGCCGAATATCTTATGGTGAATTATACAAAACAAAAATCGCAATCATCAGTTTTCCAATGATTGCAATTACATCTTGTACTCGAAGCGGGACTTGAACCCGCACAGCCGCAATGGCCAAGGGATTTTAAGTCCCTCGTGTCTACCGATTCCACCATTCGAGCATCCTCGACGAGAGAGAGCGGAAAACGAGACTCGAACTCGCGACCCTAACCTTGGCAAGGTTATGCTCTACCAACTGAGCTATTTCCGCGTTTTGTTTTAACGCGGTGCAAAGATAAGCCATTTTATAATACCAACCAAACTTTACACCCATTTTTTTATTCACAATCGTAAAATTCCCTCTATTTCGGTCAATTCTGCATCAGTAAAGGCCAAATTATCCAACGCATGAAGATTATCTGCCAGCTGTTTTACAGAACTTGCCCCCACAATAACAGAGGTCATCCGTTCGTCTTTCAACACCCATGCCAATGCCATCTCAGCCAAAGTCTGCCCACGGCGTACAGCCACCTCATTCAGCCGACGTGCTTTTTCCACTTTATCTTCTGTCACTTGGTCTACTTTCAAAAACCCAGTAGCACGAGCCGCACGAGAGTGTTCCGGAATACCATGCAAATATTTATTGGTCAGCAATCCTTGTGCCAAAGGCGAAAATGCAATAAAGCCGGAGCCTTGTTCAGCGGCCAACGGCAATACCTCCTCCTCCACAGCACGATCAAACATACTATAACGATATTGGCTGATCAAACACGGCACACCGGCACTTCTCAATATTTCATAAGCCACCTTTGCCTGCATAGGCGGATACTTTGAAATACCCACATACAATGCTTTTCCTTGCTTCACTATATCAATCAATGCTTGCATCGTTTCCTCAACCGGGGTCACGCCATCATAACGGTGACTATAGAATATATCAAAGTAATCCAAACCGGTACGACACAAGCTTTGGTCGATACTGGCCATTAAATTCTTACGCGAACTGTTTCCCCCATAAGGTCCATTCCACATTTCGTGTCCTGCTTTTGAGGAAATAATCAATTCATCACGGTAACCTTGGAAATGCTCCTTCAGAATTTTACCGAAATTAATCTCAGCACTTCCCGGAACAGGACCATAATTATTAGCTAAGTCAAAATGTGTAACCCCGCTATCAAAAGCATATTTAATCATATCGGTTGCTACACCAAAATCGTCCACACTACCAAAGTTATGCCACAAACCTAAAGAGATACGAGGTAAAAGCAAGCCGCTATTTCCGCAGTATTTGTACTGCATTTTGCTATAACGGTCTGCCGAAGGTTGATATTTCATGCTATTACGTTTTACAATTATTTCTATCTACCTAAAAGGCTTCGTTCAGCCTGTTCCATGACTGAGAAATTAAATCCGTCCACTACTTGCCGCATCAAGCTTTCGATCCTGTCATTACACAAATTACCGATACTACCCTCATGAGTATGATGCACCTTCTTGTCATGGGTGAACTTGCCGGCTTCTATGTCCAGGCCAACCTTTTTATAAGCATCACGGAACGGCATACCTTCAGACGCCAAACGGTTGACCTCTTCCACACTAAAGATATAAAGGTAACGGTCATCATCCAGAATATGTTCGTTGATTTTAATTTTGTCCATAATATAGGCAGCCATTTGCAGACATTCCTTCAACTCCCGGAACGCAGGCAAGAAAACTTCTTTTATAATCTGCAAATCACGAAAATACCCCGAAGGCAAATTATTCATTATCATCATAATCTGCTGAGGAAGAGCCTGCAGCTTGTTGCATTTTGCCCGTGTCAATTCAAAGACATCAGGTTCTTTTTATGAGGCATTATACTGGAGCCGGTAGTACATTCATCCGGAAGTTTTACAAAGCCAAAGTTTTGGCTACTGAACATACAAGCGTCAAAAGCCATTTTAGAAACTGTCCCGGCAATAGAAGCCAAAGCAAAAGCCACATTACGTTCCATCTTACCACGCCCCATCTGCGCATACACCACATTATAATCCATCGAATCAAATCCCAACAAGCGGGTGGTCATCTCACGATCGAGCGGAAAAGAAGAACCATACCCGGCAGCAGAGCCCAACGGATTGCGGTTGCACATTTTGAATGCAGCCTGCAGAAACATCATATCATCCACCAGACTCTCAGCATACGCGCCAAACCACAAGCCAAATGAAGAAGGCATCGCTATCTGCAAATGAGTGTAACCCGGCATTAACACATCCTTATATGTATTGCTTTGAGAAATCAGCACATGAAAAAGTTGCTCCACCTCTTCGGCCACTTCTTTTAATTCCGCACGAGTAAACAGCTTCAAATCCACCAACACCTGGTCATTGCGTGAACGTCCACTATGAATTTTCTTTCCGACATCTCCCAACTTACGCGTCAACATCAATTCTACTTGCGAGTGTACATCCTCTATACCATCCTCTATTACAAACTCTCCCTTTTCGGCAGAAGCATAGATATTCTTTAATTCCGCTAATAGCATTTCCAATTCTCCGGCTGTAAGCAAACCGATACTTTCCAACATGGTGATATGTGCCATTGAGCCCAATACATCGTGTTTAGCCAGATAAAGGTCCATTTCACGGTCACGTCCTACAGTAAAACGATCTATCTCCTCATTTACCCGGACATTTTTTTCCCAAAGTTTCTGTGCCATATTTGTCTTTATTTTTAATAAGGAATCATCGATAACATCTCAGCCAGTTTATCCACACCATCCTGTAAAGGTTTAGCAACCATCGCCTTCATAAACATATTCACTTCTGCACGAATAGTTACTTTCAGTTTTGCCTGCCCAGCCTCTACAGGCAAAATCTGAATCCACAAATTCATAGGGACCGGAGATTTTTCACTTTCGAATTTAACACATTTATAAGGTTCACGTTCTATAATACGCAAAGTAATGCTTATGCCTTGTACCGTAAAACTTAAAGAGTCACTGTCGAACTCCATACCTTGTACCTTGTCGCCAATTTATCACTACAGATTCCAAGTTACTTAAATCCGACAACTTATTAAACACCTGTTCCTGACTATAAGGAACATATTTCACACCACTCTCAAATTGTGCCATAATACCTGCTCTCTAAAAACACGAAAAGAACAATCCGGAAATCCATAAAAATTCCCGAACGGTTCTCTTCATATTATATTTGTTTTAAAACTATAACTTATTTGCCTGCCTCCCAATGAGCCGGATCCTTTCTCCAATTATCCAAAACCGGAACATCCTCTTCATTAATATATCCGGTCTTCAAGGCTGAATCCAATACAGCTTCATAATTAGTCAGAGTAACCAAGTTCACTTTTGCTTCCTTGAACGCTTCAATTGCCACTGGGAAACCATAAGTAAATGCAGCGACCATACCAATCACTTCACATCCGTCACGACGGATAGCTTCAACAGCTTTCAAACTGCTGCCGCCAGTTGAAATCAAGTCCTCAATAACTACGACTTTCATACCAGGACGAAGTTCACCTTCAATCAGGTTTTCCAAGCCATGGTCTTTTGGAGTAGAACGAACATACACAAACGGCAGATTCAACTCTTCAGCCACCAAAGCTCCTTGAGGGATAGCCCCTGTCGCCACACCGGCAATAGCATCTACCTGACCGAACTTCTCCAGGACAATACGGCTAATCTCAAGTTTCACAAAATTACGAAGAGAAGGATACGAAAGAGTTTTGCGGTTATCACAATAAAAAGGCGACTTCCAACCGGACGCCCAAGTAAAAGGATTAGCCGGCTGCAACTTGATAGCCTTAATCTTCAGTAATTTCTCTGCGAATAATTTTTCTAAAGTCTTCATAACTCAACTATATCTGATAAATATTGTGCAAAAATATAGAAATACATCGAGATAATGAAAAATCGGACAAGGTATTTTTCTAAAAAATAGTTGTTGTTATCAGGATTCCCCTGCCAATGCCAAAGTAAGCACACTGATACGTAATCCGGGTATGCCACGAAAGGCATCAGCGCAAGAAACAACCGTAGCCCCTGTTGTCAGCACATCATCCACCAACAAAAGATGCTTTCCTTCCAAGCTGCCAGGGAAAATACAGGCAAACAAATTTCGCACGTTTTCCCATCTTGCATATTGTCCTTTATGCGTCTGTGTGTCAGTATACCTGCTTCTTATCACAACTTTAGTATCCATAGGAATACCTGTCACCACCGAAACTCCTCTTGCCAGGCATTCGCTTTGGTTATACCCCCTTAAACGTTTTTTACGTTGATGTAACGGAACAGGAACAATCAAATCTATCCCATCAAAAAAATGAGAACACATAAGTTCAGATGCCATCATCCGCCCCATCACTTCACCCACTTCTTGATTACCATGATATTTCAGTTCGTACAACAACTGTCGGACATTTCCTCCCTTTGCATAATAAAGAAAAGAGGTGGCATGCTCCACCGGTATTTTTCCCCAGAAATTACATTCTACAATATTGTCTTTCCGTAAATGAAATTGAGTACGCGGAAGCCCCGACAAGCATTTCAAGCAAAGCACTCTCTCCCCTGATATAAGCTGCCGCCCACAAAGCAGACAACTATGAGGGAAAAATAAATTCCAAAGATCAGTCCAGATAGACATCATCTTCTCCGGTTTGTTTCACACAACGGCAAACAGCCTCCATTTCAAATCCTCTACCAACTGCAAAACGAATCAATTTCCCATTCCGTTCGTATTCCGTACATGCTTTCACACTTCTTCTTTTCTGCTCGATCAAACCAGATAGTATCTCCATATATTCCCGCTCATCTACCTCCTCCAATCCTTTGGCTATAACATCCGCAGGGATTTTCTTCATGCGCAAAGCCTGGCAGATTTTCACTCTGCCCCATTGGTTAAAGCGATATTTATCGCGAACAAAAGCCGAGCAAAAACGCTTCTGGTCAATGTATCTCTCATCCTGCAAATGCCGAACGATTTTCTCCATCATTTCCGGAGTGGCTCCCCATTGTGATAATTTAGCCTCTACATCTGCTACACAACGCTCCATTGAAGAGCAATAAGCTTCTGCCTTATACCTCAAATCATTCTCACTTAATTCTCCCTTCATCTTATTTCTCCGCTTTTATCATTCTATCATTTTGAAAGAGATCTTTTCTCAATTCTATATTTTTGTATTCCAAACCAGCCAACATATCCACCGTTTCCCGACCGTATTCCTGATTAATTTCAAAATAAAGCCTTCCACCAGACACTAGCATATCCCTACCCAATTCTGCTATTTTCCGATAAAACAGCAACGGACTATCATCCGGTACAAACAAAGCCAATTCCGGCTCCCATTCCAAGACATTAGCACTCATATCCTCCCTCTCCTTTTCTGTAATATAAGGTGGATTGCTGACAATGACATCAAACCGCTCACCTGCAGGAGAAGCAAGCAGCACATCCCTTTGCTCAAGAGTTACACGAACGCCGTTCCGCCTGCAATTACGTTCCGCAACTTGCAACGCCTTTTCTGAAACATCCCATGAAACGACCTCCGCCTCTTCCAAATTCTTGGCCAAAGAGACAGCGATGCAGCCGCTCCCCGTACCAATATCCAATATTCTAACCCGACCATACTTATGCTCCCGTATAATCCAGTCTACCAACTCCCCTGTTTCCGGACGTGGAATCAATACATGTTTATTCACTTCAAAAGTAAGGCCATAAAATTCTTCCGTACCTATTATGTATTGAATAGGTTCCAGTTTTTGCAGACGAACCAGAATATCATCCAGCTGTTTCCGCTCATTCACCGAAAAAGTAGTATCTTTGCCTGCATACAATTCAACAACAGACATGCCGAAGACTTGTGTAAGCAGCAATTTAGCCATAGGCACAAGTTCTGAATCAGGGTAATATCCCTGCAAGGTTTGTTTTATGTAAGATACAACAGGATTCATAGTGTCATTTTATATGCAAAAGTAAGAATTTAAACAAGATCGTTATGACAAAAGATGAAAAATATATTTCCCGTTGCCTGCAACTGGCATACAACGGACTTTGTAACACAGCCCCTAATCCGATGGTAGGTGCTGTCATTGTATATCACGACACCATTATTGGAGAAGGCTACCACATCCGTTGCGGAGAGGCACATGCCGAAGTAAACGCCATACGTTCCGTTAAAGACGAAAATCTTTTGAAGGAATCAACCATATACGTAAGTCTGGAACCATGCTCCCACTATGGAAAGACCCCTCCCTGCGCCGACCTGATTATAGAGAAGAGAATCCCCAAAGTCGTAATAGGCTGCATAGACCCGTTTTCCCAAGTAGCCGGCAGAGGCATCGAGAAACTGCGCAAAGCCGGCATTGAAGTAACCGTAGGCGTCTTAGAAGAGGAATGCCGGCATCTGATAAGACGCTTCATAACATTCAACACGTTCAAACGCCCATACATAACCTTAAAGTGGGCAGAATCCGCTGATGGCTTTATCGATATAAACCGCACAGGAGGAAAGCCGATCATACTTTCCAATCCGCTGACCAGCATGCTGGTACACAAAAAACGCGCCGAACATGACGCTATATTAGTAGGACGACACACGGCATTACTTGACAATCCCTCCCTATCCACCCGGAATTGGTACGGCAAGCATCCCGTGCGTCTGGTAATAGATAAAGAATTGACATTACCCCGAGATTTGGAACTTTTCAACGGCAAAATAAAGACATTCGTGTTTACCCGGGAATCCCCCTGTCAGCCAAACGCATTAACAGAATACATATCGTTGGATTTCAACAAAGATATCCTGCCGCAAATAATGGAAGTATTATATCAGAAAAAAATACAATCACTTCTAGTAGAAGGCGGAAGTATTTTATTACAGTCTTTCATAGACTCCGGCTTATGGGATGAAGCTTCATAGAAAAGGCTCCACTACGCTTAAACAATGGAATACAGGCACCTTCTATTCAAAAAAAACACTTTAAACTGAATAAAATATACTTTGGAAGAGAAATAATGCATGCCGTCCATTCACAAATTCAAAGATAAAATGTGGCTGATTGACCGAGAAAAAGGGCTGGTTTATCTATAAATTAATATAAAACTTGTCCCAAAACTTCTATATAGAAAAAAATCTTCCTACTTTTGCGACTTGTAACAATAGACTCATTTGCAAATGAAAATAAAGTTTTTGACTGTCATCACAAGTCTGCTTGCTGCGGCTTTTATAATTACATCTTGCTTGGACGACAACGAAGTAGAAACAGAATATAGTTCAGAATCAAGCATTACCTCTTTTGCTATAAAAGATAAAATTGAAACTCAATATACCGAAAAGGTTAATGGCAAAGACACAACGCTGACATTCACCGTTGATGGTACCAAATACCCTTTTGCCATCGACCAAGGCACAAGACATATCTACAACGTAGACTCCCTGCCAGTCGGTACAGACATCAGCAAAGTCGTAGTCAGCATAAAATCAGACGGTATTGGCATTTTTATTGTCGCTGAGGACAAAGATTCGTTGTGGAATGATACCGACTCCTTGAATTTCGAAAAGCCTGTCCAATTTAAAGTTATGGCGATGAGCGGAGTCTATGGACCTATTTATAAAGCCGAGATTAATGTACATAAACAAGTTCCCGACTCATTGCAGTGGAGCCATAGAGGAAGTAGTTTCGACAACACTATCCAAGCACAGAAAGCAGTCACATTAGGGGATTATATTTATGTTTTCGCACAGCAAGACAATGGCGCCGCTGTTACAAGCACCCACATCAATGACGGAAAAACCTGGACGCCCTTACAGGCTTTACCTGAAAATATGCAAAATGCGGACTATTCTTCTGTCATGGCATGGGGAAACCAATTATACATACTTGCCGACAATGACCTGTACTGCTCCTCTGACGGAAAAAGCTGGAGCAAGATGGGTACTAACACCAAATTCGAGAAGCTGATTGCCGGTGTTCATTCAGAACATAACTGCAAATTGTACGCCATAGACACCAACAATCATTTTATGGAAAGCACGGATGCTCTGGTTTGGGATACTAATGGCGAGGTTCCGGCCAATTTCCCGAAAATCAGTTATCATACACAGCTTACCCGTTGGTAACCAATAAATTCATAGACCGTATGTACTAATGGGAGAAAATCCCATTGCGACCGACACGACCTCTACTGTATGGACCAGACTGACTACAGAAGACAGTTGCAGATTATCCTACAGCCGCATACGATAGTTTTTATTGTCCCAAGCTGGCTAATATAGCATGATCCATTACAACGACCAATTATACGCTTTCGGTGGTCCGGGTAAAAGTTTCGGTAAGGACATTCCCGCTTTCAGCCGATTCTACGGATCAACGGATCAAGGCGTTACATGGAAACCTGTTTCAAGATATGTATTCTTCCCTACAGAATTCACTGATCTATACAACCAGGCAGACGGCAACTATTCTTATGTTGTAGACAAGAATAACTTCTTGTGGATTATATGGAGCCGAAGCGGAGAAGTATGGAGAGGACGAATCAATAAGTTGGGATTCGATTCCAAGGAATAAAGTCAAAGAGAGTCATATAAAATAGATTGCGACATGCCATATAGAGAGCAAATAGACAAAAGCCGTATACCTGCCCATGTAGCCATTATAATGGATGGAAATGGAAGATGGGCTAAACAACGTGGACAGGCGCGCAGTTTCGGACATCAAGCCGGTGCAGAAACTGTACACATCATAGCAGAAGAAGCGGCTAGACTGGGAGTCAAATACTTGACACTATATACTTTCTCTACCGAAAACTGGAATCGTCCGGTAGATGAAGTCGCTGCTCTGATGAGTCTTCTGATGGACTCCATTGAAGAAGAAACTTTCATGAAAAACAACATCAGTTTTCGCATTATCGGTGATACGGCAAAGTTACCGGTAGAAGTTCTGGAACGATTGAACCAATGCATTGAACGCACCTCAATCAATACCGGTATGTGTCTGACACTTGCTTTAAGCTACTCTTCCAAATGGGAAATAACAGAAGCGGTAAGACAAATAGCGGCCAAGATTCAAAACGACAAACTAGCCATTGAGGACATCGATGACAATTTGATAAGTGCACATTTAAGTACAAACTATATGCCCGACCCGGATTTGCTTATACGTACCGGAGGAGAAATCCGCCTTAGCAACTATCTGCTTTGGCAATGTGCTTATTCCGAACTATATTTTTGTGAAACGTTCTGGCCGGACTTCCGCGAAGAAGAATTTTGCAAAGCCATTTATGATTATCAGAAAAGAGAACGCCGTTTCGGCAAAACCAGTGAACAAATATAAAGTTAGATAAAATGCTATATCGTATTTCACTTATACTATTAACGCTTACATGCCTATTTTGCTTTTCAACAGGCAGTTACGCCCAAGAAGCAAACGTAGAAGAAAACGACAATCCAGTCATACTTTATTCCGGAACGCCCAAGAAGTATGAAATCGGCGGAATCAAAGTAGAAGGCGTAAAAAACTATGAAGATTATGTATTGATCGGACTTTCAGGATTATCGGTAGGACAGACCATTGTTGTTCCGGGAGATGACATCACCACAGCTGTAAAACGTTATTGGCGACACGGACTGTTCTCGGATGTACAAATCCTAGCTGAAAAAATTGTTGGAGACAAGATCTATTTAAAAATCATCCTGGCCCAACGTCCACGTATTGCCGACATTCGTTACCACGGCGTAAAGAAAAGCGAGCGTGAAGATTTGGAAGCCAAACTAGGTTTGGTAAAAGGAAGCCAGATTACTCCCAACTTGATAGACCGTGCTAAAATATTAATCAAGAAACATTTCGATGAAAAAGGTTTTAAAAACGCCGAAGTGACCATCGTAGAGCGTGATTTGGCTGACAATAAGGACCAAGTGGATGTTGATGTGATGATTGACAAGAAAGAAAAGGTAAAAGTCCACAAGATCACCATTGACGGCAACACCGTGTTAAGTGACAAGAAGTTAAAACGCGTCATGAAGAAGACGAATGAGAAAAACAAACTTGTCAACCTTTCCGTACCAAAAATTCATTGAAGAGAAATACGAAGAAGACAAACAGCATATCATCGACAAATACAACGAATTAGGTTACCGAGACGCACAAATTGTTGTGGACAGTGTTTCTCCGTACGATGACCGTACCGTCGACGTGTACATGAAAATAGAAGAAGGTGACAAATACTATCTGCGCAACGTGACCTGGGTAGGTAACACCATTTATGCTTCGGACTGGCTGAACGAACAGCTCCGTATGAAAAAGGGAGATGTTTATAACCAGAAATTAATGACCGAGCGTCTGACCGGTGATGAAGATGCTATCGGTAACTACTACTATAATAAAGGATACGTTTTCTATAACCTTGACCCCGTAGAAGTAAACATAGACGGCGACTCCATTGATTTGGAAATGCGTATTCAGGAAGGTCCTCAGGCCTCTATCAGCAAAGTGCGTATCAACGGTAACGACCGTTTGTATGAAAACGTAGTACGCCGTGAGTTAAGAACCAAGCCGGGAGATCTGTTCAGCAAAGAAGCATTGGAACGTTCTTATCGTGAGATAGCCCAGATGGGACACTTCAACCCTGAAAATATCCAGCCGGATGTACAACCGGACCCGACCAACGGTACGGTAGACATCAACTGGAACCTGGAATCTAAAGCAAACGACCAGGTAGAATTCTCGGCAGGTTGGGGACAGACCGGTGTTATCGGTAAATTAAGTTTGAAGTTCACGAACTTCTCTATGGCCAACTTGTTCCATAAGAGTGACAACTACCGCGGATTCCTGCCACAAGGTGATGGACAGACATTAACCATCAGCGGACAGACCAACGGTAGTTATTACCAGTCATATAGTGTATCGTTCTTTGACCCATGGTTTGGCGGAAAACGTCCGAATTCATTCTCTGTTTCGGCTTTCTACTCCATACAGACAGATATCAGCAGTAACTACTATAACTCAGCTTATATGAATAATTACTACAATTATTACAGCGGTTATGGAAATTATTATGGCGGATATAATAACAACTACGAGTCTTTTTATGACCCCGATAAATCTATCCAGATGTATGGAGCATCTATCGGTTGGGGTAAGCGTTTGAGATGGCCGGATGACTATTTTACCTTGTCAGCCGAGCTCTCTTACCAGCGCTTTATTTTGAAAGACTGGAGTTACCTGTATATCAAGTTGAACAACGGAGAATACATGTCAACCGGTAATTGCAACAACCTGAGTTTGAATCTGACTTTGGCACGTAACTCTACGGATAACCCGATTTTCCCGCGTCGCGGTTCTGAATTCTCGGCTTCCGTACAGCTGACTCCTCCGTACTCATTGTTCAGTAACAAGGACTACTCGGTATACGGTAAAGATGATTATGATGAAGCGGCAAGTATGTTCAACTGGATTGAATACCACAAATGGAAATTCAAATCAAAGACCTATACCGCTCTTACAGGAGGTCAGAAATGTCCGGTTATCATGACACGTGCAGAGTTCGGTTTGCTGGGTCACTATAACAAGTACAAGAAATCACCTTTTGAAACATTCTATATGGGTGGTGACGGTATGACAGGCTATAGCACCAGCTACGCTTCCGAAACCATTGCACTGCGTGGTTACGAAAACGGTTCATTGACTCCTTATGGTAGTGAAGGCTATGCTTACGTACGTTTAGGTGCAGAATTAAGATACCCGTTGATGCTGGAAAATTCGACCAGTATCTATGCACTAGGCTTCATTGAAGGAGGTAACGCATGGACAGATGTAAGCAAATTCAATCCGTTCCAGTTGAAACGCTCGGCAGGTGTCGGTGTCCGTATCTTCCTGCCGATGATTGGTATGATGGGTATTGACTGGGCATACGGTTTCGACAAGATTAACGGATCCAGCCAATACAGTGGAAGCCAGTTCCACTTTATCCTGGGACAAGAGTTTTAATAACTAAAAACAATGTGATTATGAAAAAGGCTATCCTATTATCTCTATTGTTTGTGGCTTGTGTATTCACAGCCAGCGCTCAAAAGTTCGCCTTGATTGATATGGAATATATCCTGAAGAATATTCCTGCATACGAACAGGCGAATACCCAACTGAATCAAGCTTCACAACAATATCAAAGTGAGGTGGAAGCAAAAGCAAAAGAAGCGGAAGCACTTTATAAAGAATATCAGAAAGCCTCGGCTTCCCTGTCGGCCGCACAGAAAACGCAAAGAGAAGAAGCGATTGTAGCAAAAGAAAAGGAAGCAGCCGAACTGAGAAAGAAATATTTCGGTCCCGAAGGAGAAATGGCCAAAAAACAAGAGGCATTGATCGCACCAATCAAGATAAAATCTATGAAGCGGTAAAACAGATTTCAGAGCAAAAAGGATAATGCGGCAGTAGTGGACAGAGCTCCGCCCAAAGCATTATTTTCGCATCTCCAAGCATTGATATCAGCAATGAAGTGCTCTCAAGATTAGGATATTCAAATTAATTTCCTACATTTGCAACCGATAATCCAAATTTGCAATAACTAATAAAAAATAGAACTATGTTGAAAAAAATTGCTTTACTACTTTTACTTATCGCTCCGATGAGTGTATTTGCTCAGAAATTCGGGCATATTAAATCCGCAGATGTACTTACTGTCATGCCGGAATTCACAAAGGCCCAGACCGACATCCAAGCCATGCAGAAACAATACGAGGATGAAATGAAACGTGCAACTGATGAACTGACCAAAAAATATACTGAATATCAACAGGAACAAGCCAACCTTCCTAAGAACATTCAGGAAAGACGCCAGAAAGAATTGCAGGAGTTACAGGAAAAAGGAATGCAGTTCCAACAAGATGCACAACAACAGTTGCAGAAATCATACGCTGATATGATGGAACCTATCTACAAGAAAATTGAAGACGCCATCAAAGCAGTAGGCCAGGAAGGTGGATATACTTATATCTTCGATTTGAACAGAACAGAAATTCCCTACGTAAATGAAGCGCAGTCTACAGATGTAACTGCTGCTGTCAAAGCTAAAGTAGGAATCAAATAATTAAGTTAAGGACCTTTACAGGCACGGATTACACAGATTTCACAGGTTTCAGAACCGTGAACATCCGTGTAATCGTGCCTGTATTATATAGCTATACTGCCATGATCCCATCTATCCTCCCTTCAACCGGTCCCATCGGTGTATTCGACTCCGGCTACGGCGGTCTGACCATTCTGGACAAAATACGCGGACTGATGCCTGAGTATGATTATATCTATTTGGGAGACAGCGCACGCTGTCCGTACGGACCGCGCTCTTTTGAAGTTGTTTACGAATTTACCCTGCAAGCCGTAAGCAAACTGTTTGAACTGGGATGTCCTTTGGTGATATTGGCATGCAACACAGCATCGGCAAAAGCCTTACGCACCATCCAGCAGATCAATCTTCCGGTAATAGACGCTACCCGCAGAGTACTCGGTGTCATCCGGCCTACAGCAGAATGTATAGGAGAAATCACCCGAAGCCGGCACGTAGGTATACTGGCCACAGCCGGTACCATCAAATCCGAATCCTATCTTTTGGAAATACATAAGTTATCTCCCGACATTGTGGTAACAGGAGAAGCCTGTCCCATGTGGGTCTCCTTGGTAGAGAATAATGAATATCAATCGGAAGGAGCCGACTATTTCGTCAAACAACATATCAACCGGCTGCTGGATAAAGATCCGATGATTGACACCATTATATTGGGATGTACCCATTATCCGCTGCTACTGGATAAAATAAGGCAATTTACGCCTGAACCTATCCGCATCATTTCACAAGGGGAATATGTGGCCCGGAGCCTGCGAGACTATTTAAACCGCCATCCGGAAATGGACGCACGCTGCGATAAAGGAGGAAACTGCCGCTTCCTCACCACAGAAAGCGAAAACAAGTTTGAGGAATCCGCTTCCATCTTCTTGGGCCGGCAAGACATAAAGGTAAAAAGCATAGCATTGGAATAACTTTCTTCCGGTTTACCTGTTATATATACCATCCATAACGCTTAATTCATGAAGATATGTATACAAATAAAGTAAAGAAGATAGCTGCGGTACACGATCTGTCCGGTGCAGGGCGGGTATCCCTCACCGTCGTTATCCCTATCCTCTCATCCATGGGCTTTCAACGTCTGCCTCTGCCCACAGCCGTATTATCGAGCCACACCCAATACCCGCATTTCTCTTTTCTGGATCTGACGGATGAAATGCCTAGGATCATCAGTGAATGGAAACAACTTGGCGTACAATTCGATGCTATTTATACGGGCTACTTGGGATCTCCCCGCCAGATACAAATCGTATCCGGTTCATTGATGATTTCCGCCAGTCCGACAGCCTGGTCATGATAGATCCCGTATTAGGAGACAACGGGAAGCTATATACCAATTTTGACGAACAAATGATTCTGGAAATGCGTCACCTCATCCGGAAAGCAGATGTCATCACGCCCAATATGACCGAACTGTTCTATTTGCTGGACAAACCCTATAAAGCGGAGAATACAGACGAAGAACTAAAAGCTTACCTGCATGAAATTTCGGAGCACGGCCCCGGCATCGTTATTATCACCAGCGTGCCCGTACAGGGAGATCCTCGCAAAACTTCCGTTTACGCCTATGACAGACAGGGAAACCGCTATTGGAAAGTAACGTGTCCCTACCTGCCCGCACACTATCCCGGCACAGGCGATACATTTACCAGTGTGATTACCGGATCACTGATGCAAGGCGACAGTCTTCCTATCGCCTTGGACCGCGCCACACAGTTTATCCTTCAAGGCATCCGCGCCACTTTCGGCTATGAATATGATAATCGGGAAGGCATTTTGCTGGAGAAGGTGCTGCATAATCTGGATATGCCTATTCAGGTGAGCAGCTACGAATTGATTTGAGGACCCTGAAAGTAGAAGATCTGAAACGCCCTGGAAAGAAGCTTGTACCAAGCCCTATTGCTCCGACGATTAAGGTCGTTTTTCCTTATAGCTAACCCTTATCATACAGTTAACTACTACAGACTCCGGCAGTGGACTGTACAGTCTACTGCAAGAGTTTATACAGTCCACTATATCAGACTGTACAAACCACCGCAAGAGACTATAGTACACAACCATAAAAAAGAGCTTAACCATAAGGTAAAACAAGGTTAACCACAAAGAAGAAAAGACTTAACCAGATAAAGCCATAAGCCAAAAGACGAAAAGAATAAAAACAAAGAAAGCAGCCAAGCCGTACCGTACAAACCGACAAACATCAGCCGTATCAACAATAATAAATAAATTACCTGCCCAGCAACCTGCGCTGAGATAACGCACGGGATACCACACGGAAAGAAAGCCCACCACCAGCACAGTGGCAAAGACTATAACAATATCCCATACATGGACACTGACGGGATAGGCATCCACCACAAAATTACCGCCGGAATTACCACCTCCCAGCGAAAGCAATCCGAATTCCTGCTGGATAAAGCAAAGGATCAGCCCAGTATCACACCAACCACCGCACCTATCAGTGAAATCATACGCCCCTCGAACAGGAATATACGCGTGATCAGCTTGTCGCTGGCCCCAAATTGCGCAATGTCACTACATCTGCCTTCTTATCTATAATCAGCATGGACAAGGAGCCTATTACATTAAAGCAAGCTATCATCAGGATAAAGGTAAGGAAAATATAAGATATCAGCTTCTCTATCTCCATAATGCGGAAAGTATCCGCTTGCTGCTCATACCGGTCCTGCACCCGGAAACCATCTCCCAATATTTTCTGTATCTTCGATTTTACACTCCCTACATCTGCATCCGGCTTCAATTTCAATTCTACCGAACTCACTTCTGTGTCATACTGGAACAACCTACGGGCAAATTGGAGGGAAGTCAAAATGTAAGAAGAGTCATACTTCTGTTGGTTCACCGCAAACACAAGGCCGCTGGAATATAAATCGGCAGAGTTAAAGCTGGAAGCTGGATTGGCCATATTGACTTTAGCTCCCCGTTTGGGAGCATAAATCTCTAGCGGATCGAGGAATTTGATACCCGTTCCCAAGATGGAAACCAATTCTATGCCGGGAATGGCATAATCCACCACTTCATCATGCAACACGAATTGCCCCCGGCCGAAAAGAATACTGTCAATAGCGGTCAGATCCTCGAAATTATCCTCAATTCCCTTGATCACCGCCATAGTCTGACGGCCCTTATACTGAACCATCGCATTCTCTTCCAAGGACTCAGAAAAACAGCGATCTCCGGCATCCGGCGCAAAGCTTCTATACGCGCTTCCTGTCCGTCAAAGACCTTTCCGGTGACAGCCGTAATTTTCAGCTCCGGATCAAAAGCCGTAAAGAAAGTAGCCACCAGATCCTGGAAGCCGTTAAAAACAGACAAAGTACATACCAATGCCAATGTAGCCAAAGCCACTCCGCAGACGGAAATGGCTGAAATGACATTAATGGCATTGTGCGACTTCTTGGAAAAAAGATAACGCTTCGCTATATAAAAGGGAAAATTCACCGCCCGGTTCTACTTTTTCAACAATTCGTCTATACGTTCGGCATAATCCAATGAATCATCCACAAAGAATTTCAACTCGGGAATGATGCGCAACTGATGGCGTACCCGTGTTCCTAACTCATAACGGATGGATTTCATATTATCATTGATATTCTTTACTATTTCCTGGCTCCTCTCAGAAGGGAACACGCTGAGATAGACACGTGCAATACTCATATCGGGACTGATGCGGACAGCACTTACCGACACCAAAACACCATTCATGGACTTGGTCTGAAGCAGGAAAATCTCACTCAACTCCTTTTGGATCAAACGAGAAATCTTATTTTGTCTGGTCGTTTCCATAATTAATAATTATTCAGTTTGCTAATTTGTTAATATGCCATACGGTTCATAGCATAACCTATTGGCACATTATTCAACATTTTCTTATGATTGTCAGCCCGTCGCGCAAGGGAAGAATCACCTTTTCAACCCGTTTGTCGGCAGCTACCAAATCATTAAATTTCTTTATTCCAATAGTCTGAAGATCTGTATGATGCGGTTCCTCCAATACATGTCCGTCCCACAATGTGTTATCGGCAATGATGTATCCGCCGGGTGATAATTTCTCCAGTACCATTTCGTAATATTCAATATACTTCCGCTTATCACCGTCTACAAACGCCAAATCAAAGGTAATGTTCATGCCAGGCAGCAACTTCAGCGCATCACCTATATAAAATTTAATCTTGCCGGCGTAAGGCGAACCTTCCAGCCAGGGACGTGTAAAGTCCTCCTGCTCATCGTTTATCTCAAATGTGTGCAACGTGGCCCCCTCTTCCAACCCTTCGGCCAGGCAAAGTGCGGAGTAGCCACTGTAAGTCCCGATTTCCAGCACCTGACGGGGGCGTATCATTTGCACAAACATTTTCAGCATACGTCCCTGCAAGTGGCCGGAAGCCATACGGGGACGTAAAAGCTTGACGTGCGTATCGCGATAAAGTGCCTTCAGATAATCACTTTCTTCATCAATGTGCTGAAGGATATATTCGTCAATAGCGTCCGTTTCTTTCATTCCTATCTTCTATTATTATAGGTAACGGTTGCGGTTGGGCAGCACATAGTCCATAGCATACTTCAACACATCTCCCACTACATTGATTTCAAGGAAAGAAGTCTGAGTACCTTGCTTGCCGCTGCTCAGGTAAGCCACCATGTCGCTTTCACTCAAGACACCATCATCCAGCAATTTACGCAAAGCAGCGAAATAATATGCCTGTCCGTTAGCCTTTTCGGGCATATAGATAGCTTCCACCCCATATGACAAAGCCAGATGACGCATCGTCTTTTCTTTATAACAGATGGCCAATACAGGATATTTGCCACGGAAAGCAGCAATATTACGTGCGGTACGCCCGCTGAAACTGTCGGTAATAATGGCGCGGATATTCAGTTTGCTGGTAGCCTTTACTGCCTGTTTTGCCAGGAAAGCGGTTACATCATTGGAGTTTTCATCCAAAGGAATACGGATGTCATTCTCGGCCAGTTTATCTTTCTCGGCCTGCGCTGCAATCTTGGCCATCGTCTTCACGGCTTCCACCGGATACTTGCCGTATGCCGTTTCCCCACTCAGCATCAATGCATCCGTGCGGTAGTAAATAGCATTGGCAATATCGGTCACTTCAGCACGGGTAGGACGCGGATTATTAATCATGGTATGCAACATCTGGGTAGCAACAATCACCGGTTTCTTTGCCAGAATACATTTTTTGATCAACAGACGCTGAATGCCGGGAATTCGTTCCTGAGGAACCTCAATGCCCAAGTCACCACGAGCCACCATGACTCCGTCGGCCACTTCCAATATTTCATCAATATTGTCCACTCCTTCCTGATTTTCGATCTTGGCGATAATCTTAATGTCGCTGCCGTATGCATCCAGTATCTGACGGATATCCAGCACATCCTGCTTATTACGAACAAACGAATGTGCTATGAAATCAATGTCCTTTTCAATAGCATACAGTATATTGTTACGGTCCTTTTCTGTCAAAGAAGGGAGATTGATGCGCACGCCCGGTACATTTACACTCTTACGGTTACCCAAAGTAGCTTCATTCTGCACCTCACACAACAAATACTCGTCTGTCTTCTCAATCACACGCAGCTCCAGATCACCATCATCAATCAGAATATCGCCATCCACCTGGAGATCATGCACAAAACCGGGATAAGATACAGCAATACATTCACGGGTCGTTTCTTGTGCAGGATTGCCTACAATCTTCACTTTGTCACCAATCTGATAAGGAATAGGCTCGCCGCCCGCAATAGCAGTAGTACGCACTTCGGGCCCTTTTGTGTCCATCAATATGGCAATACGGTTGGAAACCTCACGTACATTGGTTATCAATTTTTCAAAACCTTCACGTGAAGCGTGAGCCGTATTCATACGGACCACATTCATACCGGCCTTGAAAAGATCTCTTATAAACTCTACCTCGCAACGCTGATCTGAGATGGACGCTACGATTTTTGTTTGTTTCAACATCATAATCTTATCACCTTATATTATACCTAAACGTTTTATTTTCTCATTAACAAAGCCTCAATCGCCAAACGATATGAATGAAGCCCGAACCCACAAATCACCCCCGCACAAGCACAGGAAATCATCGACTTATGGCGAAACTCCTCACGGGTATGTACATTCGAGATGTGCACCTCAACCACGGGAGCTGTCACGGCGCGGATAGCATCCTGCAAAGCAATGGAAGTATGCGTATAAGCCCTGCATTCAACACGATGCCGTCATAATCAAAACCCACTTCGTGTATTTTGTTGATCATCTCACCTTCCACATTCGACTGATAATACGCTATTTCAATGTCCGGATAAGTACGGCGCAATTCCACCAGATAGTCTTCAAATGAAACAGCGCCATAAATGGAAGGTTCCCGTTTGCCTAATAAATTGATATTAGGTCCATTAATAATTTGTATTTTCATATTTATACTATATCTGAACTTTTCTACCTTTGCAGGGAATTTGGGTACAAAGGTAGAAAAAAGAAATGAAAAGAACCGAGAAAACAGACAAGATATTGGTGAAATACAAACAATATTTAAAGTTGGAGAAATCGTTATCTGACAATACGGTAGATGCTTATCTTACTGACCTGGACAAGTTACTGGCTTATCTTACATTAGAAAACATCAACATTCTGGATGTCCGGCTTGAAAATCTGGAAGATTTCTCGGCCGGATTACATGATATCGGCATCCACCCCGTTCGCAGGCACGCATCTTGTCGGGCATCCGCTCTTTCTACCGTTTCCTCATTATGGAAGATTACCTGAAAGCCGACCCGACAGAATTGCTGGAATCCCCCCAGACAGGTTTCAAACTGCCCGAAGTAATGACTGTAGAAGAGATAGACCTGCTGATAGGAAGCATAGACCGCAGCACCAAAGAGGGACAGCGCAACAGGGCCATACTGGAAACGCTTTACAGTTGCGGGCTCCGCGTTTCCGAACTCTGCAACCTGAAATTATCCGAACTTTATTTTGAAGAAGGCTTCATCAAAGTGGAAGGAAAAGGAAGCAAACAGCGGCTGGTTCCTATTTCACCGCGCGCCATCAAGGAAATCAGGCTCTACTTCACCGACCGTAACCTGATGAAAATAAAGCCGGGATTTGAAGACTTTGTCTTTATCAGCAATTTCGGGAAGAACATCTCCCGCATCATGGTTTTCCATATCATCAAAGAACTGGCAGCCCGGATAGGTCTGAAAAAAAAATCAGTCCTCACACTTTCCGCCATTCTTTTGCAACACATTTGCTGGAAGGAGGCGCCAACTTGCGTGCCATACAGTGTATGCTGGGACATGAAAGTATCGGGACAACAGAAATTTATACACATATAGACCGTAATATGCTACGCAGTGAAATCATAGAACATCACCCCCGTAACATCAAATTCAGAGAAAAAGATAATAAAGGTTCTATATTCTAAAATATTTTAAGATAAATTGAAAAAAAGCAGGCTAAGAAGCTAGCATATAATAGAGTTTTTCCTATCTTTGTCCCCAAAGAGACGCACAAAAACGTACTATAGCGAATTTTACATTACAAACGTTAAATTAATAAGTAACTATGATTAAAAAGTTGTATTTGCCCTTAGTGGCTTTATTGGTCCTTGCCTTATCATCATGCGGCAAGATGGGAGAATTGTCTTCTGACTATTTCACAACTAACCCTGAAGTGCTTGAAGCAATCGGTGGTAAAGTGCCTGTGACAATTAATGGTAAATTCCCCGAAAAGTATTTCAAGAAGAACGCAACTGTTGAAGTTACCCCCGTTCTGAGATGGAAAGGCGGCGAAGCTAAAGGCCAGCCCGCTGTATTCCAAGGAGAAAAAGTAGAAGGAAACAATCAGACTATCGCTTACAAGGCAGGTGGCAGCTACACGATGAAAGCTTCTTTCGACTACGTTCCCGAAATGGCAAACTCTGAACTTTATCTTGATTTCAAGATTACAAAAGGAAAGAAATCATACACTATTCCTTCTGTGAAAATCGCTGATGGCGTTATCGCGACTTCTGAACTGCCTACTGCTGCCAGCTCTAACGCATCATACGCTAACGATGCTTTCCAACGCATTATTAAAGATGCTCAGACTGCCAACATCATGTTCTTGATCCAGCAAGCCAACTTGCGCAACAGCGAATTGAATTCTGACGATATCAAAGAATTCCATAAGAAAGTGGCTGAAATTAATGCTGACACAAAGAACTACAAACTGAACAACATCGAAATTTCTGCATACGCTTCACCTGATGGTGGTGTGGAACTGAACACCGGTTTGGCTGAAAACCGTGAAGCAAACACAGAAAAATATATGGAACGCCAGTTGAAGAAGGGCAAGATTGATACTAACCTGGATGCAAAATACACTGCACAAGACTGGGAAGGCTTCCAAGAACTGGTATCTAAATCAAACTTGCAGGATAAAGATTTGATCTTACGTGTTCTTTCTATGTACAATGATCCTGAACAAAGAGAAGCTGAAATCAAGAATATCTCTTCTGTATACAAAACTTTGGCTGACGAAATCCTGCCTCAGTTGCGTCGTGCCCGTTTAACTGCCAACTATGACATCATCGGTCGTAGCGATGACGAAATCAACGAAGCATTCAACTCTGATCCTAAAGTATTGAGTGTAGAAGAATTATTGTACGCTGCTACACTGACTAACGACAACGCTCGCAAAGAAGCTATCTTCACCAAGACAACTCAACTTTATCCGAACGATTTCCGTGCTTATAATAACTTGGGTGAATTGGCATTCGCTGCCGGTGATGCTGCTAAAGCAGAAAGCTACTTCAAACAAGCTGCTTCTAAGAACGCTAACGCTCCTGAAGTAAACGCTAACCTTGGTCTTTGCGAATTGGTTAAGGGCAATGTTGCAGCTAGCCGAAACTTACTTAGGCAAAGCTACAGGTGCTAACGCTGCGGCGAAGCTTGGGTAACTTATATATCAAACAAGGCCAGTATGACAGAGCTGTCAACTCATTCGGTGACGCTAAGACTAACAGTGCCGCTCAAGCTCAGATTTTGGCTAAAGACTATAACAAAGCAAAAAGCTACTTTGTCTGCAATCAAGAATCCGGATGCAATGACTGACTACTTGATGGCTATCGTTGGTGCTCGCACAAACAATGCTTCATTGGTAAGCAGCAGCATCAAGAGCGCAATCGCAAAAGATCCTTCAATGGCTGAAAAGCTGCTAACGATCGCGAGTTCGCTAAATACGCTGATGCTATCAAATAATATAACTAGATATCATCTTGTCTAGTTTTTTAGATGATTATGACTGAAACCGGAGGCTTCGTGATGAAGCTTCCGGTCTTTTTATGTAAAATAACCTTCATTTATGCCTGCCTTTAGCCACAAAATGCGTATTTTCGCAAAAAATATCTTGAAATGAAAAAATTACTATTCTTTCTTTTCACTCTTGTTGTGCTGGCAAGCGGCTGCGGCAAGAAAAATACATTCACCTTGGAAGGAAGCATTAAAGGACTTCCTTCAGACACTATATTAGTATTTTATCAAGAACCCGATTACAAGCTGGATACCATACTCCTCTCAAAAGGTAAATTCACTTACACCATTACCCCTGACACATTTACTATCTTCTCATTACTATTGGGAGAAAAACAAATCTTACCGATATATGCTGATAAAGGAGAAAGTGTTACCCTAAACGGAATGGTCGGAAAGATAGAGGTTAAAGGAAAGGGAGAAAACGCACAACTGGCAAAACATATCCAGTACCTTAGCACCTTAGAAAATAACAAGGCAGCTGTTATGACTGCTGTGGATTCGTTGATTAAAACCAACCCAAGCTCGTACAGCAATATCTATCTGATAGACAAATATTACGTACAGGACTCGCTTCCTGATTACAACCACATAGATCAGCTGATAAAAGGACTAAGCGGTATTATAAAAGACACACCTTATATTATAGAACTCCAGAATAAATTAAGCGAGAAAAAAGAACTGACAGAACATCGCTACGTTTCCAACATCTCGTGCACGGATAAAAAAGGAAAGACCGTCAACTGGAACAGTGTAAAAGGGAAATATGTCCTTTTGGATTTTTGGGCAAGCTGGAACAAAGAAAGCATTGCCACACAAGATTCTTTAGTATCCGTACAAAAGGCATTGAAAAAAGACAAGTTTGTTATTATCAGCCTCTCCCTTGATCTGGATAAAAAGGAATGGATGGAGAAAATCATTCAAAGAGATACCACGCAATGGAAACAAGTTTGCGATTTCAAAGGCTGGAACAATTCCATTGTCAAGCAACAAGCATAACCCGGATTCCTGCCAATATACTGATAGGTCCTGACAAGCGGGTCATCACACAAGATATACGGGGCAAAGAACTGATAGACAAAGTGAGACAGCTGACAGAACAAGATAAAGAGAAAGAAAAAGCCGCCAAAGAGGCAGAACGTGCTCGAAAGAGACAAAATAAAAAATTAAAGAATGCTGGTAAAAGTCTATGGAGCAGCCGTTCAAGGTATCGACGCTACCATTGTAACTATTGAAGTAAATAGTTCACGAGGTATAAAATTCTTCCTTGTCGGTCTGCCGGACTCGGCCGTGAAAGAAAGTCATGAACGTATTATTTCCGCCTTACAGGTAAACGGATATAAATTCCCCACTTGTCAAATTGTAGTGAATATGGCCCCTGCGACATACGCAAGGAGGGGTCTGCATACGACCTTCCGCTAGCAATCGGAATATTGGCCGCTACCCAAATCGTATCGGAAGAAAAACTTTCACGTTATCTTATTATCGGAGAACTTAGCCTGGATGGAAGCCTTCAACCAGTCAAAGGAGCCCTCTCCATAGCTATCAGTGCCCGCGAGCAAGGTTTTGAAGGCTTCATACTTCCCAAACAAAATGCGCGGGAAGCTGCTGTAGTAAACAACCTGAAAGTATATGGCGTAGAAAATATCAAAGAGGTCATCGAATTTTTCAATAATGAACGCAATCTGGAGCCTAGCATCGTCAATACACGGGAGGAATTCTATGAACACCAAAGTAGCTTTCCATACGATTTTGCTGATGTGAAAGGACAAGAAAGTGTAAAACGCGCATTGGAAGTAGCCGCGTCCGGAGGACACAACCTGATTATGATCGGTTCACCCGGAAGTGGGAAGTCCATGATGGCAAAGTGTATGCCAAGCATTCTCCCTCCCCTTTCATTGGGTGAAAGTCTGGAAACGACTAAAATACATTCAGTAGCAGGAAAATTAGGAAAAGACAGTTCACTGATTGCCATCCGGCCTTTCCGTAGTCCCCATCATACAATTTCGCAAGTAGCAATGGTAGGTGGCGGCACCAATCCCCAACCGGGAGAAATCAGTCTGGCTCACAACGGTTTGCTCTTTCTAGACGAGTTGCCGGAATTTAACAGAAGTGTACTTGAAGTACTTCGCCAACCCCTAGAGGACAGGCATATATCCATCGCACGAGCTAAATACAGTCTGGATTATCCGGCCAGTTTCATGCTGGTAGCCAGTATGAATCCCTGTCCATGCGGATATTATAATCATCCCACACGAGCTTGCGTCTGTAATCCCGGACAAGTGCAACGGTACCTGAACCGTATCTCCGGTCCTTTACTGGACCGCATAGATATCCAAATAGAAATAGTTCCGGTTCCATTCGAAAAAATGGCAGAACGCCATCATGCGGAAAGTAGTGCAAGCATACGCGAACGGGTTATCAAGGCCCGGAAAATACAAGCTCAACGTTTTGCCAACCATCCGGGTATTTACTGCAACGCACAAATGGAAGCCGGGTTACTCCATCTGTACGCTCAACCCAATGAAGCAGGGCTAAAATTATTACGAACTGCCATGACACGCCTCAACCTGTCGGCGCGCGCATACGGGCGTATTCTAAAAGTAGCGCGTACCATTGCCGATCTGGACAACAGCGAACACATTACTTCCATCCACCTGGCAGAAGCGATAAGCTATAGAAATCTTGATAGAGAAGACTGGGCCGGTTAGTTTAGCTGCCCGACTCAGTTTCCTTTGCATGATAAATGACCTGCATCAATGAGTCCAGTTCAATGTAATTTGAAAGAACATCCTCTTCCTTATCGGTCGTTTCCCAATCTTTATCCTCTCTCTTTTTAGAGAAAAGTGCATTTAAAATGAATTTATACCACGTATTCATGTCTCGTTCGACTTAAGGTTTTATAAAAAACAGGATAAGTAAAATTTAGTTCATCATTTTTCTCTCCTTAAGATTAAATGCAAATAAGTGCAAATCACTGCATCACGATATAACATTTTTCTGTATTTTCACTTCTTCCGACAAAGCCCCCGAATAACCATATTTTATAATAAGTACGGCCTGTCAGAGATTTTAAGGGAGAAATATTTCTGATTATTCCATATACTTACTAAAAATCACTAACTTTGCACGTTACTGGTAGAAATAACAAAAAAGACATCATACAATGGAAAATAAATTCAAAAGAACCACCGTCACATCCGCTTTGCCCTACGCAAACGGTCCGGTACATATTGGTCATCTGGCAGGTGTATATGTTCCTGCTGATATCTACGTGCGCTATCTCCGCCTGAAAAAAGAAGATGTTCTTTTCATCGGAGGCTCTGACGAACACGGAGTACCTATCACCATTCGTGCAAAGAAAGAAGGTATTACTCCACAAGATGTGGTGGACCGCTATCATACCTTGATAAAAGAATCATTCAAAGAATTTGGAATTTCATTCGATATATACTCTCGTACTACATCAAAGACACACCACGAACTGGCTTCCGAATTCTTCAAAACCCTGTATGATAAAGGTGAGTTCATTGAAAAGACCTCCATGCAATATTACGACGAAGAAGCCCATCAGTTCCTGGCCGACCGTTATATTACCGGTGAATGTCCTCACTGCCATGCAGAAGGAGCCTACGGTGACCAATGCGAGAAGTGCGGAACATCACTTTCTCCGACCGACCTGATCAATCCGAAAAGTGCTATCAGTGGCAGTAAACCAGTGATGCGTGAAACCAAACATTGGTATCTGCCATTGGACAAACACGAAGGATGGCTGCGTGAATGGATTCTTGAAAATCATAAAGAATGGCGCCCCAATGTATACGGACAATGTAAAAGCTGGTTGGATATGGGCTTGCAACCCCGTGCGGTAAGCCGTGACTTGGATTGGGGAATCCCTGTTCCTGTAGAAGGCGCTGAGGGAAAAGTACTTTATGTATGGTTCGATGCCCCCATCGGCTATATTTCAAATACAAAAGAATTACTTCCCGACAGTTGGGAAACTTGGTGGAAAGATCCAGAAACCCGTTTGATTCACTTCATCGGAAAAGACAATATTGTATTCCACTGCATTGTTTTCCCTGCTATGCTGAAAGCGGAAGGAAGCTATATCTTACCGGATAACGTACCTAGCAATGAATTCCTGAACCTGGAAGGTGACAAGATTTCCACTTCACGCAACTGGGCAGTATGGTTGCATGAATATTTGCAGGACTTCCCCGGCAAACAGGATGTATTGCGCTATGTATTGACAGCCAATGCCCCCGAAACAAAAGACAACGATTTTACCTGGAAAGATTTTCAAGCACGTAACAACAATGAGTTGGTGGCTGTTTACGGTAACTTTGTAAACCGTGCTTTAGTGCTGACTCATAAATATTTCGACGGGAAAGTTCCCGTTTGCGGTGAATTGACCGACTACGACAAAGAAACATTAAAAGAATTTGCAGACGTAAAGGCAGAAGTAGAAAAGCTACTGGATGTATTCAAATTCCGCGATGCACAAAAAGAGGCAATGAACCTGGCACGTATCGGTAATAAATACTTAGCCGATACAGAGCTTGGAAACTGGCAAAAACTGATATGGACCGTGTAGCCACCATCCTTAACATAGCATTGCAACTAGTTGCCAATCTGGCTATTGCATTCGAACCTTTCCTGCCTTTCAGCAGCGAAAAGCTCCGCCAAATGCTGAATATGGAAACATTTGAATGGGACCAACTGGGGCGTACCGATCTGCTGGCAGAAGGACATCAATTGAATAAGGCAGAACTGTTGTTCGAAAAGATCGAAGATGAAACCATTCAAGCACAAGTAGACAAACTGTTGGCTACCAAAAAGCAAACGAGGCTGCCAACTATAAAGCCAACCCGATAAAACCAGTAATTGCTTTTGAAGAATTTGAAAAGTTAGATATCCGTGTAGGTACCGTATTAGAGTGTGAGGTAGTGCCTAAAATGAAAAAGCTGCTGAAATTCAAGATTGCTGACGGACTGGAGAACCGTACCATCGTCAGCGGTATCGCACAACATTATAAACCGGAAGAACTGGTGGGCAAACAAGTTTTATTCATTGCCAACCTTGCTCCGCGCCAATTCAAGAACGGATTGGTGAGCGAAGGCATGATCCTGAGTGCTGAAAACTTTGACGGCACCTTAGCGGTGACCTCTTTATTAAGAGAGGTAAAGCCGGGCAGTGAAGTGAAATAATATACACCCAAATACAGAAAAGGCTGAAAGCAACTGAAACGTCCGCTTTCAGCCTGACTGTTTTATAATCTATCTATAAAAATGGCAGAACAATCCTTGAAAGAAAAGACAGCAAAAGGCCTCTTCTGGGGCGGATTAAGCAATGGAGTACAGCAGCTGCTGAATCTTTTTTTCGGGATATTCCTGTCACGCATTCTGAACGCGGAAGATTATGGCATGGTGGGAATGCTGTCCATCTTCTCCCTTATTGCAGGTTCTTTGCAGGAAAGCGGGTTCACGGCCGCCCTAGCCAACAAACGGAATATCTCCCACAAAGACTATAATGCCGTATTCTGGTTCAGTACCGGGCTAAGTGCCTGTCTCTACCTCATTCTGTTCCTTTGCGCCCCACTCATTGCCGAATTCTATCACACTCCCGAACTGACAGCTTTGGCACGATACACTTTCCTCGGTTTCTTTGTAGCCAGTTTGGGCATTGCCCACAGTGCTTACCTGTTCCGCAACTTAATGGTCAAGCAAAAGGCAATGGCGGTCACTATCGGATTAACCGCCTCAGGAACTATCGGTATAACTATGGCCTGCTTGGGATTTGCCTATTGGGGGATAGCCACACAAAGCATTGTCTATGTAGGAACCATTAATATCTGTTATTGGTGCTTCTCACCCTGGCGACCTACACTTACTTTCGACTTCAAGCCTTTGAGAGGGATGCTTTCTTTCAGCAGCAAATTATTAGTAACCAATATATTCAACCACATCAATAATAATATCTTTACCGTTATCCTTGGTAAATTCTATTCGGGACAAGAAGTAGGCTATTTTACTCAAGCTAATAAATGGAATTATATGGGACATTCATTAATTTCAGGAACAGTCAACAGTGTAGCCCAACCTGTACTTTCCAGTTTGTCGGATGAAAGGGAACGCCAACAACGCGCTTTCCGGAAGATGCTCCGCTTCACTGCCTTTATTTCTTTTCCGGCTATGTTAGGATTATCATTAATCGCACCCGAACTGATTATACTGACTATTACAGACAAATGGCTACCAGTGCCTTCATTCTGCAATTGCTCTGCATCGGTGGCGCATTCATTCCCATAACCAATTTGTATTCCAACCTAGTCATCAGCAAAGGAAAATCGGATATCTATATGTGGAATACCATCAGCTTAGGCATCATCCAGTTAACAACCATGCTTCTGCTCTATCCATACGGCGTACATACCATGATTATAGTGTATGTATCCATCAATATCTGCTGGCTGTTTGTATGGCACTATTTTGTATGGAAACAAATACGGCTCAGCTTGTTTGCAGCGCTGAAAGACATCCTTCCGTTTGCCTTCATAGCTACCGCAGTAATGGCGGCTACCTATTATATCACTATCGGCTTTGCAATCTGTATTTATTAATGGCAAGCAAAATGATCATAGCCGGCACACTCTACACAGCCACCCTGTGGTTGAGCGGCTCCGTCACTTTTAAAGAGAGTTTACACTATATAATCAAGAAATAATGGATGCTACACGTCACTCCGGATTAGAATGTTTACGAATTATCAGTATCATACTGATTGTATCCATGCATATTCTAGGAAATACCTTCCACACCGGTAACTGGCTGAACAAAGAATTCATACTATTTATCAATACACTGGGAAACACCGGAGTAACCTTGTTCATTCTGATCTCAGGTTATTTTGGAATCCGTTTCAATACACATAAATTTTTCAAAATGCTGGTTGTCGTATGGTTTTATTCCATCGTTTCTTATCTGATCGAAACAATATGGCTTCACACTCCGCATACCTGGACAGGGCTGGCCTCCTCATTGCTACCGATACTTAGCAAAAAATACTGGTTTATGACCTGCTATGTAGTACTTTATTGTTTCTCGCCCTATTTAAACCGACTGGTTCATAACCTCTCACAAAAAAGTTATAAACAACTACTGTTACTATGGGGATTCTTTTTTGTATTTGCCCCGACAATCCTGTTTTTTGAAATTCAGAATGACACGGGCAAGGGAATTATCAATGTCACACTAGCTTATCTCATAGGACAATATCTGAAGACCTATGGTCTTCCGGAAAACATGAAACGACATAGCCGGGAAATCTTGTCAGGCAGCCTTGCCGGTATTTTTATACTGAATTCCCTGCTTACAGCAATGAGTGGAAATATCATACTGAGATTCGCCCGAGATAATAATCTACTGATTATCATCGCCTCTATCATGATTTTCTACCAGTCACCCGATGGCATTTTTCATCCCGCATCATCAATTACCTAGCAGGATACGTTTTTGCCTTATATATGCTTCAAGGACTTCTTATCCACTGTTTACAACCCTGGTATATCCCTTATGCAGACAGCAACCTACTTGTTCTGTATTTTATGGGAACACTTGTTTCTATCTGTCTGACGACGCTTGTTATAGAATGGAGCAGACGGCTGCTATTAGGAAAAATAGAAAACAAATTGGCAAATGCCATAGAAAGAAGAGGAGCAAAAATAAAAATGTTTGCAGATAATCATTAAAACAATGATTTATTTCCGCAACTCATAATTTCAAAATCTCCAATGGAACCCCTCCTATCTGAGCTGCCATATCCGAAAATGAACTCTGAAAAGAACCATATATTTTTTGTGTACGAGCCAATGTGTACATATCCGTGATACCCTCCCTTATTCCCTCCAAAGATCCACGGTCTGCCTTTTTTCCGGAACAGAATATCCGGTCACCATAACGCTCTTTCATTTCCCGCTTCACCTCTTCCGAATCTGTAGCCAAATAGATAGCCACCTTGCCGTCCTCTTTTATCTTCTCATCTAATTTCTGATAGAACAACTCGATAGGGCTTTGCCTGATAGAAGCCAGATTATCTGTACGACGGATATGCACACCAATCATAGCATCCGAAAAATTCCGACAACGGTTTTCTACCTCTTCCATAATCTCGTCTACCGGAACAAACAACCGACTGATCCACGCATAATCATAAAGTTGGAAAGCGGTGTATGATGCCATATAAACACAGCCACCTTCTTTAACCCACCGTTCAAAATCAAAATGCCGGTTACATAAAGGAGTAATGGAACGCTCGTACAGACAAGACTTGAAAAGCAGTTTCTGAAACAAAAGCGGGAAATGAAAATTCTTGGAACGAGGTCTGTCTAATAATGCATAATCCAACCGCGAAGCATCCCGTAAACAAGCCACTTCCCTGTCTACAGGCTTAAACAACTGATAAAACGGTGCATTCAGTGCCCAATCCCGAAACCAAATGATGCTTAATTCACTTTCGTCTTTCCTGCCAGCATTACCGCCGAAGCCACTGCACGCATACGGTTGGCCAATCCTCCTACCGGTACAAATGTTATTTTACCCATTCCTGTTTAAAATTTGAGGCAAATATAAATAACATCGCTTATAAATGCTAATTAATTACTACTTTTGCAATATATATACCTAAATTTATTATGCAAGCAATCATTCTAGCCGCCGGCATGGGCAAGCGCTTGGGAGATCTTACCAAAGATAACACCAAGTGTATGATTAAAGTAAACGGGACCTATCTGATAGACCGTCTGCTCTCACAGTTAGATTCATTAAATCTGGAACGCATCATTTTAGTCATAGGCTACCAGGGAGAGAAATTACGTACCCACATAGAGAAACAAAGTAGAAATACTCCGATAGAATATATTTACAATCCTGTCTACAATAAGACCAATAATATCTATTCTCTCTATCTTGCTAAAGAGGAATTGCAAAAGCAAGATACTTTATTAATTGAATCCGATTTGATTTTTGAGGATACACTTTTCCACAAAATTTTAAATAGCCCCTATCCAATCTGGCACTTGTAGCTAAATATGAGCCATGGATGGACGGCACGATGGTACGGCTCAATACTGAAAATGACATCATTGATTTTATCTCAAAAAAAACGTTCCGCTACGCAGATATTGACGATTACTACAAAACCGTCAATATCTATAAATTCAGTAAAGAGTTTCTCCGCAACAGTTATGTGCCATTTCTTGAAGCCTACAGCAAAGCCCTGGGTAATAACGAATATTACGAACAGGTATTACGGGTAATCACCCTGCTGGAGAGATGTGAACTGAAAGGACTCCCTTTGGAAGGAGAACGCTGGTATGAGATTGATGATATACAAGATCTTGACATCGCTGAAACCATTTTTGCCGAACAGGACCAGCTACAACGCTACCAAAAAAGATATGGCGGATACTGGCGTTTCCCAAAGCTGAAAGATTTCTGCTATTTAGTAAACCCCTATTTTCCACCACAAAAAATGTGTGAAGAACTACAGGCTAATTTTAATGTGCTTCTCCGTGAATACCTTCCGGCATGGGAGTGAATACACTTGTCATGGCAAAAACTTCGGTATCCGGCAAGATTATGTGGTTGTGGCAACGGAGCCGCCGAAATCATCAAAGCGCTGATGGAACATTCAGATGGCAAAATGGGAGTAATTTATCCCACTTTTGAAGAATATCCCAACCGACAATCAGAAGAAATCATTGCATTCTATCCACAGAATGCCGATTTTCATTATACGGCAAAAGACTGATGCTTTTTTATGCGGACAAAGATATCCGCCATTTACTCTTGATCAATCCGGATAACCCATCAGGTAACTTCATCCCCCTCAACGAACTTATGGATTTGCTGGCATGGACGCAGCAGCGAAATATCCACTTAATACTGGATGAATCTTTTGTTGACTTCAGCGAAAAAAGTGTCGAAAATACGCTGCTTAAGAATGAAGTTCTGGAAACATACCCACACCTCACAGTCATTAAAAGTATTTCCAAATCTTATGGAGTTCCGGGATTACGCTTGGGGATAGCCGCATCTTCCGACAAAGAGATAATATCCTATTTACGAAAAAACATGGCTATATGGAATATAAACTCCTTCGCCGAATTCTATTTACAGATATACAGCAAGTATAATAATGATTATCAAAATGCCTGTAAAAAATTCATAGCCGAGCGCCAACGCTTTTTCGAGGTATTGCAACAGGTTGACTTCCTACGTGTCATACCTTCACAAGCCAATTATTTCCTGTGCGAAGTAACTTCCCGCTTCAGTTCCACCAAACTCGTTTCTTTATTGCTGGAGCATAATCTCTTGTTAAAAGATTGTAGTACCAAGACAGGATTCGATGGCAGGAATTACATCCGTATCGCCATACGCGACACTGAAGACAACAATTATCTGGCTGAAAACTTAAAAAAACTGCAAGCATGAGTATCAATATCTGTATTTGTGGCGGTGGCGGTCTGGGGCACGTCATTGCAGGAGTAGCTGCACATAAAGGCTTTAATGTTTCCATCCTCACCCGGCATCCCGACCAATGGAATCCATCATTACTCATTGAAGATTGCCGGGGAAATACATTCTCCGGCTCATTAGCCTGCGTTACGGCTAACCCGGCAGAAGTCATTCCACACTCTGATATCGTATTGCTTTGTCTCCCCGGATTTGCCATTGAGGAAGAACTTCTCCACATACAACCGTTCTTGCAGGAAAAAACTTGCATAGGAAGTGTAGTCAGTTGTACCGGTTTTTTCTTTACCGCTTATAGAATATTAGGCAAAACAGCTTCACTCTTCGGATTCCAGCGTGCTCCATTCATTGCCCGTGTGCAAACCTATGGCCAGAAAGCACTCTTGTTGGGATACAAAAAGGAATTACAAATAGCTACCGTAAACATATCAAAATCCGATATTTTACTACGAACTCTTCAAGAAATGTTAGATACGCCGGTGCGTATGCTTCATCATTTTCTAGAAGCCAGTCTGACCAATAGCAATCCATTGCTTCATCCAGCCCGTCTTTATTCACTTTTCCATACCTGGAGTAGAGGAAAAACATATCATGAGATTCCCGGGTTCTATAATAGTTGGGACGAAGAAAGTTCGGAGCTCCTCATTGCTTGTGACAATGAATTCCAACAAATTCTGAAAGCACTGCCGGTCCGAATAGAGCCAATTCCTACTTTATTGGAATATTATGACAGTTATGATGCAAGGTCACTTACCCGCAAGATACGCTCCATCATTGCCTTCAAACATATTCCAGCTCCTATGGAAAAACAGAAAAGGATTTCTGCCTGATTTCAAAAGCCGGTATTTCACTGAGGATTTTCCATTTGGATTATTGATAATCAAATCAATAGCAGAGGTATTAAATATTTGTACCCCAAACATTGATAAAATATTGCTATGGGGCAAGATGTATTAAACAAAGAATATATCCATGAAGGAGAATTAAAAGGAAAAGACCTGTCAGAAACAGGTTACATCAACGCTGATTTGTTTTATAAACTACTAAAAAATTAATGTATGGATAGTGAACTAAGAAAGCGATTTAACCCCGATGGTTCCCTTCTCCGTCGCCAGCAACTACGTATGTTAGAGCTTCTGGAGGTTATTGATGTGATTTGTCGCAAGCACCAAATACCCTATTGGCTCAGTTCCGGAACTCTAATAGGTGCAGCACGTCACAAAGGTTTCATTCCCTGGGATGATGATCTGGACATAGAAATGCTTCGCTCAGATTACCTGCGTCTGCTGAAAGTTCTTCCTCAAGAACTTCCGGACAATCTTGCATTGCAAACTAATGAAACAGATCCCAATTACATCTTTATATACGGCAAATTACGTGATAAGGATTCTCATTTGGAAGAAACAAATTCATATGACCGTATTTTCCATTATACCGGTATCTACATTGATATTTTTCCTTTAGAAAAGATCCCTTATTGTCTAGCTTGGATAGGAGGCCACATGCAAGGGCAGATATACAATCAGTTGAATAATAAAAATATAAAAGAAAGCACATTATACAAACGGATTCGTAGGATTTATCATTTTAATACCCGCATCGGTTTTCCCATCCTAAGGTTCATTGCCAAGTTATTCCCCGGAAAAGAATTACGCCATTCTTTTGGCACCGCCTATTTCAAACCGCGCTATACAGACGATATTTTTCCACTGACAGAAATGGAATTTGAAGGAAAAATGTTCCCCGTACCACGCCAAACAGATGCTGTGCTAAGGAAGATATACGGTGACTATATGCAATTACCAGATTTAGAGAATATACATCCGCATTACAACAAACTCGAATTTTACAAATAAAGGAGATTGAACTATGAAACCGTTCCTTGTAGATGTACCCGTACTCATTTTGTTCTTCAACCGCCCGCAACAGCTGTCGCAAGTGTTGAACAAGTCAGGAATGCCCGTCCCTCCAAGCTTTTCCTCTATCAGGACGGACCACGCAGCGAACACGACCTGCCCGGTATAAAAGCATGTCGTGAAGTGACAGATCAGATAGACTGGGACTGCGAAGTCCACCGTATGTATCAGGAAAAAACTACGGTTGCGACCCTTCGGAATACATTTCACAAAAATGGGCTTTTTCTATGGTTGACAAATGTATCGTATTGGAAGATGACGATGTGCCTTCCGTTTCTTTTTTCACATTCTGTAAAGAAATGTTAGACAAATACGAGCAAGACCCCCGTATCACCATGATTGCGGGTTTCAATAACGAAGAGATTACTCCGGGTGTACCATACGATTATTTCTTTGCCTCCACTTTCTCTATCTGGGGATGGGCCAGTTGGAAAAGAGTCATTGACCAATGGGACGAACATTATACTTTTCTAGAAGACAAGTTCAATATGCAACAACTGGAACAGCTCATTAAAGAACGGAAATTCCGTAAAGACTTTATCTATATGTGCCATCGCCATAAAGAAAACAACAAAGCCTATTATGAAACCATCTTCCACGCTTCCATGCTTTTCAACTCGGGACTGGCTATCGTGCCCACCCGCAACATGATTAACAACTTGGGAGCCACGGCAGATTCCACCCATTTTGCCGGTTCTGTGCATACACTGCCTAAAGGATACCGCCGCATCTTCACCATGAAACGGTATGAAGTAGAATTTCCTCTCAAGCATCCTCGTTATGTCATTGAGAATGTAGCTTATAAAAAAGCTGTCTACCGCATTATGGGGTGGGGACATCCCTGGATTAAGATAGGACGTTCTTTTGAAGAACTATTTCTGAACCTGCGATACGGCAATTTTCCATCATCACTAAAGCAATAAAAAACAGAATTAACAAATGGCTGAAAAGAGACCAACACCGGTAAAACCACTCACTATTTATTTTATCACACCCGATTAACCCGTGAAAGTTACGAGGAATGGAAAGATTATAAGTTTCCGGGACATATCCTCTACGGACTTCCTTTGCTGGAAAAATATGGAATCCGGTCGGTGATGCATAAATACAAAGCTTTCCCCAGCCGTCTGAAACTAATGCTCTATGCCACTAAAGAGATTCTGTGCTGCAAAGAGCCATACGAAGTGCTCTACGGTACATCTTTCCGTGGGTTGGAACTTATCATCCTACTCAGAGCATTAGGCCTCTACCGCAAGCCCATTGTCATTTGGCATCACACTGCTTTAAAAACCTCATCCAGAAAAATAAGAGAACGCATCTCACGTTTCTTTTATAAGGGCATTGATCATATGTTCCTGTTCAGTAAAAAATTGATTAAAGACTCATTAGCAACCGGAAAAGCTCCCGAAGAAAAGCTTCAGCTTATCCATTGGGGGCCGGACCTCGCTTTCTATGACCATCTTCTACAAACAATGCCGGATCGGAAACCGGAAGGTTTTATCTCCACCGGGAAAGAAAACCGGGATGTAGACACAATGCTGCAAGCTTTCTGCGCCACCGATCAACAACTGGACTTGTACATAGCCCCCACCAATGGAAGTGTAAACTACCAACAGATTATTGAACGCTTCTGTCTGCCCGATTCTGTACGAGTACATTATACGGACGGTGTCATCCCATACTTGTTGGCACAGAAAGTGGCACGAAAAAGCTGTGTTGTCATCTGCTGCATGGATTTTCCTTATACCGTAGGTCTTACCACACTGGTAGAGGCCTTTGCATTAGGCATCCCTGTCATTTGCTCACGTAATCCTAATTTTGAAATGGATATAGACAAAGAAGAAATAGGAATTACCGTAGCCTATGATGACGTGGAAGGGTGGATCAATGCCATTCATCGCATAGCCGACCATCCCGAAGAAGCCCAAAAAATGGGCGCCAACGCCCGAAAGCTGGCAGAAAAACGTTTCAATTTGGAAATCTTTTCCCGTGAAATAGCAGAAAGCTTACTGGAAATATCCAAGATGTCCCCTAAAAAGCGTACATTTGCATAAACTTTTATGCACATGAGAGTACTTATCATCAATACGTCTGAGCGAATAGGTGGAGCCGCCATTGCAGCCAACCGCCTCATGGAGGCTTTAAAAAACAACGGAATAAAGACAAAAATGCTTGTACGCGACAAGCAGACCGACCAGATAAGTGTCGTTGAACTAAAGAAATCATGGTGGAAAGTATGGCAATTCATCTGGGAGCGTGTCGTTATCTGGCAAGCCAACCACTTCAAGAAACATAACTTGTTTGCCGTTGACATAGCGAATACCGGCACCAATATCACAGCATTGCCCGAATTTACCCAAGCCGATGTCATTCATCTGCATTGGATTAACCAAGGTATGTTGTCACTGACAGATATCCGGCGTATCATCCAATCCGGCAAGCCCATCGTTTGGACAATGCATGATATGTGGCCTTTTACCGGTATCTGCCACTATGCAGGAGATTGCGATAAATATGCCACACAATGCCACAACTGTCCGCAACTTTACAAAGGAAGCAGGAAAGACATAGCCTACCGTACTTTCCAGAAAAAGAAAAAACTGTTTGAAGGAGCACAAATCACCTTTGTAGCTTGTAGCCGCTGGTTAGAATCATTGGCTAAGAAAAGTGATCTGATTAAAGGTCAGACCATTACCAATATTCCCAATGCAATCAACACCAACCTGTTCAAACCTCGTGATAAAAAACAGGCCAGAGAAAAATGCCACCTCCCGCAAGACAAGAAGTTATTGCTTTTCGGCTCCGTAAAAATTACAGACAAGAGAAAAGGAATAGACTATTTGGTATCAGCTTGCAAACAAATAGCTTCCTCGTATCCTGATTTTAGTAAAGAGTTAGGTGTAGTGGTTTTTGGCAACCAAGCCGAACAATACGCTTCCCTGTTTCCTTTCCCTATCTATCCGATGAATTATGTCAGCAACGAGAAGGAACTGGTAGATATTTACAACGCAGTCGACTTATACGTCACACCTTCTTTACAAGACAACCTACCCAATACCATCGTAGAGGCAATGGCCTGTGGTATTCCGTGCATAGGGTTCAATGTAGGAGGTATTCCACAAATGATTGACCACCTGCACAACGGCTATGTTGCCGAATATCAGTCTTCCAAGGATCTGGCAAACGGAATTCACTGGGCATTGACCGAAGGAGAATATGAAAGTCTGAGCGAAGAAGCCTGCCGTAAGGCAGTATCCAGCTATTCGGAAAGTACCATCGCCAAGAAATATGTTGAAATCTATAACAAGATTACAGGGAATCATGCATAACCATCATCCTCATCCCAAGTTTTCTATTATTACTGTCACCTACAACGCCGCAAAAGTATTGGAGGATACTATACAAAGTATTGTTACACAAACTTATAAGAATCTGGAGTATATTATTGTAGATGGGGGATCAACAGATGAAACACTGGATATCATTCACAAATACCAGGAACATATCACCACTGTTATCAGTGAACCCGACCAAGGTTTATACGATGCCATGAACAAAGGAATAAAACTGGCAACCGGAGATTATCTTTGTTTCTTGAATGCCGGTGACGGCCTGCACGAGGATGATACTTTGCTGCAAATGGTACATTCCATCAATGGAACAGCTCTGCCGGGAGTACTATATGGAGAAACAGAAATTGTGGACAGTCAAGGGCATTTTTTATATATGCGCCGCCTGTCCGCACCCGCAACGCTTACCTGGAAAAGCTTCAAGCAAGGAATGCTAGTCTGCCATCAAGCCTTTTTCGCCCGCCGTGATCTGGTGGAACCATATGACCTGAGATATCGGTTCTCGGCAGATTTTGACTGGTGTATCCGTATCATGAAGAAAGCGGATGTACTCCATAACACCCATCTTACTCTTATTGATTACCTGAATGAAGGAATGACCACCCGTAACCATAAAGCCTCCTTGAAAGAACGCTTCCGTATTATGAGCCGTCACTATGGATGGGCAAGCACAGTGACACACCACTTATGGTTCGTTCTGCGCCTGCTTTACAAATAATCCGGAGTCTGGCTTACGACGGGCCTTAATCAATTTTCCTACGGGCTCTTCTGACCTGCAAGAATAAGAACAAGACCAGCACACAGGTCAATACACCCAACGCCACAAAAGCCACCGTTTCCGTAACATGCAGCGATTTCGGATCGAACTTAAATTCCACTACATGCTTTCCGGCCGGCACATTCATCGCCCGAAGAATATAATCCGCTCTTCCGTGCGGTGCTTCCACACCATCAATATATGCCTGCCAGCCAGGATAGTAAATTTCCGAGAAAACCACTGTTCCTCCTGTCTTCGAATTAACCTCATATTTCAAGTCATTAGGTTCGTACGCAGTCAGTTTGATTGTACCCAGTGTATCTGTTTCAGCCGCCGATTTTACCTCCGCACTGAATTTTTTATCTACGACAGCCGTTTTTGCCGGATCTATCCGATGCAAAGCATCTATCTCTTCATTGGCATTATCCACATACTGCACCTCGTTTACAAACCAAGCATTGCCCAGCGTATAAGGATTCTGTATCGGGACAGTCTTTCCACCTTGCAGCGGAAAAATAAAGTAACGGGTATTCAGCATATTCAACACAGGAAAACCGGACGGAGCCACCTTCTGCATATCGCCTCCCGCCTCCGAAACAGCCTTGAACACGCCATTCATCTCGGTGCTGATATGCTCCTCTATCATTTCCTGATAGCGGCGCAGCTTGGCGGCATGATATCCACCGATGCTCTTATGCCAATAAGAAGTCGTATTTTCATTAAACGTATTGCCGGCTAGGTTCAGTACCCGGAAATCCAACGTTTTATCGGCCAATATTGCCTTATCCGTTTCGGTCGGTTTAAAGGAATTATCCTGCTGCACCTTCTCCACAAATTGTTCATCATACAAATAACGTTTGTTCACACTCCACATATCTGCCAGACAGAGGACAGCCAATGCCAGAATCGTCACCTTCGCCTTTAGTTTGCCCATGCCATATAACCAAAGAACTGCCGTACCTATCATAATAACAAAGAAACTGCGCCATGCATCCGAAGTAAAGATACTCTGACGGATTTCTTCCAGATTAGCAAGTAACGGAGCCAGCTGATCTGCCGGAATACCCTGCAATGCCTGCATTTCCATACTTGAAACATACGACGGGAAAAAGAAACCGGGAGCTAATGCAAACAATAAAGCGATGCCACCTGTCAATCCCAGGCTGATATAAAACGACCGGACCTGTTCCTTAACCAACTGAGGGCGTGCCATTACCTCCTTTAAAGCAAGGACTGCCAACAAAGGTATGGTAAACTCAGCAATGACCAAAATAGAAGAAACCGCACGGAATTTATCGTACATCGGGATATAATCCAAAAAGAAATCGGTGAATCCCATAAAATTCTTTCCCCATGACAGCAGGACAGACAAAACTGTAGCACTCAAAAGCGCCCATTTCATAGGACCTTTCACTATAAACAGCCCAAGAACAAACAGAAACATCACAAACGCCCCCACGTATACAGGACCGGATGTACCGGGTTGCTCACCCCAATACTGACCTATCTGGCTATAGATACTATTATACATAGGATTCGCCTTTTCCATCGCCTTTTCGTTAGCCGCCAAAGGTACGGAAGCACCACCTTTCACATTAGGGACAAGCAAAGAGAAAGTCTCACCGATACCGTAGCTCCACTGAGTGATATAATCTCGTTCCAGACCACTTTTTGTCTGATTATGACTATCCGGTTTCACCAGCTCACTCTTTCCACGCATCGTTTCCTTACTATACTCATACGTATGATATAAGTTAGATAGATTTATACAAACTCCCAAAATACCGGCCATCAACAACACACCAGTTGCTTTCAGAAATTGCGGCATTTCCTTCTTCTGCCAAGCATCCACTCCGAACGCAACCGCCATAAAGAGCATGACAAAAAGAAAATAATAACTCATCTGCACATGGTTCGACACTATTTGCAAAGCAACAAAAACCGCTGTCAGCAAACCACCTGACAAGTATTTCCCTCTATAAGCCAATACCATACCGGCTATAGTGGGTGGAATATAAGCCAAGGTTACAAATTTCCAGATGTGTCCGGCAGCTATAATGATGAAAAAATAAGAAGAAAACGCCCACAACACAGCCCCCAATGAAGCCAGCCAGACCGAGAAATCGAATGCACGCAATAATATATAAAAGCCCAACAGCATGACAAATACATACCACACATAATTCGGGAGATACAAATGATATAACTTCTCCACTCCCTTCAGGGTATCCGTAGAATCATAACTGGGTGCCATCTGATAAGTAGGCATACCACCAAAAATCGAATTAGTCCAGCGCGTACGCTCTCCCGTACGTTCCAGATATTCTTTCGCTTCTTCACCGGCACCAATGCCCGCCACAGAGTCATGTTGTGAAAGGATACGCCCTTCTGTCACTGCCGGGAAAAAATAGGCGAATGAGATGACAGCAAAAAGGATAATCACTACTATATCAGGTAGTATTCTTTTAAATAAGTTCATAAGTATATCTGTTTATTAACGTTGCAAAGATACGATATACTCTGATAAAATGCGTACATTTGCAGCCATAAATAAAGTTGAATTATGAAAATAGGAATTATAACAGCCATGAGTTCCGAGCAGAAACAAGTAGCGCAACTGCTCGAAAACAAGAAAGAATACACCGAAGGTCCTTTCCAATATACTGAAGGCAGCATTAGAAATAATACCATTATCCTGATGAAATGCGGAATAGGTAAAGTGAACGCTGCTGCCGGTACTGTAGAACTGATCCGTACCTTCCAACCCGACTGTGTCATCAGCACCGGTGTAGCAGGAGGCATAGACAGCTGCCTGAAAATAATGGATGTTGTGGTGAGCCGACAAGTTGTATATCATGATGTATGGTGTGGAGAAGGCAATATGTACGGACAGATACAAGGACTTCCCGCCCGATTCGAAGGTAATGCCACATTGTTTGATTGCGCCATGTCACTGGATACTCCGACCGCCATTCATGGAGGTCTGATATGCAGCGGAGACAAATTCATCACCGACCGTTCCGAACTGAACGACATTAAAGAAAAGTTCCACGAAGGCTGGCAGTAGATATGGAATCGGGAGCCATCGCCCAAATCTGTTATATATATAAGGTACCGTTCATCAGTTTCCGTATCATCAGCGATACGCCGGGATCCGACAACCATTGGGAACAATACACAAATTTTTGGGAGACTATAGCCGACCGTTCCTTCGAGGTCACTCATACCTTCCTTTCCTCATTACCAGCTAATTTATAAAAACGAATAATATGAAGACAATACCCAGTTTTACCATTGACCATATCCGCTTGCTTCGCGGTATCTATGTATCCAGAAAAGACGAAGTGGGCGGTGAAACGGTCACCACCTTTGACATCCGCATGAAAGAACCCAACCGGGAACCTGCTTTGGGACAAGGAGCCTTGCATACCATAGAGCATCTAGCCGCTACCTACCTGCGTAACCACCCTATATGGTCTGACAAAATTGTCTACTGGGGACCGATGGGATGCCTCACCGGTAACTACCTGTTAATGAAAGGCGATTTAAAATCGGAAGATATTGTAGAACTGATGCAGGAAACGTTCCGCTTTGTAGCCGATTTTGAAGGCGAAGTTCCGGGAGCCGCCCCTAAAGATTGCGGTAACTACTTGCTTCACGACCTACCTATGGCCAAATGGGAGTCGGCCAAATATCTGCATGAAGTATTGGAGCACATGACAAAAGATAATCTGTATTATCCTACTAAAGAGTAATTCTCAACAACAGAACAGTAGAAACGTAATAACAGAAAATAGAAAAGCCGCTTTCTTTTCAGAGAGCGGCTTTTCTTTAAGTCCTTTTCAATAGAGATTGAATTACTTACGTAATCCTAGTGCTTTAACAATAGCACGATATCTTTCGATATCACGGTTCTTCAGGTAGTTCAACAACGCACGGCGTTTACCTACCAAAGTTGTCAAAGCTCTTTCAGTGCTATAATCTTTTCTGTTGAGCTTCAGGTGCTCAGTCAGGTGAGAAATACGGTATGAAAACAAAGCTATCTGCGCTTCAGCTGAGCCAGTATCAGTGTTAGACTTTCCGTACTTTTCAAAGATTTCTTGTTTTTTAGCTGCATCTAAATACATAATTCTTAGATTTTTTGATATATAAAATTTTCATTTAGCGGGTGCAAAGATAGACATTATCTTTTATATCACAATGAATTAGAGCGATTTATTTTAAAAATAATCTTCTATCTCTTTTACTGTCGCATCTTTCAGCATATCTTCGAACATCATAGCAAAGGCTGCCCAACTGACATTGAATGAAATTGTAAACCCGATTTCTTTTCATCCGATGAATAAAAGTGCCCAGTCCGAAACCGTTTCTTCATGAATTTCGGACTGGACACTTTTTAAACTATCGCTATTTTATTTCAACCAGCCACTCATGGAACCCATCATAAGGGGTATAGTGCAATACATATTCGGATTGGCTATGACTGATAACTTTATCCCAAGGAATCCGGTTTACATCAATTTCCGCCCTTGCCAGCCACAAAGCATTTTCCATCACATAACGGTCTAAAGAAAGCTCAAGCATCATCCGGCTCAAATAAAAAGCAGACTGTTCATAGGCATACCATTTACCGTCACTTTCCCGGTAGATATATATCAAGCATCATTGCTTAATTCTCTTTCCAACATCATTATTATCTCGCGCATAATTTTATAGATTACTCGTTTTTAATCAGTATCATCTCATTGTCCGAGCACAGAACCACAATCCAAGGACCGTTCAGTAACTTATTCAAATCGACTTCCACCTTATCCAGCATAACACCTCTCAATACCGTTTCATTAAGTTTCTTCAACAAATGAGCAGAACGGTAGCAAGCGTACCAACGTCCGTCTTCTTCAGATATATAAATTTCCGATTTACCGCATGATTTCTTGTCCATGATTTCTAACAGGTTGCTCATAACATCCTCCTTTATACTTAATAATAGCCTAAGCTATTATATCGCCATACCAGCCTGAAACGATGCGACTCATTTCTTGACCTGTTTTCTGACACTCCCTGCCCCGGAATATATACTTTTGACTGAGTTCCCTCCGTCGTAGCTGTCCAATAAGGCACACCTGACCAATTATTATACTTAATACCGGAACTGGTAATCACCCCATTTATTTGCTGCCACTCTGCTTCTGCGGGCAAAGAGAAATGATAAAAAACCATATAGCTAGCTTACCGATGTGACAGGAGTAGAACTACCACTGGAATTAACCGCGACACACCTATCGCATTATCATTTACACTTCTTTCATCATTGTCACTGGAATAATGTTCTTTATTTATCTTCTTATAATACTCCTTTATTATTTTCTGTCCGTCCGTCAGGTTCGTTGTGTACCCATTGTCTCCCCAGGGCAGACCGCCAACAGCAAAACGGTCTATTCTGTCAACATACAATTGTTCTGTAATCTGGATAGGATACCATTGTTTGATAGGATATTTCATTTCGCTGCCCGCAACAGGCTTGTTTTGCGCATCCAGTTTACGCACATAAATATTGCACGAACGATACGGCTTCTCTGAGTTCCATTCTTTCTCCCAAATCGTTTTTTGATCAGCGTATCCCTTTAAATACATTCTAAGCTCTGCCGTTCCCTCCTTTTGTATCACATTGTATTCATCATATCTAGGAGTAATCCAACTCATATCAGACTCAAACATCACCCAATAGTCTCCAGAAACGCCATCAAAATCATCCACTTTGATTTGCCATTTCTGCCTATCGGTACTCACCACTTTGATTTTCACCAAATGTCCGTCAATATTATAATCTTGCCCTTCATTGAACTGAATAAACAAGTCAGACAATTCGCTGTCTACCCTCCATTGAGCATCCTTCGTGTTTCCCGAGATGTTGATCACACCGTTCTCATCCATGCAGCCCGATTCTTTCACACCTCCCGCTCCGCGCAAATGAAGCGTAACATTATAAATGATATTTCTGTTCACATCAAAATCATACGATATGTTCTTACCTAAAACAGTCGGTAACTAATAGTTCCCTTTACATGTGCACTGCTCGATTTATATTCATAATCCGCCGTAACAAGGATGTATGAACATCTGCGACCCAAGTTCTCATTGTCTGTATAGTCGGTAAATGCAGCATACACTTCTTTACCTGCTCCATCGTATTTTTGATACGATTCGGGGTTTTGACTTTTTCATTACCATTTTGGGCATCCGTACAGTTTTGGGCATGAACCGTCTGTTTATTCTCAAACTGATAAAGACGCTCGGACATCACTTGAGTTTCGCCATTTCCACTTGGTCCCGTAAGCAACGAACCGGATGGGAAGTCATACTTCTGTCCTTCCTTGTCAAAAGAAGTAAAATCCGTTATACTATTATCCGAGGCCAAGGTACAAGTCTTAGGCACATTACATAATTGTACTGATCGGGCGTCAAGGTCACTTCGTTGTCCAGCCCGGAAGTATTGATATTTACTTTAATCATAGCATACGGGCGTTCAAAGAAACTTTAGCCAAATAGCAACCTTTATTACCACCTTGAGCTCCCTCATGCGGATTCTCGGTATAGATAAACTGCTCGGATGCACCGTAAAGGAGACAAACGGATGTTTCATCAAAATCCACCGGCCACTGAATCAAACTCTCTTTAACACTCTGCCACAATGACAAAGTAATCTTTCGTCCATAATTAGCGATAACCTCTACTCTTACAGCCTGGTTACCTTGTTTGGCATTGATGTGGATATATACTTTTCCATCTGCTGTTTTAGAAGAAACGACCTCTGCACTACCATTCTCCACACTACCGGAAACTTCGAACGAATCCCCATTCTTAACCAGATAGACGATTACCGTATTTCCTCCATAATTCACTTTTACATTCACATCATCAATAACGGAGAATATGGAGTTATCTCCGGCAGCCCTGCTGTTCATGTTCACAGAAGTAATATCGGCTGGTGATATTGCTATGACCACAGGAGCATCGTCCTCCACTCCGGACTCCGGACCGGCTAACTCCTCTGCCGTACAAGCACCCAACATACAAATGATGAAAAACATCATTATCAGTCTTATTGTCTTCATTTTTCCTCCTTTTGTTTATTCATAGCCCGGGCTAAGCAATATTTCATCCCAATCTGCCACATAAGTTTCCACATCCGTCTTCAAACCGCCTCCAGCAGGAGTCTCGGTCACTTTTATATTAAATATATACACATGGTTACGCACCACCTCAAACCGATCTCCAACCCCATCTTTTCTGAACTCGATCGTTTTTGTCTTGGTTTCACCTCCATACGTGTAAGTCACATCCAAGGATACTGCCCGGCTGTCGTTATTTTCTTGTTCCGGCAAATAAATCAAATCCTCATAAGCCATTGTCACATTCAGTCCCGTATAAACAAAGTTCTGCGGCTTCATCGACAACCCTGTTACGTAAGGACTTTGGTACTGAATTGTTTCATCGGGGCTCAACGTAGCTTGTGACACACAATACCCTTTATCATTAGCGTTATTCACCGTGATGCCGGTAATAATAAAATCGCCTTTTGTATCTTGAAGCCCTTGTTTCCCGTTCACCCAAAGGCTCACCTTAGCCACTGCCCTATACAGTTTGCACTCTAAGCTTGGTCCTGCAGGAGGGACACCGGTAGCGGGACTGATCCCCCACATCGGCAGACGCCTTTCGGCAGATTCCACGGGGTCGGACCAGTGTAATTATAAACCAATTTATTATAGATTTCAACGGCAGTATTGCTACCATCGTATTAAGATATGCCTGCATTCCCTCACTGACTCCCTGAATTTGGTTCTGATTCAAATTGGCGAGAACCACCAACCGTACCTGTTCATTACCTATCGTCCTCTGCATAGTCCCTTCCAGTATCTTTTGGTCGGCATAATCATTAATCACTCTCAAATCCTCTACCAAATATTTCAGTCTTTGAGTAACCGCATCAATCACTAGTACATACACATCGCCTTCCACAATAGTCCCCTGTTCCGGAGTGGTAAAATCCCAATTACCATCTGCTGTGGGCGCGTCAACCGTTCTGGAAGAATTCCCCGAAAGAGACAATGCAAGACGTACCGGCGCTCTTCCGTCCCCCCAGCCTTCGCCGCCAACTCGTCCTTCGCACACGACGAGAAGCACAGTCCGCAGAACACCGCCATCACTATATAGGATAAACCTCTTTTCATAGATTGCTTTTTTAGTTTCGTTATTACATGTCCAGTTCGTTGAAGCGTACCACCCAATCATTGATAATGATGCTAGTATTAATCCACTTCATGCTCTCGTCCAAAAAGAAGTCATATTGTATTCGTCCTGGCGATCCAGATACTCCTGATTGGTCATCTCATGTCTTCTGCTTCAGTAAGCAGCAAAGTATTTTCACTAATGGTATGGAAAGTACAGGCTCCCCTGTTTCCTTGTTG